>Ga0066636_10001829_pt1 | contig 13318 bp, 12 predicted proteins | sample CryGeyCG2014_080_2_FD_62736 | JGI IMG/M metagenome (GOLD analysis project Ga0066636, IMG submission 62736) | Groundwater microbial communities from aquifer - Crystal Geyser CG07_land_8/20/14_0.80 | ecosystem: Environmental > Aquatic > Deep subsurface > Groundwater | place: USA: Utah: Grand...
AGACTCGACCGCTCCGTTTTTCGGGAGTCGCAGGTACTGCCTGCAGGGGAGAGCCGCGCCGGCGGGTCAGGGACCGAGAAGTTAAGTGTGTTTGTGATTCCTCTCTCCGGGGGAGCGCTTGTGGCTTGCACCGTGAGCTTCTGAAGTGAGAGGAGAGAGGGGAGGAACGGGGGAGGCGCCTCCCCCGTTCATTCCGTGTGTGGAAGGGAATCCGTTGAAGAAGGTCACGGTAGGAGGACAGCGGTCGAGACCACCGTCGTCCAGAGGCCGTTCTTATCCCCCTGCGCCGACTGCGTCACGTTGAACGTCCGCACGATCTTGCCGCTCATCTTGTAGAGCTTCTCACGCTCATCCCACGCCGTATTCGGGTCGAACTCCAGCCCGAGCGTCGTCGCAAGCATCGTCGCAGCAAGGTCCTCAGCGTACTCCCCCGCTTTCTCGTCAGTTTCGCCGAACGGATGGTGCTCAGAGAGATACCCGTACATCTCCACCTCCGCCGGAGTTGCCACGCCGATCGAGGCGGCGATGAGACGGTTCGGCTCGCACGTTGCATTCCGGGCGAGGACGCAGAAGGTGATCTGTCCCGGCTGAAGGAGCTTTAACCCTTCGTCCGTTGAGATCCGCTTGCACCGCGGCGGTAGAATACTGGAAACCGCCACGATGTTGCACTTCTCGATCTTCGCGTCGCGGAGGGCAAGCTCGAAGGATTGAAGATAGTCCTTGTGGCGGCCGACTCCTTTGGTGAAAAAGATTTTCGAGGGAACGTACAATTCAGTGTTTCCTTCCATTGGTGGTCACTCGGGCCGTACGACTTTGATGAATCGCCGTTTGCCGACCTTGATGATGAACTCTCTGTCGGGGGGAAGTGGAGCGAGAGGGTCGCTCACCTTCTCGCCGTCGATAGTGACGCCTCCCTGGAGGATAAGCCGCCGCGCCTCGTTTCCGGAGGAGGTCAGCCCGGTAAGCGCGAGGAACTGACTGATTGTTGCGGCGCTACGCTCCGCCTTGAGCACGAAGGTGGGGATGTCGTCGGGGACCCCCTTCTGCACGAAGACCCGATCGAATGCCTCTTCGGCCGCGCGGACGGCGTCGTGGCCGTGGTAGAGGGCAACAATCTCGCGGGCGAGCTGGCGCTTAAGATTCCGTGGGTTTACGGAATGGGAGTCGAGCTGCTCCTTGATCGCGGCAAGCTCACCGGCCGTCGCCTGCGTCGTGAGGAGGAAGTAGTCGTAGATGAGCGAGTCGGGGATGGACAGAGTCTTCCCGTACATTTCTCCCGGTGGATCGTTCAAGGCGATGTAGTTGTCGAGTGACTTGCTCATCTTCTCGATCCCATCCGTTCCCGGGAGGATCGGCGTCGTGACAATTAGCTGCGGGTCGATTCCATATTCACGCTGTATCTCCCGGCCGATGAGGAGGTTGAATTTCTGATCGGTGCCGCCGAGCTCAATGTCGGCGCGGATGGCGACCGAATCCATCGCCTGCGCGAGAGGGTAGAGGAGCTCATGGATGCTGATCGGCTCGCTCGCCCTCAGACGCTTGGTGAAGTCGTCCCTCTCGAGGATGCGTGCAATTGTGTACTTACTCGCGAGGCGGATGACGTCCTCGAAGCTCATCCTGGCCAGCCACTCCGAGTTGTAGACCATCCGAAGCCGCTCGTCGGAAAGGACCAGCCGTGCCTGCGCAAGGTAGCTCTCTCCGTTGAGCCGCGCTTCTTCGAGGGAAAGGGAAGGCCGGGTCTTGTTCTGGCCTGAGGGATCCCCGATCATGCCGGTGAAGTCCCCGACAATGAGAACGGCCGTGTGCCCCAGGTCTTGGAACTGCCGTAGCTTACGGAGGACAACAGAATGGCCGAGGTGGAGGTCCGGGCGGCTGGGGTCGCATCCCAGTTTGACGGTCAGCGGCTGATTCTTCTTGAAGGAAAGTTCAAGTTTCCGAGAGAGGTCTTCTTCGGGAATGATCTCGGCGCATCCGCGCCGAATGACGTCGATTTGTTCGTTGACCGGGGGGAACAACTCTATCAGTTATCTCCTGGATAGTGATGTCAGAGGTCGTGAAGCCATATGACCAATTCAGTCGTCGTGTTGCCGCTCCATTTCGCGTTTCATCTCTCGCTGAGCGATGGCCTGGCGCTTGTCGTATTCGTGCTTTCCGCGGGCGAGAGCAAGCTCAACCTTCGCATGCTGCCCTTTGAAGTAGACCCGCAGAGGAATGAGTGTCATCCCTTTCACGGCCGTCTTCCCGATCAGCTTTCGTATCTCCTTGCGGTGGAGGAGGAGGCGGCGCGGCCGGTCGGGATCATGGTTGACATAACCACCCCGCTCGTAGGGGCTGATGTGCGCTCCCTCGAGGACCAGCTGGCCGTCCCTGATGACAGCATAGCTCTCCTGCAGGTTCATCTTCCCTTGGCGAAGGGACTTCACCTCTGTCCCAACGAGAGAGATGCCCGCTTCGTATGTCTCTACGATGAAGAACTCGTGGCGCGCCTTCCGGTTCGTCGCCACAACCCGTTCGTTGATCCCCCGTTCCACTTCCTTCATCGCGATGAAAAGTATAGCAAATGCGAAGAAAAAAAACAATCAAATCGGAAACACGCGGCTGTCGTTCCGTGCCTGCTGCACTGTGTGAGCCGCAAAGTGCGGCCCGCCGGGAGTGAAGTGGTCCAGCACACACTGCGCCGCGTCGTCAGCAGGGTGGGTCTTGAAGATGTCCCTGCACATCAGTAAACTACAGGAGAGCGACGCCGAACAGCAGACGAAGGAACGAGTCCAATCGAAAACAAGATGAGGGAACAGATGAACCGATCATGCCGACGTCTCGCGCTGCTTGCAATTCTTCTCCTCCTGCCGGTCCTCGCATACCCGAGGATTCTCATGACGCCTTACCTGCAGGCGGTCACGAAGACGAGTGTATACGTGCTTGCGGAATGTGACTCGAAGGAAGCTGTTAGAGTCGAGTACGGCACAACAGGTGACTACGGGCACAGCACGACCGCCGGGTCGATCGCCCAGACCGGAGCCTCTCCATCTACGTATGTTCACAAGGTGCTCCTCTCAGGGCTCAAGCCGAACACACTGTACTGCTACCGGGCGGAGCAGGGGGGAAGCACTTCCGCAGGCGCCTCATTCAGAACGGCTGTCGAACCCGGCACCAGCTTCCGGTTCGCATGGCTCGCGGATGTCCGCGGAGGAACGGGGATCCATGACATGATCGCCGCGCGGATCAGCGATGCAAACCCCGCGGTCTCTCTCTACGGTGGAGACCTTTGCAGCAGCAGTTCGTACCGCTCTTTCAAGGACGAATTCTTCCGTCCCCGTGAGCTTGAACTCGCTTCCCACGTCCCGTTCTTCAACGCCACGGGGAACCATGAACGCTGGTCGACGAACACAAAGGCGTTCACGCAGGCGCCTGTGTCTTCATCGGGAAAACAGGAGTACTATTCTTTCGACTACGGCGATGTCCATGCGCTTGTGGTGAACAACGAGATCACCTCCACAATGGGGAGCCCCCAGTACCGGTTTGCCGAGAGGGACCTGAAGGAGAGCACGAACAAATGGAACATCGTGATCTCCCACAAGCCCGCATACTGCGAGGGGGGACATGGCAACGACGTCGAGATGGAGGCGATGTCCGAGAACCTATTCGAGAAGTACCACGTCGATATCGTTCTCTCGGGGCACTCGCATTTCTTTCAGCACAGTCTGGTGAACAAGATTCATCACTTTGTGATCGGGACGGCGGGCGCGCCGATCTACACCCCCGAGAACGGACCGAACGTCTTGAAGTATGCGGCAGACTACTGTTACGCAATCGGGGACGTAACCCCGACCACGCTCCACCTTGTCGTCTACAACGACCACGGCAAGGTTCTCGACACGCTTGACCTGGAAAAGAAGTAGTTCCCGTCAAAGTTGGTCATTGCGAGTCACGCGGCCCGCCTGCGGGCGGAGGATGTGAGGGGCTCCCAGCGTGAGGACCTCTCCAATGGTGCCGCTCCGCGTCAGTTCGCGACCCGATTGCTTCGGCCCGCCACGGCGCAACCTGCAGTGACTCCCGGGGTTGAGGGAAAATGTGCAGCCGCCGGCAGCACGGATGATACTCATAGGCCGAAAGGAAAACGAAGAATGATGCGCCGTTGGATTCTCCTTCTCATATGCAGTGTCACGATCGGGTTCGCGCGTGAGGCGCTGCCGGACACAGTCCTCGTCCCTGCCTTCAGGCTTGAGCTAAGCGACATCGAGGTGACGCGGCTCGCGCAACCGCTCCAGTACTTCGACAAGATCGGCCGCAGGGCTGGCCTCATGGGCTACGAGAGCGGCTCGTTCGAGATGTGGGTGTGGCCCTGGAAGCCGCTGCGGAATTTCGAACTCTCATTCCTTCTCGGCACGTCGACGCAGCCGATCCTTGCGCGCGACGTTGTCCGCACGGTCTCCGTGGCGCCCGAAGCGACGGTTATTACCTACTCCTATGAGTCGTTCACGGTGCGAGAGATCGCCATCGTCCCGCTGGACGAGCCGGGGGCGGTCCTTCTCCTCGATGTCCACACGACTGCTCCGCTCACCATCGTGGCAAGCTTCCTTCCCGTCATGGAGCCGATGTGGCCCGCAGGAATCGGAGGGCAGTTCAGCTACTGGGACGATGTCGCGAACGCATACGTTATCTCAGAGGGGAGGTGGCGGGCGATCTTCCTCTGCGGGTCACCGGCGAGCGAGCCGATGGCGGCGCCTCCCGCGCATATGTTCGCCGACGCGCCGCTCCAGTTCAAGATTAGCCTGAGTGCGGGCGAATCAGCAGGCCATTTCATCCCACTCGTGATTGCAGGGGGCCAAGGGATGAAGATGGACTCCGTGAAGTCGATTTATAAGCACCTGTGGACAGATGCGGAAGGACTGTACAAGCGGAATCAAGGATATTACCGGGCACTCCGCGAGTCAACGGTGCAGATCTCGACTCCCGTGAAGGAGATTGATAGGGCTTTCGAATGGGGGAAGATTGCGCTCGACAATCTTCTCGTGAGGAATCCGGCACTCGGGACGGGCCTCGTCGCCGGCTTCGGACTCTCGGGTGGGAGCGCGCGTCCGGGGTTTGCATGGTTCTTCGGTGGGGATGCGTTTATCAACACGCTTGCGTTCGACAGCTACGGTGCCTTTGCTGCAGTGCGGGAGGGCCTTGCCTTTGCGCAGAAGTGGCAGCGGCAGGAAGATTTCCCGATTCGGAAGCGACCGGGCACTGTGAACAGGGACGTTGGAAAGATGGCGCATGAGCTGTCGCAGAGCGACGGACTCGTCGACTGGTGGAACGACTACCACTACGGCTACAACCATGCCGACACGACGCCGTGGTACATCGTCGCGATGGGGGACTACCTCCGCTCAAGCGGCGACGCGGATTTCATCAAGAAGAGCTGGCGGTCGCTCAAGCAGGCGTACCAATGGTGCCTGTCCAAGGACAGCGACGGCGACGGCTTGATGGACCTGAAAGGTGCCGGGCTCGGCGCGCTGGAGTTTGGGAAGCTTGTCGGCATCTATGCCGATATGTACACGTGCGCGGTGTGGACGCAGGCAATAAGAGAAATGACTGAGATGGCGGATGTGGTCGGCGATCACGAAATGCGGAAAGCCGCCGAGCCGCAACTCATCCGCGCGCAGAAGGCGCTTGAACAGAAGTTCTGGATGAACGACCTCGGCTTCTACAGCTACGGTGCAACGGAGGAAAACGAGCAGGTAAAGGAGAAAACACCTTGGCCCGCCACCGCCATGATGTTCAGCCTGCTTGACGAGAACCGCACTCTGCAGAGTCTCGAAGCCTACAGCGGCGCTGACCTCTGCACGGACTGGGGGACACGCTCCCTCCCGCCGTCATCCGCGTACTTCGAGCCCACGAACTACAACTATGGGGCCGTGTGGCCTTTTCTATCGACGTTCCTCGGGACGGCGCAATTCCGGCATCACTTCGGCCTCTCCGGATATCAGACGCTTTGTTCCGTGGTTCGGCAGGCGTTCACGAACGGAATCGGCTGCGTTCCCGAGGTCTTTTCGGGGACACTTAACCAGAAGCTTGGTGAGGCGTACCACCACCAGGGGTTCTCCACTACCGGATATGTTGTCCCGCTGGTGCGGGGGCTCCTTGGATTGGAGGTCGACGCGGTGAGAGGGAAGATTCTGTTTGCCCCCCACCTTTCCCCGGACTGGGACAGCATCGCGGTGAGAAACGTTCGTGTCGGCCTGATGACCGTCGATCTCATTCTGAAACGCACGAACGGGAGCATGGAGCTTCGGGTCAGGAAGGAGGGCCCGGGCGTGGTGGAGCTTCAATTCTCGCCCGCACTTCCCCTCGGTGTTCGAGAAGTGAAGGCGGTCCTCGATGGCACGCCGGCTGATGCGGAGCTTTCGCTGAACTCGCAGGACGTCCATCCAACGGTTCGTCTCTCTGTCTCTGCCCGGTCGGTCGCCGCGCTTGAGTGGAATGCGGTCCCTGAAATCGTCGCACCGGCAATCCAGACGAGTCCCGGCGCGACGAACTACTCGTTGAAAGTCGTCTCACAGAACCTGGAGGGGGACACGCTGAGGCTTCTGGTTGAGGGAGTGAGCGGAGAGGCCTATTCTCTCCCTGTCAGGAACGCCTCCCGGGTTGCTTCAGTCACCGGGGCGGCACTGGACGGCGACGTCATCCACGTGCAGATTCCAGGTGGTCGGGGCGGGGAATTCGTGAAGCATCAAGTTCAGGTCGTGTTCAAATGAGACGAATAGACCCCGTTCGGTTTCTCTCACGCGAGGAGAAGTGGTTTGTCGGTGGCGGCAATCGGCTCAGCTGGACGCCGCCATTTCCTGCCTGGCTCGAGTACCCCGGTTTCTGGGACACGGCCCACTGCTACAACATCCCTCTCGAACCAGCGTTCACGTGGACAATGCTCACATGAAGATGGATGCAACATGAAGAGACGGGCCACTCTTGTCGCGGTATTGCTCCTTAACTCCGCCGCGGCGCTCGCAGAGACGATCGCCGTAACCGACAGCTTCTTCGTCCCGAGCCTCGACAGCGTCAAGAAGCTGATAGTCCTGCTCCCCTCGGGTTATGACGCCTCAAAGCGGTACCCTTCGCTCTACCTGCTTCATGGGCTCACCGGGAGCTTTGTTGACTGGACGACGCGGACTTCCATCTCGAAGTATGTCGCCGACTTGCCTCTCATTGTCGTGATGCCGGATGCGGACGACTCGTGGTATGTTAATTCTGTGACCGATCCCCGGGGGCGGTATGAGGACTACATCGCGATCGATCTTCTGCGCTTCATTCAGCAGAAATACTCAGTCGACACAGCTCGACAGGCAATCGCTGGACTCTCAATGGGAGGGTACGGTTCACTTCTCGTCGCGATGAAGCACCCAAACAAGTTCCGCTTTGCCGGGAGTCTCAGCGGCGTCCTCGCGATGCCTGGAGACGTCGAGGAGTACAAGAAGAAGCCCTCGTTTTCGTGGGTTCTGCCGAGCCTTGAGAAGGCGTACGGAGAGAAACGAAGTACGTTCCCGCCGGGCGACGATCTGTTTACCGTGTACAAGGAGGCAGAGCCCGGGACACTTCCGTACATTTACATGGCCGTCGGCATCCAGGATGGACTGGAGAGCATTCTTCTGCGAAACCGCGCACTTGCGGATTCGCTCCGGGCCGCAGGGGCGTGGTACGAATATCGCGAGGTGCCGGGAAGGCACGACTGGAAATTCTGGGACCGTGAAATCCAGCCGGTTCTCAAGCGGATTCGTGAGGTCCTGAAGTTCTGAGGTCCCCGTCACGGCGGGCAACGGAGCGGCGAGGCAATCGTTGTGTGCCGCTACGGAGGCGTATCGGACACCGCCACCGTGAAGGTTGTCGCACCGGCTGGAAGCTATCTCATGCAGGACTTCTCCTCGCCCGCGGAGTGGAGCATGAGTGGATTGAACATCGACACCCTGGCGACAAGGTTCTCGATCTCCGACATGAACGCGTTCCGCGGGCGAACGTGCGGTCGGCTCGAATACCGGTACGCTTACCGGAATGAACCGAACGACAACTACGTCTACCTCACTCCGAATCCTCCGATCCAGCTTCCGGGGCGCATCGACCCTGATCGAGTTCAAGATCCCGGTGAAGGAGCCGGTCGTCTTGAAGGTCTTCGACGTTTTCGGGAGAGAGGTGCGAACGCTTCTGCTTGCATACTCATCTCTCCGATAATAGAGTGTCACGATATACAGGAGGTTAAAGATGCGAAGCGCACTTGCAGCATTTGTGGGATCAGTTCTCATCCTGTCCTTCGCTCTCTTCTCCGCGTCATGTAGGAAGAACAGCCAACTAGTTGCGCCGCCGGACACCGCGCATTTTCTAACCAAGCAACAACATGAGATCTCCTGGCCGGGGTTAGCCAATTCCCCCTGGCCAATGTTCCTCCATGATGCGCAGCATACCGGAAGGAGCCCGTACCGCGGTCCGCAAGAGGGGAAAGTCGAGTGGACGTTTTTCGCTGGCGGTGGGGTATTCTCATCCCCGGTGATTGATGAAAACGGGACAATCTACGTGCGCGTCAGTTCTTTTTCTCCGGATTTCCTCGCCATAGGAGCAGATGGTCAGTTAAAGTGGAGCAAATCCACTGCAGGAGACGGCTCGGCGTTGGTCGCTGCTGATGGGAATGTGCACGTGGACGGTTATGACAACTGGCAACGGTACCTGTTTGCTTATGACCGTGGTGGTTTTCTGAAATGGAGATTCCCTGTGGTAGGGAATGCGAGCTTCAGTTCGCCGGTAATCTCGAAAGATGGGGGAACAGTCTATCTTGCGGTAGGTTCACTATACGCTATCCGAAGGGATGGGACACTACACTGGAAGTGGAAGCCCGACAGTGACTCCGTTCAATACTCACCGGCGATGAGCCCGGATGGCACATTACTCTATGTCCCTGGTGGCCACGCGCTTTATGCTGTGGACACGAGCGGTCATTTGAGGTTGACTTGCAGAAAAGTACCATCGGCGCCTGCAGTTGACAACGACGGCAATGTCTACTTCTGTGCCGGAGCGGATGAATTATGCTCGTTCGACCAATCGGGCGTGCTGCGGTGGCGACTCCCTGGAGTGCCCTGGACAGGGTTGGGCATCGGGCCCATCATCGGATGGGACGGCACGATCTATGTTATCACGTGTTTGGATTTGTATGCGATCGACTACGCAGGCAGACTGAAGTGGAAATACCCACTTCCTGCACTTTCTGACTGCATACCAGCCATTGACGTGGATGGGACAATCTACTTTGGACTCACTCACTCTCGCAGACCATACGGGAATCCAGCCGATTCAACCAACTTCATTGCTCTGAATCCAGATGGCACGATGAAGTTTCAGATGTATCTCGCGGGAGGTCTGGGCGGTTGGATCCCCAATATCGATTCTCCGCCGGCAATCAGCGGTAACGGGAGAATATATGTGAGCTCCAACAATCCCGGTCACCACGTATACGCGATCAAATGAACAAACAAGAAAGGGGGAAACAATGAGAATCTTGTCCGGTATCGCGGTTGCCTTCTGTTTTGCCGCCATTGCCGTACATCCGATTCGGGCGCAACAGGGGCAAGCTTCACCTCTCTCCAAATCCCTTCAATCCAAACACCATGATAAGCTTTGAATTGCCACAGTCAGAACACGTCGTGCTGAGGGTTTTCGACTCGATGGGCCGGGAAATCACCAAGCTGGTGGATGAGACGCTCTCGCCCGGGATGCATGCGGTTCTGTTCGACGCCTCAGGGTTTTCCTCAGGTCTCTACTTCTATCAGATAACGGGAGGGTCGTTCTCGAAGATTCAGAAGATGACCTTGGTGAAATGACAGAACAGCCTGATCGGTGAGGCGGAGAGCATTCTCGGCGTTGTACCGTGTCACAGCCTTCCGGACAGTTAGGTGGTTGCCAATCGACTTCATGAAAATGTCGCGCGCTGTCTCATGGAGAATGAGTTGCGAAGGGAACATCTGCAACGTGCTCTTGACGAACGTTTGCGAACCGACGGGGATCCCGAGCGCGACCTGCCACTGGAGATCGAAGTGGGCACGGCGCGCCGCCTCGTCGTCCGAGACCTTGTTGTAGATCTGCAGGAGAAGTGAGAGAGCTAAGATGCTCGGCGGGACCGACGGGCGGCCGTTGTTCCGGCAGTAGAGAAATCCGAAGTCGTCGTCACGGAAGATCCCGTGCCGATGCTCAGAGAGAAATCCATAGAACGTGTCTCGACCCACAGTTTTGAGAAACTGACTGTCAGAATTGAGAAGAGACTCTTGAGCGTCACGCCGGTTGAACATGGATTCGCCTGTTTTTCTTCCGAGATCACGTGTGCTCAAGAAATGGCGCAAGCTTCATGCCACACTCCCGTCGACATGCGGGTTTTCGGCCGGACTTCTAGATTATCTTTTGCAGCTGAAGCAAATTCCTACTATATATAACAGTAAATAAGCGGATGCAGAAGGAAACAGTTGCAGCAATGAGCCAGGCATTTCATGACCTCACCCTACCCTCTCCTACAAGGAAAGGGGTAAACATAGATGTGCACAGATTGAAAAATCCCGTTCTTTTCAGCGGGACAGTCAACAGCCCAACGTCTTTTGCACGTTAGGAAACAAACCATCATAACAAACAAAACAAGGAGGTAGTACCATGAACACAACTCTACGTTGGACATTCTTGTCCATCGCACTGATGGTGCTTCTTCTTGCACCATTGAGCCTTGCACAAATTCCCAAGACGATCAGCTACCAGGGGATCTTGACAGATGCCAGCGGCACGGCTGTACCTGATGGTAACTACAGCCTCACCTTCAAGCTCTACGACGTTACCACAGGCGGTACGCCGCTATGGCAAGAGGTACAATCAGTTGCAGTCAGCAAAGGGATATTCAGCGTGAACTTAGGGAGCGTAGATACATTAAACCTGCCCTTTAACAAGCCGTACTGGCTTGAAGTAACAGTTGGAGCTGGTACGGAACTTACGCCGAGAATGCAGTTGACAGGCTCTGGCTACAGCTTCCGTGCTGCAAACACAGACAGCATCAATGGTATTACAGCTGGCGGTGATTTAACAGGGAGATATCCAAATCCAAGTATTAACAACAATGCAGTTACCTCAGCGAAGATTGCCGATGGTGCTGTGGACAGCACCAAGATTGCCTCTGGAGAGGTGGTCAAGAGCCTGAACAGCTTGCACGACAACGTCACGCTGCAGGCAGGGTCCAACGTAAGCATCACCCCGTTGGGTAACACCTTGACCATTGCCACAACCCCAGGCGGAGCTGGCGGCGACATCACTGGGGTCACTGCCGGTACAGGCTTATCCGGTGGAGGAACGACTGGTGATGTGACGTTGAACGTGAGGGTTCCTCTTTCACTCAGCGGCAGCTCTGCTTCTCCAAATTCAATTATCTTTGCTACAAATTCCGGCAGCGGCGCCGGCGTGAAAGGCTACAACAGCACTAGCGACAGCTACGGATACCTTGGCGGTTACGTCTCCGGCGTGTCTGGCATACACAGCACCAGCGGCAACTACGGATGGCTTGGCAGCAGCGGCGAAGGCGTGTTTGGCTACAGCGGCAGCGGCTACGGCGTGTATGGCGAAAGCAACAGCAACGATGGCGTGTTTGGCTACAGCAACAGCGGCTACGGCGTCTATGGCTACAGCGGCAGCGGCTACGGCGTCTATGGCGAAAGCACCAGCAACGACGGCGTGCATGGCTACAACAACAGCGGCAACGGCGTGTATGGCGAAAGCAACAGCGGCTACGGCGTCTATGGCAGAGGTACGAGCTTCAGGAGCACTGGCGTGTATGGCAAGGCCGGGGAGTATGGCGTGTATGGCTGCAACGACGGGAGCGGTCGCTATGGATACCTTGGCGGCCAAAGCTACGGCGTGTATGGACACGGCACCTACGGCGTGTATGGCGACGGCGCGGACTATGGCGTGTATGGCTACAGCAGTAGCGGCAACTTCGGATACCTTGGCATGAGTGACTGCGGCGTGTGGGGCTCCGGCAACCCCTACGGCGTATATGGCTACAGTACCACCGGCATCGCCGTGTATGGCTGGAGCAGCGGCAGCTCCCCCGCTGGCCACTTCGAAGGCGATGTGGTGATCGTAGGACATCTCTACGTCGGTGGCTACAAGTCATTCAAAATTGATCATCCGCTCGACCCGGCAAATAAGTACCTGGCCCATTTCTGTGTGGAGTCGGATGAGGTGCTGAATATCTACAATGGTAACGTCGTTACTGATGCTAATGGTGAGGCAACGGTCACCCTACCCGACTACTTCGAAGCCCTCAACCGCGACTTTCGCTACCAATTAACGGTCATCGGACAGTTTGCTCAGGCAATCGTGAGTGAAGAAATTCACAACAACCGCTTCTCAATCAAGACTGACAAACCGAACGTGAGAGTCTCCTGGCAGGTCACAGGCATCCGTAACGACCCGTATGTTAAAGCGCATCCCGCTCAAGTTGAGGTGGAGAAAACCGGTGCGGAGCGAGGGAAGTACATCCATCCAAAGGAATACGGCGTATCAGAGACGTTGGGTATAGACTATGAGAAGAACCACGAGATGGAGGAGCAGATGAGGGCTGAGCAAGAGAAGATGAAAGCTGAGCAAGAGAAGATGAAAGCTGAGCAAGAGAAGATGCAAGCAAAGCCAGAGGCAAAGTGAGGAGGGTAAAAAAATGAGACATCTTCTTGAAAATCCCGTTTCTTTTAGCGGGACAATTTTTTCGGCAGGAATTGTGGTTTTCTTGTTTCTCTTCTGCCAGAGTGCATCAGGGCAGTATGCCATCCCGCGGAGCGTCTTTGGAAGTGGAGGAGGTTCACTCAGTTCCAGGGACAACAAGCTTGTTGGCACGCTCGGACAGCCATTCATCGGCACAACGAGCAATGCATCCAATAAGCAGATCGCCGGCTTCTGGCACGTGCAGCGCTATCTGTTGACAGGTGTAGCAGAGCAGCCGGGCGAGATGCTTCCTACTGAGTATCGGCTTGAGCAGAACTACCCGAATCCATTTAATCCGAGCACTATGATTGAATTTGCACTTCCTGAGGAATCTCAGGTGAGCATCAAGCTCTACAATGTGCTTGGAGAAGAAGTTGCAACGCTCGTTGAAGGGATTGAGCCACCTGGTTTTCACAAAGTTGATTGGAAGCCGGAGGCTGTTGCCAGCGGGATTTACTTCTATCGTATGGTGGCGAAATCTGAGGTGAGTAGCAGAACATCCACCAATGTGAAGAAGTTAGCCTACGTGCGGTAGACCACACTCCCCGAAGAGGTTCTTTAACCCCCT
>Ga0066636_10001833_pt1 | contig 13312 bp, 15 predicted proteins | sample CryGeyCG2014_080_2_FD_62736 | JGI IMG/M metagenome (GOLD analysis project Ga0066636, IMG submission 62736) | Groundwater microbial communities from aquifer - Crystal Geyser CG07_land_8/20/14_0.80 | ecosystem: Environmental > Aquatic > Deep subsurface > Groundwater | place: USA: Utah: Grand...
CACCTACCGGATCCGTGTCATTCCCGGACTGACGGTGCTCGCGGTGCTGCTCCGGATCCGTGACGAGATCGACGGGACGCTTTCCTTTAGGTGCTCCTGTCGCTCCGCTGTTTGCGGATCCTGCGCCATGGTGATCAACGGCAAGCTCGATCTCGCCTGCCGGACGCAGGTGGCCGGCTTCAATACCGATACGATCATCCTGGAGCCCCTGCCCAATTTCGAGGTGATCCGGGACCTTGTCGTCGATATGACGCCGTTCTGGCAGATGTATGATAAGATCCAGCCTTACCTGATCCGGCGCAGTCACGCTCCCGAAAAGGAGATCCCTCAGAGCGAAGGGGAGCGCCGGCAGATCGACCAATTCGTCAATTGCATCCTCTGCGCCTGCTGTTGGGGTGCCTGCCCGGTGCTGGCGAGGGAGCCCGGCTATCTGGGTCCGGCGGCGGCGGCAAAGTTGGAGCGGTTCGTCCTCGATTCCCGGGATGAGCGGCCCGCCAGCGCGCTTTCGCTCGTCAATGATGAAAAGGGGGTCTGGGCCTGCGACACCGTGTTTCGCTGCATCGACGCCTGCCCGAAGGATGTACGGCCCACCGATGCTATCGTCGGCCTGCGGAAAGCAATGGTGAAACAGAGTCTTAAGAAGATACTGGGGAAAGCAAAAGATGAAACTTAAATATTCCCTCATCACGAGGAGGACTTTTCTCAATACGCTCTTCGGCGGCTGGTTATTTGCCTTCTTCGCCGGGACTTTCTCTGCCCTGATGAAATTCGCCTTTCCCACCCTGGGCAAGGAGCCCGACTTTGTTGTCCTGAACAGGAAGGATTTTACGGACCTGGCAAACAACTCGGTCAAGCGCTTCCCCTGGGGAGGCGTGGTGGGACTCTATTTCAAAAAGGCCGACGGTTCCGTCCTGGCCCTGAAGGGGGTCTGCACCCACATGGAATGCAACGTGGCCTACAAGCCGGAAGAGAGGCGTTTTTACTGCGCCTGTCATAACGGATGGTACGACGAGAACGGCAAGAACATCTCCGGGCCGCCACCCAAGCCCCTCGAAGTCTTCACGATAATGGAAGAGGGAGAGAAACTGATCATCGCCAAGAAGGGGGTCAAGGTTGAACTGCCCAAAGCTTAAGAACTGGCTGGAAGAGCGCTACGACTGGGAAGGGATGAAGAGGTTTGCGAAGCGCAAGCTCGTGCCGGAACATCGCTACGACCTCTGGTACTACACGGGCGGGATCACGCTCTTTCTGTTCATCCTCCAGTTTCTGACGGGGATGCTGCTGGCCTTTTATTATGTCCCCCATATTGATTTCGCCCACAAGAGCATCATCGAGATCGTCACCAAGCAAAACCTGGGCTGGTTCTTTCGGTCTTTCCATCACTGGGGGTCGGAGCTCTGCATCGCCTTTTTGTTCATTCACCTCTTCGGCACGCTGCTCCTGAAGTCGTACCGCAAGCCCAGGGAATTTCTCTGGGCTACCGGATTCATCCTCCTGGGCGTCTCGATCTTCTTCGGACTGAGCGGCTATCTCCTCCTCTGGGACGAGCGTGCCTTGGCCGCCGTCCGAGTGGCGACGGGAGGGGCAGGCAACTTTCCCTTCATCGGTGGGTTCATCAAGGCCTTTCTGCGGGGAAGCATAGATGTGACCGGCGACACCCTCACCCGTTTCTACGCCTTTCATGTGGCCATTCTGCCCATCATCACCCTGCTCCTCGTCGGCCTGCATCTCCTTCTGATGCAATATCACGGGATGAGCGTGCCGCTGTCCTTGGAAAAGGAAAAACGCCGGGAAATCCCTTTCTTTCCAAATTTCTTTTACAAGGATCTGATGGTCTGGCTGGTCGTCCTCGGGGTTCTCGCAACCCTGGCTGTGCTACTGCCGCCGGAGATCGGCGCGAAGGCCGATCCCCTGGCCCCTCCGCCGGAAAACGTCAAGCCCGAATGGTATTTTCTCTTCCTCCTCGAGACCCTGAAGCTCTTCCCGGGCGCCATCCTGGGTCTGAATGGAGAAACCATCGCCATCTTGATGGTATCCTGCGCGATCCTCTTTTTCTTCCTCATCCCCTTTTTCGACCAAAGATCGGCCCGGGGAGAGAAGAGCCCGCTCTTCACCTGGATCGGCGTGATCTATCTTCTCTATTTCCTCACAATGACGGTTGTGGGTTACCTGAGTTAGGAGCTCGTATGCGAAGAATCGGAGTCGTCAAAGGCTTAAAAAGATTCTCACTTTTCCGCTTTGCGCAGCCGATGGTTATGGCCTTGTTCGTTATGATTCAACCAGCCCCTTCTCCTGCGGCGGATAGGATTGCCGTTTTCCCCACGACACCCTTCGACGCCTACATCATCTACGAGAGCCTGGCAGTTCTCTGGCTCGCCATTATCGGCCTTATCGTCATCATCCGCATGAAGCTCCGCGAAATCGAGCGGATTCAGGAAATGGGCATAGATAAGGAAGACAAAGACGCCCCTCTGCTGCAATAAGCGATGCGCCCCTTTCCCCTGCCCTCACTTGGAACGGAGCGACCCTTAGGGAAAATGTCTTGAGCGCAAAAAGAGCCGATTTTCAAAGCTCTCTCTTGTTATGTCACATTCCCAGAAAGCACTCCTTAACCCCGTTCATTTTCCAGAAGCTCGCTGCCTGTCCCTTTGAGTACGATGCGGCCGTTTCCCAGATGGCACGCGCGATTGCACATCCCCAGCGCTTGTCTCACATTCTGTTCTTCCAAGAGAATGGTGACTCCTGCGTCTGTCCTGCGCCGGGAGTAGCGGCCCGGGGCACCTGCTATCCCTCGCGTGCCTCGCGGAAGAACGACCGAACTGCGAGGAGGCTTCCGACAAGCCCGAGAAGAATGCCGAGCGCAGCGACGGCTCCGTAGAACCAGAGCGGTACTGCGTGCTCCCACGAGATTCCAAGAACGCGATTCCGGTTCAGGGCATCGAGTGCCGCGACGAGGAGAGCGGATCCGATGATCCCCCCCGCCAGCCCCTGCACGAGCCCTTCCACAATGAACGGTCCGCGGACAAAGCCGCGCGTCGCCCCTGCCATGAGGAGGAGCTCGATCATCTGCCGCTTGCCCATCATCGCCAGCCGGACGGTGTTCATGACAAGAAAAAGAGCTGCAACAGCGAGTAGTCCTCCCACGACAAGGGCAAGGTACGTCATCTCGCGCGAGCGCACGTCGAGCGCTTCAACGACCGTGCGAGGATATGAGATGTCTTCGACGCCCGGCAGCGCGCGAATCTCGTCGACGACCGATTGCACGCGGCGCGCCGTCAGAGCGCTGTCGATGATGTGGACTTTGATCGACGCCGGCAGGGGGTTGAATGTGAGGACGCGTGAGATGTCCTGTCCGAACTGTTCGCGGAATATCTCGAGCGCACGTTCCTTTGAGACGTACGACACACGCTCCACACCGCCGATAGACAGGATCTGCTGTTGGAGAGCCGCCGCTGAGGTGGAGTCGACCTGCTCACGGAGGAAGGCTTCGATCTCCGACTGGCTTCTGAGGGAACCAAGCAGGGATTCCACATGCCGGACGACTGCTGCAAACGCGCCAAGGCTGAGGACGACAAGCGCGATCGTGCCGGTCGAGATCAGCGTCATCGCCACGGCGCGGCGCATCCCGCCAAACCCTTCAGAGAGTGCGAATCGAAGCGACATGGTCGGCTGCTGCTCTTGTGTACTTCTGAGTGACTGGTTGAGTGTGCAGCGGGAGGAAGCCCCCGGCCTTGAAAAGATAGCGGAACAACTGGTGAGGTGCAACATCAGAAAGCTTCTGGGTCTCTCGGCGAGTTGCGCGATTCCCCACACCCCTCCCGCATCGGCGCGGAGCAGACGGCGATTCGTGAATCGCCCTGTTGCCCGTAAGGGCAACTTTCTTGCCCGTGCCGAGGCCCTGAGGGCAAGCCATCACATCGCGGGCAGCCTTCGCTTCATCATCCCCTCGATGAAGTCGGTTCCTGCGTAGCCGGCCGCGATTATCAGCAGGAAGTACTCCTTCGTCAGCGTGCTATCGAGAAATCCGATCGTCCCAAGGATTCCAGCGAGAGCACCCACGCCAACGCCTATCAGGAGGCTTGAGAGAAGTGTCGGCCACGAGAACCATTCTTCCCATTTCTTCCCGGAGACAACTGCAGCGTCATGCTGCTTCTTCAAGCCGACAACCAACCGCAGTCCCTGCCCCGCCGCACCGAGGAGTGCCCCCAGCGCAATCCGCCAGAGTATCTCGCCTGCATCCATCGCTGCCTCCTCCCTTTCGCATGATCCCGATCCCGCCGTTGCGCCAATATATGCTTCCTCCGGCTCAGATACAAAACGCACCCTTCCACGGCACCTCAGGCGTACGGAACTGTCCAGAGTAGAGACGTTACCTTCTTCTCTCCATATCTTGGCGTTGACTTCATGGCCTATCTCCGAACTTCAAATATTCAAAGTCAAGATATCCTCCGAGAGTTCCCACGCCCCCTTGACAAGTGCCAAGAAATTCGCTAGCTTGGAAAAGCAGAATAAGAAATTCCTTTTTAGCATTCCCTGTTCTTGATTGCAGTCCGCAAACGGAGCTGACGTGGAAAACAGAGAAGGAACAATGAAGCAACTCGCCTGTGCCATCCTCATCGCGGTCCTTGCGGGCTGCACGCGCTCTGACGACCGGGAAATATCCGCTTCCGGGACGATCGAAGCGACCGAGGTCAACATCAGTGCAAAGGTCGGCGGACGCATTGACCGGCTTCCCGTCGATGAGGGAACCGCTGTGCGCGCGGGAGACACGCTTGCCGTCATCGACCGCTCCGATCTCGCCATCCAGCTGCGGCAAGCAATGGCGAACGCGGCTGCCGCCGATGCGCAGTTCCGCCTTACAGCCCGCGGCGCGCGGCAGGAAGATATCGTTCAGGCCGAGGCGAGCTTCAAGAATGCCGAGGATGACCTGAAGCGGGCCGAGGAGCTCTTCAAGGCGAACAGCGCAACACAGAAGCAGCTCGACGACGCACGCACGCGCTTCATCGTCTCCCGCAGCGTCTACGAAAAGCTGAAGCATGGGCCCTTGCCCGAGGAGATAGACGCGGCGCGCGCGCGACGCGAACAAGCCGCCGCCCAGGTGGATGCGGTCAGGAAGCAGATTGCGGACGCGGTCGTCCTCGCTCCATCGAACGGAGAGATAACACAGCGCTCCGTCGAGGTGGGGGAGATCGTCCTCCCGAATGCCGCGCTCTTCCGTCTCTCGCGCCTTGAAACGGTCCACCTTATGATCTACGTCTCCGAGATCGAGCTCGCACGCGTCAAGTCAGGTCAGTCGGCGAAGGTGTTCATCGACGCCGCCCCCGGCAAGCCGCTCCCGGGAAGGGTCACTTACATCTCCCCCATCGCCGAGTTTACCCCGAAGAACGTGCAGACGAAGGAGGACAGGACGAAGCTCGTCTTCGGCGTGAAGATCGAAGCTGCGAACCAGTTACGCCTCCTCAAGCCAGGGATGCCTGCCGACGCGACCATCGTGACCGACACCTCATCCGTGCGGTGAATCAAAGATGCCCCCGGTCATTGAGATCGACGGACTCACAAAGGCCTTCGACGGTATTGTCGCGGTGGACAACATCCGCCTCACCGTGGACGAGGGGGAGATGTTCGGCGTCGTAGGACCCGACGGTGCCGGCAAGACCACAACGATGCGACTCCTGTGCGGCCTCCTGACGCCGACCGCCGGGACCGCGAAGATCCTCGGCAACGACCTCGTTCGGGAATCGAAGATGATTAACCGCGAGATCGGATACATGTCACAACGCGTCAGCCTCTACGGTGACCTCACGGTCAACGAGAACATCGAGTTCTTCGCCGAGATCAACGAGGTGTACGATTTCAAGAGACGGCGCGATGAGCTCCTCGAGTTTACCCGCCTCACGCCGTCTCGCGACCGGCGGGCAGACCAGCTCTCGGGCGGCATGAAACAGAAGTTGGGCCTGGCCTGCACCCTTATCCACCACCCGAGGGTCCTCTTCCTCGACGAGCCCACGACGGGTGTCGATCCGGTGTCACGCCGCGATTTCTGGCACATCCTCTCGAGTCTCCTCGAAGAGCGCATCACGATCGTCATGACCACACCCTACCTCGACGAGGCCGAGCGCTGCAGCCGCGTTGCACTCATGCATCAGGGAAAGGTCATGGTTGCCGACGAGCCGCAGCGGCTAAAACGCCTCATGCATGGCGAAGTCATCGAAGTGATCTGCAACAGGATCCGCGAGGCCGCCTCGCTCCTCAAGGAGAGGGCAGGCGCCGCGTGTCCCGGACTCACGGGCGTCCAGGTATTCGGCGACCGGCTCAACCTTGTCGTGACCGAGAGCCGCACATCCTTCCCGTCCATCGAGCGGCTCCTGCGCAACAACGGCATCACCGTCGCGGAATGGCGTATCATCACACCGTCCCTCGAGAATGTCTTCATCTCACTCGTGTCGGCCGCTTCACCGGGCAACGCGACATCTTCGGAAAGGCAATGACCATGCTCAGGGCACTGTTCATCGTCGTTACGATCATCCCCTCCGTCGCCGCATCCCAGAGCCCCCGCAGTCTCACGGTCGAGGAAGCGGTGCGGCTTGGACTGCAGAACAACCGGTCGCTTCATGCCTCGCAGATGAAAGTCGCCGCGGCCGACGCGCGTGCCGGCGAAGTACGCACGACACGTTTCCCCTTGTTGAAGGTGTCGGGGAGCTACACGCGTCTCAGCGAGATCGAACCGTTCGCGGTGCAGCTCCCGTTCGTCCCGGCCCCGATCACCATCTCCCCTGTCGTTCTCGACAACTACGCGTCCCGCGTGAGCCTCCAGCAGCCGATCTTCAGCGGGTTCAAGCTCTCAAACACAATCGCCGCCGCCGAGTACGCGGGTAGGGCTACCGGGTACGACTATGCAATGGACAGGTCGGACCTCATCTTTGCGATCCGAAGCGCTTACTGGAACCTTTTCAAGGCCTTAGAATCCAGGAGAGTCGTCGACGAGAACGTCGATCTCATGGAGCGCCACCTCGCCGACATCAGAAACATGAACGCTGCCGGCCTTGCGACACGCAACGACGTCCTGAAGGTCGAGGTCCAGCTATCAAACAGCAGGCTCTCCCAGATCGACGCCGCGAATGCCGTCTCAATCGCCACGATGAGTCTCGATAACCTCCTCGGACTTCCTCTTGAGACGCCCATCGAGATCGCGTCAAGGCTTCACCCATCCTCCGACAGCCTGAAGCCGGTCGACGCCTACGTCGACGAAGCCTCAACTGCCCGCCCGGACCTCAGGGCAGCGGGCCTGCGTGTGAGCGCCTCAGACGCATCACTGGGGGCTGCACGTGGGAGCCGGTACCCGCAGATCTTTCTCAGCGGGAATCTCTACTACTCCCGCCCGAATCCGAGAATCCTTCCGACGAAGGATGAATTCAAGAACACGTGGGACGTGGGCGTCAACATCTCCTTTGACCTCTGGAACTGGGGAGCGACTTCGTACCAGACAGAACAGGCCGAGGCGGCGCTCGAGCAGAGCCAGGACGCGCTCCAGCTGCTGAAGGACGCAGCGTCGCTCGAAGTCCGGCAGAGCTACCTTGCGCTGCGCCAGGCACAGCGGAAAGTCCCTGTCGCACAGGAAGGCGTCTCACAGGCGGAGGAGAACTACCGCGTCGCGCAGTCCCGTTTCAAGGCGGGAAACGCGACCAGCACCGATCTTCTCGATGCGGAGGTCGCGCTTCTCCAGGCAGGCATGAACCGTGCCGCGGCCCTCGTTGACCTCGAGCTTGCCCGCGCCCGGCTTGTGAAGTCGCTCGGAAAAGAGGAAGAGTAGATGTCGGAATCGGCGATTGACGTGCGAGAGCTCACGAAGAAGTTCGGGGGCCTTACGGCCGTGGATGGAATCAGTTTTGCGGTCGCACGCGGAGAGATCTTCGGCTTTCTCGGAGCCAACGGGGCCGGGAAATCAACGACGATCAGGATGCTGTGCGGACTGCTCGAGCCGACATCAGGGACCGCGCGGGTCGGAGGCTACGATATCAACACGCAGACCGAGCTCGTCAAGAAGAGCATCGGCTACATGTCGCAGAAGTTCTCGTTGTACGAAGACCTGACGGCCGAGGAGAACATCCGTTTCTTCGGCGGTGTCTACGGACTGTCGAAGGAGCAGACCCGTGACCGGATGCAGTGGGTCATCGAGATTGCCGGACTCGAAGGGCGGGGGAAGAGCATCACCGGCACGCTCTCGGGAGGATGGAAGCAGCGCCTCGCACTCGGCTGTGCTGTTCTCCACCGTCCCCAGATCGTCTTCCTGGACGAACCCACCGGCGGCGTGGACCCAGTGTCCCGGCGCCGGTTTTGGGAGCTGATCAACCAGCTCTCCGAGGAGAAGATCACCGTCCTCGTCACCACTCACTACCTGGACGAGGCCGAGTACTGCAACAACATCGTCCTCATCAATGCCGGCCGGCTCATCGCGGGCGGGAGCCCGAACGAGTTCAAGACGACACACATCAGGTATCCGATGCTCGAGGCGGAGACGTCCGACGTCGTGAACGCGCTTGAAATCCTCCGGAAGGAGCCGTGGGTCAGGAAGATTTCCATCTTCGGCACCCATCTCCATGTTGGTATCGACGATGAGGCGGAGGGACGGCGCCGTATTATCTCGACGCTCGAAGCGAGAGGGATCGGCGTCCGACGCCTCGACAGGATCGTCCCTTCGCTGGAGGATGTGTTCCTCCACCTCCTCGAGGAGGAACCGGCAGGAAAGGACGGGTGAGATGTTCAGGCGAATCCGCCCCATCATCATCAAGGAACTGAGACAGATCCGTCGGGATACACGGTCTCTCGGCTTGCTCCTCGTATTTCCGGCCTTCCTCGTCTTCCTCATCGGCTACGCGCTCAACTTTGACGTGAAGCACGTGAAGCTCGCGATCCTCGACCAGGACAGGAGCCCGCGCAGTCGCGAGTACATCCGCGCCTTCTCAACGTCGGAGTACTTCGACATCGGCTACAATGTCGGCTCCTACGCCGACCTCACGACACTCCTCAACGAAGGGAAGGCCCAAATGGCGGTGGTCACACCCGTGAAGTTCGCGGCCGACCTGCTGGCGGGGCGGGACGTCGATGTGCAGTTCCTCGTCGACGGATCCGATGCCAACACGGCGACGATGGCAATCGGCTACGCGGCGTCGATCACCCAGACATACTCTGCAAGTATCGCCACGGCGGCCCTCGCGCGCAGCGGAAGGGAGTCGTACGTGCCCGTCGACTTCCGGCCGAAGATCTGGTACAACCCGGAGCTCGTAAGCGCGAAGTTCCTCCTCCCCGGCCTCTTCGGTTTCATCCTCATGCTGAGCGCCGTCATCTCAACCTCGTTGTCGGTCGTGCGCGAAAAGGAGCACGGCACGATGGAGCAACTTATGATCTCGAGGCTTCACACGGCTGAGATCATCATCGGGAAGACGATTCCCTACCTTGCCGTTTCGCTCCTCTCGTCCGTTCTCATCCTTGCGACCGGCTACATCTTCTTCCAGATATCCGTGCGCGGGAGCCTTGTCTGGTTCTATGCCGGGACGACGATCTTCCTTCTCGGCGCGCTCGGGCAGGGTCTTTTCATCTCCACGATCGCGCCGAACCAGCAGATGGCGTTCCTCATATCCGTCCTCACGTCGCTGCTCCCCACGTTCCTTCTCTCGGGGTTCGTCTTCCCGATCAGCAGCATGCCGGTGGTGCTCCAGATACTGTCGAACATCACACCGACGAAGTTCTACCTCATTGTCGTCCGCGGCATCATCCTCAAGGGAGTCGGACTTGCGGCCTTCTGGGACCAGTTACTCTACATGGCCATCTTCGCAGGCATCACGCTCACTCTGAGCTCGGTGAGGCTTCTGAGGAGGGCGGAGTGAAATGAAGACGATCCTTCACATCATCCTCAAGGAGTTCTGGCAGATCCGGCGCGACAAGCGGATGCTCGGTGTGACGCTCCTTGCGCCGGTATTCCAGCTCCTCCTCCTCGGATATGCTGCAACGACGGATGTCAGGTCCATCCCCATGGCCGTGTGCGACGAGGACAGGTCAGCGACAAGCCGCGAACTTTTGCGCCAGTTCACGAACTCGGGCTACTTCGTCCACGCGTACGACGTCATGACACCGCGGGATATCGATCACTACCTTGATGACGGGGACGCGTGGGTGGGGCTCGTCATTCCACCCGAATTCGGCACGAACGTGCTCGCCCGGAGGCCAGCCCCGCTTCAGCTCATCAGCGACGGCACGAACTCCAGCACGGCAGGTATCAGCCTGGGGTACGCGGGGCAGGTGGTAAGCACATTCTCGCGCTCCATAGTCCTCACACAGATCGAGCGCCGCCCCCAGCTTACGGCACCGCCGAGCGTCAACACCGAAGTGCGCGTCTGGTACAACCCTGAGCTGAAGAGCCGCAACTACATGGTCCCGGGCGTCGTGGCGATGATCCTCCTCATCATCACGATGACCCTCACATCCATCGCCATCGTGCGTGAAAAGGAATCGGGGACGCTCGAGCAGCTCCTCGTCACTCCGATCAAGCCGTTCCAGCTAATCATCGGCAAGCTCATGCCCTTTGTGCTGATCGGAATCGCCGACGTGACTCTCGTTCTTACAGTCGCACGTTTCTGGTTCGACGTGCCGCTGAGGGGGAGCGTAATACTCCTCTACATGATGAGCGGCGTCTTTGTACTTACGACCCTCGGCCTCGGGCTCTTCATTTCAACGATCTCGAAGACACAGCAGCAGGCGATGATGACGGCGCAGTTCTTTATCTTCATGCCTTCAATCTTCCTCTCAGGCTTTACCTTTCCCATCCAGAACATGCCGCAGAGTATTCAGTACGTGACGTACGTCATTCCGCTTCGTTACTTCATGGAGATCATCAGGGGGATCTTCCTCAAGGGGGACGGCATCGCAGAGTTGTGGCCTCAGGGACTGGCGCTGCTCACCTTCGGCATCATCATCCTGACGCTAAGCATTCTGAGGTTCCACAAGCGGCTGGCATAATGGGGCGAGATGAAGACCACCGTGACTCCGTCCGCATCAGGTTCTTCAGGCCAATCGACAAGTCGCGCCACCCGGGCGCGTTCCTTCTCAGCGCCGACACGTCGGTATCGCGGACGTGGGAAGGATCCTACAACGGCGAGTATCTCGGCGCCTGGCAGAAGGGAAGAATTTCACGGTGCGTCACACATCAGCAGGAGATCTTGAGGTCCGCCTCAGTAGTTCGATTCATCGCGCCACTGGGCGATCCTCCAGTCCGCCTCGGCGGACAGCCTCATGAGCGTGAGGTTGGCATATCCTTCGACACGGACGATGTCACTCGGGTTGAATGTCACTGTCAGGCTGAAAGCGCGGGTGACCATCGAGCGGAGTGAGTCCCCGGACTGAAACGCGATGTTGTTCCAGACGAGGTCGAGCTTCTGTGCGTTGGCGAAGAGGCCGTACGTCGTCCGGACATCTTCCTCCCGCCCCCACGAAACCTGGGTGCCGTGATCATAGTCGACATAAAGGAATGTGAATGTCCCGTCGAGGAGGCGGCCGTAGATCGCCGTATCCTTGAACGTGTAGGCATACTGGAAATTCCGGAACACGCCGTCGATCGTCTGTTGGTTTCCAAGAATGGAGCCGTCGTCGTCTCCTCCCTTCTCAAGACGCGGCGCAAACGGGTTCTTGCATCCCGACAACGCGATGAGAAGGACGGCAAGCAACAGGCCGAGGCGGCGGGCACCACTCAATAGCTGAACCGTCCCTTCAGGTCGCTCCACGAGTATTCAGATCCGGATGAGAGATCAATCCACTGGTAAATCATCCACATGTTGTTCCGGTCGAGTCCCATCGTGAAATGAAGGTTCCCCCGAATCGTCTGCGGTACACCGGTGACATCATGAGGGATGAAGAGAACATACCCCGCGTCGTAGATGGCAGAGTCACCCGAGATGTACTCGAACGTTTCGCGGCTCAGCGTGAGTCCCGGCACGGCAGATGGAGACATGTGCGACTTCAGGTTGTCGAAGTACTGACGTTCGTTCCGAAGCGACCAGCCGCTGAAGACGCCATAGTATTGGGCCGCCGATTGTTCCGTCGGGATGAAGCGAAACGTCCTCGGTGAGGTAAGCGAGTCAGCGAGGCACCGGACATAGCTGTCGGTGTTCCGTTCCTTCACTGCATTCGTCAGGTTTTGAAGAACGCGCTGAGGGGAAGTTGGAGGAAGGTAAGACGATCCCCCCTTCGTCGGCGGCTCCGGTTCGCGGGTGTGGAACAGGTCGCACGAGACCACGGTCAGGGAGAGGAGAAGAGTGAGAGACAGGAACAGTCGCCGCTTGTTCATCTACATCGGCACTCTCCCCTCAAGGGCGCGGGAGAGGGTCGCCTCATCGGCATATTCAAGCGCGCCGCCGATCGGGATCCCTCGCGCAAGGCGCGTCACCGCTACCCCGAGAGGTTTCACAAGCTTCGTGAGATAGAGAGTCGTCGCCTCTCCCTCAACCGTAGGATTGAGTGCGAGGATCACTTCCTTCACGCCGTCCCAGAGGCGGTCAAGGAGCTCTTTGATTCGAAGGTCTTCAGGACCTATTCCATCAAGCGGTGCCAGCGAGCCTCCAAGCACGTGGTAGAGGCCGCGGTACTCGTTCGTCCGCTCGACGGCGAGGACATCCGTCGGGTCCTCCACGACGCAGATCGTCGTGTGGTCGCGTTTCGGGTCGGAACAGATGACACACGGATCCTGCTCTGTGATGTTCCAGCAGCCTGAGCAATACCGGACTTTCTCCTTCACGGCGACGAGAGCCGCGGAGAACCGCTCCACTTCAGATCGAGGCTGCTTCAGGATGAAGAGAGCGAGGCGCTGCGCCGTCTTCCTGCCAATGCCCGGGAGCTGCGAGAACTCCTCAACGAGTGCTTCGACCGATTCAGATGTATAACGAACGCCCATGACGCGATCACAGCAGCCCGGACATGTCAAGGCCCGGGATATTGGGCATCATCCCACCCGTCACCTTCGCCATCTCCTGCTGAGACATCTTCTGCGCCTCATCGATCCCCTTGTTCACGGCTGCAGCGGTGAGATCCTCCAGCAGGCTCAGGTCATTCGGGTCAACCGCATCCTTTTCGATCTCGATTCTTGTCACGCGGAGCCGTCCGTTGACAGTGACACGGACCATCCCTCCCCCGGCGTCGGCGGTCACCGTCTTCCCTTCCAGCTCCGACTGCACCTTCTCGATGCGCTTCCGAACCTCCTGGAGCTGCTGCATCATCGCCTGCATGTTCACCTTCATCGTTTCTCCCTTCGTGTGGATTTCTCTCT
>Ga0066636_10001839_pt1 | contig 13301 bp, 9 predicted proteins | sample CryGeyCG2014_080_2_FD_62736 | JGI IMG/M metagenome (GOLD analysis project Ga0066636, IMG submission 62736) | Groundwater microbial communities from aquifer - Crystal Geyser CG07_land_8/20/14_0.80 | ecosystem: Environmental > Aquatic > Deep subsurface > Groundwater | place: USA: Utah: Grand...
AAATTCTAAGGGCCGGAGGAAAAGAAGAACAAATTTACAATATACCGAATGGCGTGGAAATTAAAAAATATCAAAATACAACAGGACTTGAGAATATCAGAGAGAAATACAAGATACCATATAGTACCAAGATAATCTTATTAGTAGGTAGAAATCATCCGGTAAAAGGATATGATTATTGTTTAAAAGCAATTTCAAAAATAAAAAATATATACAGTGACATTAAATGTATAATTATCGGCTCAAACGTTAGTGATTTGAAACCTTCCGTACATCAATTGGGATTGGATAATGTAGTGATACTCTTAGAACCAATGTTAAATGAAGACCTTGTCAGTTTTTATTTAAATGCTAATATATTTATTTCTACGTCACTTATGGAGAGTTTTGGTATAGTAATTATTGAGGCAATGGCAGCTGGTTTGCCAATAATTGCTACTAACATTAATTCAACTTGTGAAATAATAAAAGACGGAGAGAATGGTATATTAGTTCCACCAGCTGATGCGTATGGTTTAGCAGAAAAAATAGTTAAATTATTACAGAACACTGAATTAATGATTTCTCTTTCACAAAATGCAAAAGAAACAGCTAAAAACTATGATTGGAAAGTTATTGCCGGAAAATATATAGGAGTTTATAAAAAGATACTAGAATGATTAATAGTGTTATTAGGGAAAAAATTTTAAAGTATAGGCATACTGTTGAATTTCTGATAATTTTTGCAATCGGTTATTTTATTGCATATACAGTTGCTAATAATAAAATTAATCCCTTTTATATTTTGGGTTTTATTTTATTGCCTATAGTTGTATTGAGTAAATTAAGGGTAAACAAGCTCTTAGCGATTTTTATTCTAATTTTTCCATTTAATTATTGGATTTCTATCGGTAAAATAAATGTCAATTTAGTTGAATCGTTAATTCTAATAATGTTCTTTCTATGGGTTTTTAATTATTTACTAAAAGGAAGTATTAAATATAGAGATAATAGTTTTAACAAATGGATATTGGCTTATATTTTAGTTAGTTTTATTTTATTATTTAATTCTTCGTTGAATGACAAAGATGTTTATAAAGCAATTGCAAGAACGATAGAATTCGGCATGTTGTTTTATGTTATAGTAAACAATTTACCGGTAGAAATAGATGAAAAATATTTTAAAAAATTGTCTAATTTACTGTTATTTGGGATGATGATTGTATGTTTTTTGGGGATTATAGAATATTTGATTTATTGCATAAATTATCCGGACTCTTTCATTGAATTTCACAAAAAAATGATTTTATCGGGAATTTATCCGCCAAGGTCAGTGAGCAGTATTATTAATCTAAGTTATGAAGGCAGAACCATAGGTTCGACATTGGGAAGTAAATCCGCTCTATCTATTTATCTTTCGATTATTATACCCTTGTTTTTTTTAAAAATGATATACGCAAAAGGATTAAATCAAAAAATGGTATTTATTTTTGTCTTTTTGTTGGGATTATTCTCTCTTTTATTAACCGGTTCCAGGACTGGATTTTTTTCGCTGATAATAGGAGTGTTGTTAATTTTGTTTGTTTTAGGTAGAACAAGAAAAATAAAAATTATTTTGACGATTGTTTCCGGCTTGTTATTATTTATTTATTTTCTACCGGAAGAATTTCAGCAAAGGCTGACCTTTCGGTCAAGTGAGAGTACAATTTCAGGAAGAAAAAGTTATATGATTCGGTCATTAAACATTATTAAAGACAATGTGATATTAGGAGCCGGTATTGATAGTGTCGGTGGAAAAGCAGGGGAATCCAAGCCCCACAATGCCTTTTTAATAGAATTCCAGACAAAAGGTATTGCCGCTTTTATAATATTAATTGGATTGTTTTTTCAATCTTTCAGGTATTCTTATAAAAACATGCTTATTTATAAGAATGATAAAAGTGAAATTGGCATATATGCCATATGGTCATTTATCACTGTATTTATTTACTTCCTAATTTCTTTGGCAGCCGAACCTTTTTGGGAAAACCAGACTTCAGTATTATTTATTTTAGCTATAGCTATTTCTGTTATTCTTAGAAGGAACTCAGATAAAATGTTAGAGAAAAGTTAGCGGAACGAGTTATTATGGAAAAAATTAATTTTAAATCTTTATTCAAAACAGAAAAGGGACTGATTTTAATAATAATATTGCTTTTCTTTATAAAAGGAGTTTTTTATTTCGGCTATTTTAAATTACCGCTAAGCGATTTTTTAGCTTTTAAATCAATGGCTCTATCATTGACTGGTTTTAAATTACCTCAGGATTTAACAAGGGCCCCCCTATATCCAATTATAATTGGAATTATTTCTTTTTTGATTCCGGGTAAACAAGCTATTTTGTATGCAGGTGAATTAATAAACTTAATTCTGGGAACATTATCTGTGTTTATGATGTTTTTGATTTCAAAAAGGCTGAATTTGAAATATCCTCTTATTGCTTCCGGATTGTTCGCTGTATTTCCTGTTATAACCTTTGTGACAAGTCAGCCCCTGGTAGAAATACCTCTTATAACAGGAATGTTGCTTGTAATTTATTTTGATTTAAAAGAGTCTAATTTGAGTTATTTATTTGCCAGTCTTACTGCTTTAATAAGGTGGGACGGCGTGTTACTGTTGTTCCTGTTAGTGTTGAAAAATATGATTTATTGTAAAAGTAGAAAACGGACGTTACTGTTTGGAATAATTAGTGTTGTTCCTATAGCAATATGGTTTATTCTTCCTTATCTAAAAGGTATACAGATGACCAGATATCTCGGTATGTTTGAGGCATTTCTGACGGGCAAGGTATCATTGGTACATTTAGGCAATTATGGTAATGTATTTAAAAATTTATTATTGTGTTCGGGAAAATTAACAAGCAAGACTAATTTTATTGAAATATTTTTTATTATCATTATAGTTACATTGTTATTATGCGGATTGGTAAGGTTAATGAAAAAAAGTTTTAAGAATATATTCGTCTTACTAGTATTTTTAATTAGTTATATGTATTTCCTTTTAATTATATCGGCACCGGGCCAGTTAGAAGAAAGGAATGTAGGTATTATCATATTTGTGTTAATAATATTTTTTACTGAAGGATTGGGACAGGTTATAAGTTTGATATATGAGAAATTAGGTAATAGAAAGATCGTGAAAATTATATTCAGTAGTGTTTTAATATTTATTTTTTGCCGGGGTTTTTACGGTATGACTGTAATAATGAATAACCCGGCATTCCACTGGGGAGAATTAGTTTCTTTAGCGAGATGGTATGAGAGATTTGCTAATCCGGGGGATAAACTTTTGATGAGTAACCCCGACCTTATAAAAGACATAACCAGTTTAGATAAAGACTATTTTATAAATCCTTCTGATTTAAACGTTAATAAAACAGATAGATTAAGAAGCTTATTAGAAAGAATAAAAAATAAGGGGGTTACGTATGTTGTCTATATTCACAGATATAGTAACGAAAGATGGGTTACATTTCCGTTAAATGAATATTTTCATCTGGATAGATTTAAATTGGGAGGGTTGTATTTCTTCCGTGTAAAAACAATACAGATTGGAGATTCCTGCCAGTATGCACTGATATTTAAAGTTGTAAAAGACAGCAGAAACCTTTTTAGTGGAAATTACTTCTTTTTTATAAATAATGAAAAGACTGGTTTGAAAACCGATAAGGTATTTGAGGTTATAGATAAAAAAAATCTTGTCAGGCAAACCGTTGAAGTTCAGAATTATTCTTTTGAAAATGTAGGAGAGAGGAATCTACCGGCCGATTGGGATATTTCTTCCTGGGGGAAGAAACAGAAATTACTTGTTGATTCGGAAAAAAGTTATGATGGTAAGTATAGTTTTATGTTATTTGTGGATAGGAAAGAAGTGAATTATAGTTTAAATTCAAAAACATTTGAGTTAAAACCCGGCATGGTAAATTTAGAAGTAGCTGTTATGACTGAATTAAAAGGGAAGTATGACGGTTTTCTACAATTATTGATATTTGATAAAAATATGAAAAATGTACATATATATCATTTGAATATTTCTAATATAAATACCCGCAGTCAGTGGCAGGATGTAAAAATGTCCGATAGTTTACCATTGAATGTTAAATATGGACAGATAATTTTGCGCATTACCGGTTCTGATTTAGGAAATACTATAAGGATAGATGATTTTAGATTGACAAATTGGCAGATTAAATTGGATGAAATGTTATGAGTGAAAGTTTCATTAACCTGTTACCGGGAATAATTATAAAAATCCTCCGAAAGATAAGAGATATTATATTTATTTTGTTGGAACCATTTGACTATTGCTGTAGATTGATAAACGGTAAAAAAGATTTTCCACCATTATATTTAAGAAGATATATTGGTCCGTTAAAGACTTTTGAAATGTCTGGTTCAGAATTCCTTGTGTATCTGAAAATAATTACTGGATTTCTTCCTGATGAAAGAATTTTAGACATAGGATGTGGTTGCGGGGTGATTGCTATCTTTCTAAATGAATTCTCCGGATTCAGTGGGAAATATTATGGAGTAGATATACATAGGTCTTCAATAAATTGGTGTAAGAAGAATATAAATTCCAAGAATTCAAAGTTTAAGTTCAGTCACATTGATGTGAGAAACGAACAATATAATCCCAAAGGGAAACAATCTCCAAAGGAATATAAATTTCCGTTTGAAAACAGCTGTTTTGATGTTATATTGCTAAAGTCAGTTTTTACTCATATGCTACCGGAAGAAGTTGAAAATTATTTCAGAGAAATCGCAAGACTGCTTTCTCCGGGCGGACGGTGTCTCGCTACATTCTTTCTTCTGAATGAGAAACAAAAAGAATTTGAAAATAAAGGTATGAATAAAAATTCTTTTGTATTTGGGAATGATATATGTTGGTATGCATATAAAAACAGTCCTGAAAGTGCTGTTGCTTATAATGAGAATTTTATTATGGATATTTTGAAACAAAACGGTCTTGCGTTAAAACAACCAGTCATGTATGGATGGTGGTCAGGAAGGGAAGACGGTATTTCATTTCAGGATATGGTGCTTATAGGAAAATGAATATAATTTGTATTTCAGGTGTGTTATACGATTATAAACTGTGGAATAACCGTCAACATATTATGACAAGAATGGCTAATAGAGGTAATAGAGTTATTTATGTTGAACCACCCAAAAGTATATTATTACAAGCGTTAAAATTGATTTTTGGAGTGAGTCCGGAACAGAATACAGGGAAATGGTTTAGAAGGCTGTTCGGAAGTGAAGAAAGGCAGAAAAATCTTTTTATATTCTCATTAATTAAATTCTTACCGACAAAGTACCGTTTTTCAAGACATCTGAATTATCTTCTAAATCTTTTATGGTTAAAAAGAGAAATTAGAAAAAAGAATATGGATGATGCGGTACTCTGGATTTATACACCGGAAGCAGTTACATTAGCCGGAAGAATAGGTGAAAGTCTTATTGTTTATGATTGTGTTGATGAATATACAGCACAACCTTATTATTCTAAAAATTTTAATGGAATAGACAAAAATGAGATAGAACTTCTGAGGAAATCCGATATAGTATTTTCTTCAGCTAAAAATTTGGCAAAGAAAAAGAAAAAATATAATACAAATACTTATTTTATTCCAAATGCAGGAGATTATGAACATTTTATAAAAGCCACCCATGAAGAGACAAAGATACCCGACGATATAGCTAAAATTCCACACCCCTGCCTTGGATTTGTCGGAGCTATGGATAACTATAAATTGGATATAAAACTAGTTCTATATTTAGCCGTAGAAAGACCTGATTGGTCAATTGTTTTAATCGGTCAGGTGGGTGTTTCTGAGAACAGCCTGGATTTGTCGTCAATAAAAGATTGCGGAAATATATATATGTTTGGTTCTAAGAAATATAACGATTTACCTGCGTATATCAAAAATTTTGATGTCTGTCTGATTCCATACCGGTTTAATGAATATACAAAAAATTGTTTTCCGATTAAATTTTTTGAATATCTGGCAACCGGTAAACCAGTTGTAGTTAGCGGTTTGCCGGAACTCGAAGAATACAAAAATATAGTCGGTATTGCTCATAATTATGAGGAGTTTCTTGAGTTAATAAAACATGCTTTAAAAAACGGAGACGAATTACAGAAAAAAGAAAGGTTATCATTGGCCAGGAATAATACGTGGGATAGCAAAGTCTCCAGGCAGTTGGAAATAATAGAATCTTTTATCAGGGGACAGAATAACTAAATGAGGATAGGGATAGATTTTCATTCAGTAGAAAGAGAAGGTACCGGAAATTGTACGTATATAAGGAGTACCGTAGAATCTCTTCTTGAAATTGATGACAAAAATGAATATTTTTTATATGTTGTAAATGATAAATACGCGTACTATGAAAAATTCAGAACTGTGAAAAATGTTTTTTTGAAGCCTATAGGTGTAAATAATCCATTCGTCAGGATTCCATTGCTGGGTTTTTATACATTCAGAGATAAGATAGATATACTGCATGTGCAGTATATAGCCCCACCGATTTTTAGAGGTAAATTATGCCTGGCTATTCATGATATATCTTTTTTTCATTTTCCCGAATGTTTTAGAAGATTTGAAGTGTATCGTCAAAGACTATTGTTGCCATTAAATATCATAAGGGCTCAGAGGATTCTTGTCTCTTCACAGTTTTCGAAGAAAGATTTGATTGATATATATAATGTCAACGGGAAACAAATAGAGGTTGTTTACTGCGGGGTTAAATCATTTTTTAAACCTTTAGCTGATTTAGAAAATGCAAAAGTAATAATGAAGAAATACGGAATTTTCGATAAATTTATACTTTTTGTCGGTCGTTTAGATACCAGGAAAAATCTTCCCGTGTTGTTTAAAACTTTTAATCTATTAAAGCAAACAAAGAAAATTCCGCATAAATTGGTAATTGTCGGTAAAAAAGATTACTTGTCAAAGCATATTGTAAAAGAACTGAATTCCTCTCCTTACAAAAAGGATGTAATTTTTACTGGTTTTGTTGAAGAAAACAGTCTCGTGTTATTTTATAATATGGCAGATGTTTTTATTTACCCGTCATTTTATGAAGGCTTTGGTCTGCCCTGTCTTGAGGCGATGGCGAGCGGGTGCCCTGTTGTGTCATCTAACAATTCATCCCTACCCGAAGTAGTAGGTTCAGCTGGTATTCTTATTGACCCGGACAGTGTGGAAGAGATAGCGAATGCGATATACAATATAATATCTGATGTAAAGCTGAGGAATAATTTTGTTGAGAAGGGAATAAACCAGGCAAAAAGATTTGATTGGAAGAAGTCTGCAATACAATTGTTAGAGATATATAGAGGAATAGTAAAATGAAAATAGCGATGATGGGCATACGCGGTATACCGGCAAATTACGGCGGCTTTGAAACGTTGGCAGAAGAATTATGCCAGAGACTGGCCGAGAAAGGAATTGATATAACTGTTTATGGCAGGTCCAATATTATAGACAGGAAACTAAATAATACACTTTATAAAAATGTCAGATTATTGATATTACCTACAATCAGTCATAAGTATTTAGATACGGTTTTTCATACTTTTTTGTCAGTAATTCACGGAACATTTATAAAAAGGTATGACATAATATTTATTTGCAATGCAGCCAATAGTATTTTTTCACTGATTCCCCGGCTTGTAGGAACAAAAGTAGTAGTTAATGTTGACGGAATAGAACGGAAACGAAAGAAATGGAATTTTTTTGGTAAACTTTGGTATAATGCAGGTGAAATATTTTCGTGCCTGTTTCCCAATGTAATAGTCAGTGATGCTGAAGTAATTAAAGATTATTATTTAAAGAGATACGGGAAAAAATCCGTTATGATTCCGTACGGTGTCAGGATTCCCGAAATAAATTCCGATGAAATACTGAAAAAATTTTCATTGAAGAGTAAAAATTACATTTTATATGTCAGCAGATTGGAACCCGAAAACAATGCTGACCTTGTTATTAGAGCGTTTAGGAATGTTAATACTTCAATGAATCTTGTAATCGTAGGAGATGTCCCGTATAATGAAAAATACAAACAATATTTAAAAAAACTTGCAGGAGATGACTCCAGAATAATTTTTACAGGATATGTGTTTGGAACGAGTTACTGGGAGATGCAGAGGAATGCCTGCTTATATGTACAGGCTACTGAAGTCGGAGGGACTCATCCGGCTCTCATAGAAGCAATGGGGTCAGGCAATTGTATATTAGCACTTGATACACCGGAAAACAGGGAGGTTCTTAAGGAATGCGGTCTTCATTTTAGTAAAACAGCGGATTCTCTTCAAAAACAGATGCAGTATCTGCTGGATAATACCAAAGAAGTGGAAAAATATAGAGGTTTAGCATTAGAGAGAGCGTATAGAGATTATTCATGGGAAACAGTTTCAAATAAATATCGGGAATTATTTTACAGTCTTGTGAAAAAATAGGGAATAAGGGATGAAAGGATTAGATAAATTCATTTTGGGAGCAGTTTTGATATTATTTTGTTTAGTATCGCTGGTTCCATTTTTTGCAATGAATCACATTAAGATACTGGTTTTGCCCATACATTATTTGATTGTAGGGGGCAGCATTGGTATTCTTGTGGTGCTGAAATCGGGGTATCAAAGAGCGAAACTGACTTCTTTTGATAAGTGGCTTTTTGTACTTATGCTTGGTTTTTCCCTGAGCTTGATTACCAGTGTTGATAGGTTATATACTTTACAGAGTTTAGTAAGTTTTTTTCTAAGAGGTGTTGGTGTTGCTTTTGTTGTTCACAAAATTGTGATTTTAGAAAAGAGGAAAAATTTATTGGTTTTAGTATTGCTTTTTGTAGTAAGTATTGTATGTCTGATTGGGTTGGTAGAATTTTTTACTGGAAGAATTCCTTTTTTTCATAGGCTATATATTGAAAATGTTGAGACTTACCCGACAGAGATTAGAGGAAGAAGCGGAATGATGTCAACTATCGGTCATCCTCTTGTTTTATCTGCATATTTGGTACTTATTATACCTGTGGCAATATTGTTTTTTCAGACCAAAAAGACAATATTTAGTTTGTTGCCGTTAGCTGTAATATTCCCGACAATTTTATTGTCCTTTTCGCGCAGTTCATGGATTTCGTCTATTTTAGTTTTAGGAATGTATTTCTGGAATAAGGAAAATAAAATGAGAATATTGAATTTTATTAATAAGTATATAATTTTACTGATAGTATTATCAGGTGTTTGTATTTTAGCATTTTTTATTACTCCACGATTAAAAAATACTTTCTTGTATAGGGTAAATCCACAAACTTTAAAATCAGAAACATTAGATTCTCATCGTTTTAATTCCTACAGAACCACCTGGAATATAATCAGGAAATATCTTCTTTTTGGCGTCGGGATGGGGAATTATCCAAAAGTTCATAACGTTTACCGTGCAGAGGGTACGAGCGAAGATGTTGAAACACCTGACAATATGTATCTTAGATTCCTATCTGAGACGGGACTGGTTGGGACATTGACATTTTTCTGTTTTATTTTTTACTGGCTGTATCAATTCTGGAGAAATAGAAGTGATAGTTTTATATGGACAGTTTTTGTCGGATTGACAGGATTCCTTATAAATCAAATGGTGGGAGATTTTTTTTACTGGTTACCGACTCAGTTTCTTTTCTGGTTTATGTTGGGGTTAGGAGTGGGGATTAAAGGGAGCAATTGTGAAGATGGATAGAAATAACATAGCAATAAAAATCAGAGAAAAGAACTTTAGAAAAAGAGTTCCATTAAATGAGAAATTAACTGAAATAATAGGAAATTTAAATAGCCACTTTCGTTATTCTCGGGTTGCCTTTTTCTATTTTTTATGTCAAAGAACAAATTTCTCTGATATTTTTATTCAATTACCTGTTTTATCCGAAAGCCTTCGTAGAATAGTTTTGAAGAAAAAAAATCTACCGAAGGAAAACTTACAAGATGCATTATAACACATGGATATGGCGTGGTGTTATGAGTAAGATAAGCAGGCTTTGTCCTTCACCTTCGGGATAACAAAGAAAAAAGGAATCATTTATGACTGAAATATTGACGTGAGAGGTGTCTTTAAAACCAGGTGAAATCCGTAAAACTTATAGCAAAAAAATATTTTGTGACTCCTAGAGTAAATTTTACGGCAATTTCATTTGACAAACAGGAAAAAAAGAGGTAAACTTAAGCATAAAGTGAGTGTTTCGGGAAAACATTTTTATTTTTAAGGGTTAAATGGAGGATCCCAATTACAATAATTGAATAATGGATAGGGTATTCAAAAATATTTCAGTTCCTACCAGATTTTTTATACTCATATTTATTTTCTCAACACTCATAAGATTATGGTGTATTTCAAATCCACTGTTGGATTATCAGTCATGGCGACAGACCGCCAGTGCGATGGTATCCCGGAATTATGTTAAAGATATGGATTTCTTTCGTCCAAGAACAGATTTTGACTATCCCTACCCAATGGCTTTCGGTCTTTATGAATATACCGTTGCTGCTGTCGGAAAAATTTTTGGTTTTACAGATTTAACTGGCAGACTAACTTCCGCTGTAATTTTTCTTATCGGTTTTATTTATTTTTATAAGTTTGTCCTAAGATTTACCGACTATTCAACTGCGTTAATTGCCAGTGCTTTTTATGGCTTTCTACCGGTTTCCGTTTTTTATTCACGTGCATTTCAGACAGATAGCAGTATGGTTTCTTTTACAATAATCTTTCTTTACTATTTTACCTTATGGGTGGATAATGGGAATATTATTAATTTTATTTTAAGTGTTCTTTTTGCCAATTTATCATTTTTATTTAAAATTCCATCACTATTCATACTTATCCCTGCAACCCTGTATCTCTATACATGTCAGAAATTCAATATTCTTAAGAATCCTTATTGGTACACACTCATTATTCTATCCGTTTCCTTCCCTCTGTTCTATCAATTACGTGTTCCAGTTGTTACAGATGGAAAAATAGTAAGCGCTTTTTTTGAACAGGATAAATGGGCAAATATGCAGACCTTACTGTCACTTAAGTTCTGGTATGAAAAGTTTTTTGCAAATCAATTTGAATTTCAATATATGCATACTGGTTATATTTTTTTAGTATTAGGTCTTTATCAAAACCTTAAAAAAGAAAACTTTAGATTATTTTACTTCTGGTTACTCGGAGTTTTTCTCTTTTTTATCACTGCGGCAAAGGGAATGTTTCATGAATACTACCATCTGCCGCTTGTGCCTGTTGCTTGCATTTTTATAGGTAGTTTTCTCTCAAATTTTTTTAAGAATTATGATAGGAAGTATATTAAACTAATAAAAGATAAATTAAAGTTTGGCTTGATATGTTTTATGATTTTTTACTGTTTTACTTTTTCAATGATAAGATTAAATCAGAGGTTACAGACAGAAAAAAATATACAATATCTTGAAGTAGCAAATATTGTTAAGAATAGCACGCTACCTGATGAGAAAATTATTTCCATAAGTCTTTCAGAGCCAGAAATTCTTTATTATAGTGAACGTCGTGGCATTCACTTTAGCATTAATAAACAACGGGATGAATTGTTGGCTGCAATTGATAAAGCAATTAATCTTCTCAAAGAAAATTATACTACAATTGCCATAGCAGATTTTTATGTCCGGAGAGAACTACCGGCCATCTTTGCGAAATGGAAAGCAAACAGCATAATCCTTGAAAGTGAAAAAGGATTGGTCATTAGATTAAATACAAAAAGGGTTCAAATTACAGAACCTCTTTGTAATAAGGGAACTGTTGAATAAAACAACATGTAGGGCAAGGCTTTGCATTCCCCAACCACTGTATTACAGGATATCTTACACACCCTTCATCATTACTGCCTTTTTCAAACCAAACAAATGATAAAATATAAAAGATTTTTCTCAATTTTGGTTAGAAAAAGAATTTAAAAAAATGAAGATATTAGACTGGGGGTGTGGCGCAGGAATAGCCTCATTTCTTCTTAAGGAAATAGGTGCTGATGTGGTAAGTTGTGCGGATTGGATTTAATAGATATTTGGTACAGACAGTTATTTCCCAAAAATAGTATAAGATATCCTGAATATAATTTGTTTGAAGATATAGATCAATTTCTGGTTTCTAAGACATTCCTAAGATATTTTGCTACAAATATAGAATTTACAGCGACAAAGGGAATGAAAAGAAGATGTTTATATAATAATGATGAATTCAAATAGCAAAACAGGTGCAAATCTGTTAGCTCATAATACTGTATTAAACTTTATCGGGCAGATAATACCGTTGTTATGTGGTGTAGTTGCTATACCGGTAACTATAAAGACTCTGGGCATAGATGCTTTTGGTATTTTATCTTTGGCATGGTTAATACTGGGATATTTTAACATTTTTGATTTGGGATTGAGCCGTTCAATTACTAAATATGTTTCTGAATGTTTGGGAAAAGGTGAAATACAGACAATTCCTAAAATTGTCTGGACATCTATAGGGACTCAGTTAATAATCGGTCTTATAGTGACAGGTCTTTGTGTCATTTTTATACCTTTTTTTGTTGACCATTTTTTCAAAATACCTGCAGATTTAATAAAAGAAGCAACCCTGACATTTTATATAATAGCCGTGGCGCTTCCGGTAGTTCTGCTATCTATAGGTTTTAAAGGAGTGCTGGAGGCATCTCAGCGGTTTGATTTAGTTAACTGGATTAAAATACCCGCAAATTCACTATTTTTTATTGTTCCTGCTGTGTTTGGTTTGCTGGGTTATCGCTTGTCCGGTATTGTATTGTTATTAAGTAGTATTAAAATTATTTCAATGATAGGTTATATAATTTTTTGTTTTAAAGTATTCCCGAACTTAAAAACATCCGTAACTTTTGAAATTAAGGTCTTAAAAAATATTATAAGTTTTGGGTCCTGGGTTACGGTTACCGCGGTTTTGACATCCGTATTACTTTATGTTGAAAGATTTTTTATCGCCTCGTTGCTTTCTGTTAGAATGTTAAGTTATTATAGTGTGCCTTACGAAGTATTGTCTCGTCTTAACATTTTTCCATACAGCATGTCCCTTGCCCTTTTTCCTGCATTCAGCCATTATTCTGCTAAAGGGACAGTTAACCTTGAAGAGATGTTTTTAAGGCCTATAAAATATCTTTTTATTTTGATGTTACCGATAGTGATTTTTCTTTTCATATTTTCTAAAGAGATATTGATTTATTGGCTCGGCAGTTCTTTTGCTGAAAATGGCAATACTGTAT
>Ga0066636_10001845_pt1 | contig 13286 bp, 12 predicted proteins | sample CryGeyCG2014_080_2_FD_62736 | JGI IMG/M metagenome (GOLD analysis project Ga0066636, IMG submission 62736) | Groundwater microbial communities from aquifer - Crystal Geyser CG07_land_8/20/14_0.80 | ecosystem: Environmental > Aquatic > Deep subsurface > Groundwater | place: USA: Utah: Grand...
GGCGGGGTTGGGGGAAGTTGTTAAAGAATTATGGCGGAAAAGTTAGCTTTTTTTGGTTAGTAATTGTTTTGTTATCGCGCCCTGCATAGGGGCTTTTATTTAATTATTTTAATTGTTCGGTTGCGTAGTTATTCAGTTAGCGAGTTTTTAAAATTAACCCGTTAATTCGTCAACCCGTTAACCGAAAAACTGGTTAATTATGTTATATATAATCGCCACTCCCATTGGTAATTTAAAAGACATTACTTTGCGTGCCTTAGAAATTTTGAAAGAGGTGGATTTAATTTTGGCTGAAGACACGCGCCAAACTAGAAAATTATTAATGCATTATGAAATTAATAAACCCTTGCAAAGCTACCACCAACATTCGCGATTACAGAAAATAGATTGGATTTTGGATTTATTACGTCAAGGCAAAAATTTAGCTTTAGTTACAGACGCAGGCACGCCTGGGATTGCGGATCCTGGCAACAGGTTGGTTGAAGTGGTTTGCCATTCTGAATTTATTTCAGAATCTAGTAGGGATGTTTTGGACGAGATCCCGAAACGAGTTCGGGATGACAATGGGTATAATATCTCAATTTCACCTATCCCCGGCCCTTGCGCCCTAACCGCCGCCCTGTCTATTTCTGGCCTACCTACTGACAAATTTTTATTTTTAGGATTTCCGCCAGCCAAGAAAAAACGGCAAAAGTTTTTTGAGCAAGTTGTTAACAGTAAACACACGGTAGTTTTTTATGAGTCGTGCCACAGGATCTTGCGAACGCTAGAAGATTTAAACGTCATTCTGAGCGTAGCGAAGCGAAGCGAAGAATCTCGGGAGTATGACGGTAGTAGCCTGAGATCCTTCGGGCAGAGCCCCCAAGATGACATTAATGAACGACAATTAGTGGTCTGTCGCGAACTTACTAAAAAATTTGAAACAATTTATCGTGGCGACTGTGCGACAATTATTAGTCAATTAAAAAAAGAAAACCACGAACCTCGGGGAGAATTCGTGGTTGTGGTTGCTCCAACGCCATAATTATCTTGGTCGCCCTATGTCCTTTTTGCTCCGGGGTAAAATCTTAACTTGTTCTCGGATGGTGTGGAACGCTCTGTTTACTTCGCCTCTAAATCTGCTAATTGTTTTTCAATCGGCTCATTTTTTCTTGGTTTAACTTCAGCATTAACCGACTTACTCATTTTGTCCTCCTTTGATAATCGGCCGCAACTATTTTTAATATAAAGCTTTTTTAGTTAAGACGTAAGTGGTTATTGGCAAATATTATTAGTTGGCATATAATCAAAATATGAATAAATTTTTTATTACCACTCCTATCTATTATGTCAATAGCCAGCCGCATATTGGCCATGCCTATACGACGGTGGCTGTAGACGTTTTGGCGCGGTATCATCGCTTAAAAGGCGAGCAAGTTTTCTTTTTGACTGGTACCGATGAGCACGGCGCCAAGATTTGCCAAGCGGCCCAAAAAGCCGGGCACCAAGAACAAAAATTTTGTGATCTAATTTCAGAACAATTTAAACAAGCTTGGCGGGCATTGAATATTGATTATTCATATTTTATTCGGACGACGGATCGCGAGCACGAAAAGGGCGTGGTTGAATTTTTAACGCAACTGAAAGATGAAGGATTTTTGTACGAAGCGGACTATGGCGGACTTTATTGCGTGGGTTGTGAAAAATTTATGACAGAAAAGGAATTGATTGATGGTAGGTGTCCGGATCATCAGCGTGAGCCAGAAAAAATTTCCGAAAAAAATTGGTTTTTTAAATTAAAAGAATTTTTACCGCGAATTGAAAAGCTGATTACTGATGACCAAATTTTAATTCAGCCGGCGAATGCTAAAAAAGAAGTGTTGGGATTATTCAAGCAGGGGATGGAAGATTTTTCGGTTTCGCGGCAAAATGTTTCATGGGGTATTAAATTGCCGTGGGATCAATCGCAAACAATTTATGTGTGGGTGGACGCGCTACTGAATTATTGGACAGCGCTACAAAATAATAATACTGTCATTCTGAACGGAGCGCAGCGTAGTGAAGAATCCCAGGGGTTAAACGATAATATCCCGGGATCCTTCGTCGGCTCACGATCTCCTCAGGATGACTTGCGTCACTTTTGGCCGCCAGATTTACATATCATGAGCCATGATATTTTAAAATTTCACGCGGTTTATTGGCCAGCCATGCTCTTAGCCGCGGGCCTGGCGTTGCCACGACAAATTTTTATTCATGGTTATTTTACGATTAATGGTCAAAAAATGTCTAAGACAATTGGTAATGTGATTGTGCCGCAAGAGTTGATTGAAAAATTTGGCGTTGATGCCACACGCTATTTGTTGCTCGCTCAATTCCCTTTTGGCAATGATGGAGATATTTCTTTGGATCGTATGATTGAAACTTATAACGCGCATTTAGCTAATGGACTAGGAAATTTGGTAGCGCGAGTTGCTAAGTTTGGATTCAAGATTCAAGATTCAAGATTTAAGAACAACAGCGAAGAGCAGTATCAAAAACTAATGGCAGATTTAGATTTATACGGTGTTGTAAAATTAGCGCAAGAAAAGATTCAAGAATGTGATGGTCAAATAAATAAAATTCAACCGTGGAAAATTAAAGATAAACCCGAACAAGAAAAAGTTTTGAAGCCGATTATTAAAGAAATTTTATTTATTAGTCGGTGTCTGGCGCCAATTATGCTAACCACTAGCCAGAAGATTGTCGAAATTTTTAAAACCGGACAAAGCGAAATTTTATTCCCGAGAATTATTTAAGCTGAATTATTTAAACTTGGAGTCCCGACTTTAGTCGGAGACTGTTTAAATTCTGTCTTTGGCTAAAGCCATGACTCCAGATATGCCCATGATTGATTCTCATGCCCATTTAGACGCTTCTCAATACGACCAAGATCGCCCGCAAGTGATTGAGCGGGCTTTTAAAAATGGTTTAAAATATATTATTAATATTGGTTCTGATTTAGAAACAAGTCAGGCGTCAGCGGCGTTGGCAAGTCAACATAAAAAAATTTACGCGACAGTAGGCATTCATCCGATGGCCGAACAAGAAACGGGATGTGATGCTATCAAAGATATGGCGGGGCTGGAAGGGTTGGTGCGCGAAGATAGGGTAGTGGCGATTGGGGAGTGCGGATTGGAATTAAATCAAAAACTAAAAGTGGTGAGCGATGCCGAACCATCAAATATCAAAAACTTGTCCTCTGCGCAAGCAGAGGGTCAAAATGACAAATCAAAAATCAAAAAGCAGACGGAAATATTTTTAACACAGATTAAGTTGGCACAAGGACTGAATCTGCCCTTAATAATTCATTGTCGTAATGCGCACAATGAAATGTTAGAAATTTTATCGGGCGTTAAAAACTTAAAAGCAGTAATCCATTGTTATTCTGGGTCATGGGATCAGGCGCGAAAATATTTAGATTTGGGTTGCCGTATCTCTTTTACGGGCATTATTACTTACGCGCGTGATTATGATAAGGTGATTAAAAATATGCCCATAGAAAGAATGTTGTTAGAAACAGATTGTCCATATTTGACGCCCGTTCCGAATCGCGGCCAGCGTAATGAACCATTGTTTGTAAAATATGTTTATGAAACGATAGCACGAGTCCGTGGCGAGCTCTTAGAAAAAACCGAAGAGCAGATTGATAAAAATGTAATCAAGTTTTTTGATTTGGAGTCCTGACTTTAGTCAGAGACAGCGTCTCCGATTAAAATCGTGACTCCGATTTCTAAAATGGTATTATATGTTCCAAGTGGTCTTAATTCACTATAACGAAATTGGTTTAAAGGGTGGCAATCGTCGTATGTTTGAGCGACAATTGCAAAATAATATCCAGCAAAAACTGGATGCTTTATTTGTGGACGAAAGTTTTTCTAAGCCAGAAGTTAAATGGCAATATGGTCGGTTGTATATTGAAAATTTTGTTTTAACAGATTGTCCAGCCATTAAAGATTGTCTGCAAAAAACTTTTGGCATTGCTAATTTTGTGCTAGCAGAAAAAACAATGGTCGATTTTGACGCAATCAAGCAAAAGATTACTGGTTTTTTGTGTCATTTTGAGGCGAAGCCGAAGAATCTCAAGTGTGGTGGTGGTCGTTCGTGGCAATCTTTTCGAGTTACCAGTAAGCGCGCGCAAAAGGATTTTCCTTTAACTTCACAACAAATTAATGAACAGTTAGGCGGATTTATTCAGAAAGAAACTGGCGCCCGGGTGGATCTGAAAAATCCCGATATTATTTTTTATGTAGAAATTGTTAATAAAAGTGCTTTTATTTATATAAATTTAGATCATCGGGTTGAATCCGATGATGACGCGGTGAGTATTATTCAAGGCGCGGGCGGATTGCCGGTTGGCGTGTCTGGCAAGGCGGTTTGTTTGCTTTCCGGTGGCATTGACTCGCCAGTGGCCGCGTGGTTAGCAATGAAGCGTGGCTTACAAGTATGTTTCATTCATTTCCATTCAGCGCCACAAACAGATACGGCATCGCAAGATAAAGTCAAACGAATAGTAGGAGTTTTAAGTCGGTGGCAGTCGCCTTTGAATGACAATTTAACAATGACTCCGTTTTTGGATTTTCAAAAAAAAGTTTTAACTAAAACGATAGCCAAATATCGCGTAATTTTGTATCGTAGAGAAATGATGCGCCAAGCCGAAAAATTAGCGCGAGAAATTGGCGCCAAAGCTATAATTACCGGCGAGGCCTTGGGCCAAGTAGCTTCGCAAACCATAGAAAATTTAGCAGTGATTGAGCAGGCGGTTATTTTGCCAGTTTTGCGGCCGCTGATTTGTTTTGATAAACAGGAAATTATTGCGCTCGCCCAAAAAATCAGCACTTATGAAATTTCCACCGAGCCACATCAAGATTGCTGCTCTTTGTTTGTGCCGGAACATCCGGCAACCAAGGCAAATTTAGCGGATATTCTAAAAATAGAAAAAAGCCTTAATCTTGACGCTTAAAATAATAAGCGTTATAGGTGTTTATAATTTAGACCGATAATCAAGTGTTATCGGTCTTTTTTAATTGCCAAAATGGTCAAATTGGGGTAAGATGACAAAATATGAAACAATATAACCCACAACAAATTGAAGCCAAATGGCAAAAAATTTGGCAAAAAAGTGATTGGTCGCGCGCCAAAGACGGTGCAAAAAAGCCGAAGTTTTATTGTTTGGTAGAATTCCCCTATCCATCGGGCACGGGCTTGCATGTCGGCCATTTACGAAGTTACTCGGCTCTGGACGCGGTGGCGCGCTATAAAAGAATGAATGGTTTTAATGTTTTGTATCCTATGGGCTGGGACGCGTTTGGTTTGCCCGCGGAAAATTACGCTATAAAAACTGGTATTCAGCCGCAAATTACAACACGCCAAAACATTGCCAATTACAAAAAACAAATGACCAAAATGGGGCTGTCTTTTGATTGGTCGCGAGAAATTAATACTACGGATCCCGAATATTACAAATGGACGCAGTGGATATTTTTACAATTATTTAAAAAGGGTTTAGCTTATCAAAAAGAAATGCCAGTTAATTGGTGCCCGTCTTGTAAAATTGGTCTGGCCAATGAAGAAGTGGTTGCGGGCAAATGCGAAAGATGCGGGGCTGTGACTGAAAAAAAGAATTTAAAACAATGGATGTTAAAAATTACGGCTTACGCGGACCGTTTGTTAAGCGATTTAGATTCAGTTGATTATTCGCCGCGGATTCGCGAACAACAAATTAATTGGATTGGACGTTCGGAAGGAGCAGAAATAGAATTTAGAATTAAGAATGAAGAATTAAGAATTAAGGTATTTACGACCAGACCCGACACAATTTTTGGCGCGACGTATTTGGTGGTATGTCCGGAACATGAACTGTTCAAGAATCAAGAATCAAGAATTAAGAATAAAGCAGAAATAGAAAAATATACTAAAAATGCGACAACGAAATCTGATTTAGAGCGAACGGATTTGGCCAAAGAAAAAACCGGCGTAAAGTTAGAAGGCATCAGTGCGATTAATCCAGCGAATAATAAAGAAATTCCAATTTTTGTGGCTGATTATGTTTTGCCGCATTATGGCACAGGCGCGATTATGGCTGTACCGGCGCATGATGAGCGTGATTTTGATTTTGCCAGAAAGTTTAAGCTACCGATTATAGACGTTGTTAAGCCAAAAGATTTTTATAAAAGTTATTTTATGGAAGGCTCTTTTAAGGATGGGTTAGAGCAGGAATTAACTAATTTTAAATATGCAAAAAACAAGCAAGGTGGTTTTTATGTGGAATTTGCCAAAACACAACTCGAACAGCATATTAGTTTAGTAAAAAAATATTTAAAACCAAATTATTGGTGCGAAATTGTCGGCACGGAAAAAATATTTATTTTTGGCAATGGCGAATTTGTGCAAGTAAAAAACGAAGAAGATGCTAATAAGGCAATGAATCTTTGTAAAAAGTATTATGATAAAATGGCAGTACATTATAGTTTGTCAGATATGCTCTGGAATTGTGAGTTCTATCATGATTTAATCTGTTTTGTGGGCGAAGGATTAGTTATGAATTCTGGCCAGTTTGATGGCTTGTTAACTAATGAATTTAAAAAACAAATCATTCAATGGTTAGCAAAAAACAAGTTAGGCAAAAAAGCAATTAATTACAAATTACGTGATTGGGTCTTTTCGCGCCAGCATTATTGGGGAGAACCGATCCCGATTGTCCATTGCGCCCAGTGCGCTGTTGCTAAATATAAATCACAAGCCAAACTGACTTTAAATTTTTATTACGAAAAATTCTGGCAAGCATTGGAAAATGGAACTAAAACTATTGAAACTCGAGCTTTAAATCCCGAAGAAAAAGACAGGTATTTTGGAGACGCCCAAATGGGTGATGTATTGCATTGTATTTATCGAGATAAGCAAACTAAAAAAATCAAAGAGGAATTAATTTATAAAATAAAAAGCCAGAAAATTTATACTTCTTTTGAGGAAATGTTTAGAGACAAGACATTTTTAGCAAAATTAGATAGTAAAAATTGTTTTTCAGCTAAAGAGTTAGAAACGAGCTATGAGGTTTTTGGGCAAGGATATGTTAGTAAAATTAAGAATAATGGGCTAATCGCTTGGGATGTTGAGCTTGTTGCTTCTGAGGTTGCGGTATTGGGAAAAGATTTACCAGTGAAGCTACCGTTGTTAAGAAAGTATCAACCGACTGGCACGGGTAAGTCGCCTTTGGCTATCGTGACTAAATGGGTCAATACCAAATGTCCAAAATGTGGCGGGCCAGCTAAGCGTGAAACAGATACGATGCCAAATTGGGCGGGCTCGTCTTGGTATTTTTTACGATATTGCGATTCAAAAAATGATAAAAAATTAGCGGATCCGAAAAAATTAAAATATTGGTTGCCAGTTAATTTGTATAACGGTGGCATGGAGCACACCACGCTTCATCTTTTGTATTCGCGTTTTTGGCATAAATTTTTATTTGATATTGGCGTCGTGCCCACAAAAGAGCCATACGCCGAGCGCAGATCTCATGGCGTGGTTTTAGCTGGGGACTTGCAAAAAATGTCTAAGTCGCGAGGCAACGTGGTTAATCCCGATGAAATAATTAAAATTTATGGGGCAGACTCTTTGCGAGTTTATGAAATGTTTATGGGCCCATTTTCGCAAATGATTCCGTGGTCAACGCAAGGGTTGGTTGGAGTGCGACGGTTCCTAGAAAGAATTTGGTTGTTGGGAGCCATATGGCAAAATAACGCGGGTCGGGCGCCTCGCCTATGCTCGGCTTCCTCCCGCGAGATTGCCACGCCTCAGCCCCTTAGGGCTTTGGCTCGCAATGACAACGACATTACGACACTTCTTCATCAAACAATTAAAAAAGTCAGCGAGGATTTGGAGGCAATGCGGTTTAATACAGCGGTGGCGGCTTTGATGATTTTGACGAATAGATTAAACGAGGCAACAGAACAATGTTGTCATGCTGAATTCATTTCAGCATCCAGTGCTAACGCCGTGGATTCCGGCACTTCGGTAGCGCTCAGTGCGGGCTCGGCGGCCGGAATGACAACTTACGCAATGCTAAGGCGGGCTTACGAAACCCTGCTAATCTTGCTTGCTCCATTTGCCCCGCATATCGCGGAAGAACTTTGGCAAAAGCTCGGTCATAAAAAATCTATATTTTTAGAAAAATGGCCGCAATATGATCCGAAATTAATCAGGCAAAATACTTTTGATTTAGTAATTCAAATCAATGGTAAATTACGCGATCGCGTCAAAGCAGAAATCGGCATCACCAAGCAGGAGGCAGAAAAATTAGCTCGAGCCAGCAGCAAGGGTAAACAATTTTTAGTAGGCAAGCAAATTAAAAAGGTAATTTTTATTAGAGACAAATTGATTAACTTAGTTGTTTGAGCTTGACAATAAAGATGAAAAATAATAAAATGGCTGTAACACAAATTATTACAAATATATGCGTCAAATAATTAACATTTCTATCACTCAAGACCTAGCCAAGTCCGTTGAGCAGTTAATGCAGAGCGACGGGTATGCCACTAAAAGTGAGCTATTTCGTGATCTTTTGCGCATGCGACTCGGCAAGGGGATTTATCAAGAATTGCAAGCGAGTCGGCAAGAACTGGCCATAGGCAAAGGCAAGGTTTTACGCACCTTAAAAGATTTAAGGTAATTTTTGATATGATGAAAATTTATTATTCCAGTAAGTTTGAGCGTGAATATCGCAAGCTGCCTTTGGCGATTAAGAAAATAGCCGAGCGAGAAAATCGTCAAACAGATAAGGGTAAATTAGTTAAGGATGCGCTGTTAATGGCTTTCGTAGAGAATGGTGTTTTTGATATGATTGCTGGTAAAAAAGTCAATGGCAGTACGGATTTTATGGTTGAGGCCACGCCGCACACGCTTCGAAATTCATATTATAAAATTAATTTAAAAAGTTTATTTAGGCATTCTTTGCCTAATTTAGAATTACTAGTAGCAAGAATGATAGCTCCTGCTGACTATTTAAGCAAAAATGATAAGCTGGCAATTTTTTTAAACGAAATTGGGCTGACTGACGTAAATGTGAATTTAAAATGTGCGCTGGGCTCGAAAGAACGAGCTCAAAGATAGATTAATTAATGTGGTCGTTTGATGGTTATAATTTTTTAGCCTTTGCGTCTTTAGCTTTTACTTTTTACTTTATTTTATGCAATGCGTCATTTTAGCCGCGGGACGGGGCGTGAGAATGGGTGAGGCAGTCAAAGAAATTCCCAAGCCCTTATTGCCCGTGGCTGGAAAATCAATTTTAGAACGGACATTTGACGAATTGCCGTGGCAAATTGACGAGGTGATTTTTGTGGTCGGTTATTTGGGCGCGCAAATTAAAAAAAAGTTTGGCACGAAATACAAAAGATTTAAAATTAGATATGTCCAGCAAAAAGAACGCAAAGGCACGGGGCATGCTTTAAAAATTTGCCAGCCGTATTTAAAGGGCAGATTTATGGTTTTGATGGGGGACGATCTATATTGTCAAACCGATTTAGCGCGTTGTCTTAGGCGTGATTTGTGTTTGTTGGCGTGCCAGAAAAAGTATGAAGGCAAAGGCGGGATTTTAAAATTAGCGCCAGACGGCCGTTTGTTAGAAGTTATAGAAAGCCCAAAAATTCCGCCAAGCGATTTAATCAATACAGGGACTTATGTTTTAGATAAAAGGTTTTTTGATTATCCTTTGGTGGCTTATCAAAATCACGACGGCAACACCGAATATGGCTTGCCGCAAACCGTAGCTTTGATGGCTAAAAATCTTCCAGTATATATTGAAAAAGCAACAAAATGGTTCGCGATAACTCGGCCAGAAGATATTGAAAAAGCGGAAAAATGGTTAGTTAGTTCAGTCAGTCAGTTAACGGGTTAACGAGTTAACGCGTTGTAAAAATTAAGGTTAACGTGTCAACTCGTTAATTCGCCAACCCGTTAACCGCATAACGGATTAACTATTATTTTAAAAATGGAAATCTTATCAGTCAATTTAAAAAATCCCGAGCGACAGGTAATCCAAGAGGCTTGGCGTGTTTTGCGTTTGGGTGGTACGGTTGTTTTGCCCACGGATACGGTATATAGCTTGGCCGCCAATGCTTTTTTGGAATCGGCGGTGCGCCACGTTTTTAATATAAAAAAAAGGCCTTCGTCTAGAGCCTTGCCTTTAATGGTGCGAGATTTAGATATGGCGCTTCGGGTAGTTTATGCCAATGATAAGATTAGCAGAATTATGGAAACGGTTTGGCCGGGACAAGTGTCTTTGGTGCTAGAAAAAAGGATTGTTGTGCCTTCGGCCGTAACTGGCGGGGGGAATACCGTTGCTTTACGTATCCCCGACTGTTTTTTATGTTGGGCGTTGATGTCAGAGTTGGATTTTCCAGTTGTTTTAACTTCAGCCAATCTTTCGGGCGAGGAACCGTTTGTGTCTGGCCAGGCGGCTTATAATTTTTTTATTCATGATTATCCGCGGCCAGACTTAATTTTGGATGTCGGCCGTCTAGAAGCGAGCAAGCCATCAACGGTTTTAGATTTGACTACTTCAAAACCGAAAATTTTGCGTGTTGGGCCAGTGACGCCGGAAGAGTTGTTAAAGCTTACGGAAATCTAACGAGTTTGTAGCAGGTAGTTTTTAGTTTGTAGAGAAGCCGTTAACGAAGTTCTAAAAACTAAAAATTAAGAACTAAGAACTGATAGATGATTGATCAACAAATCTTTTTTAAAATTTATAATTTAGCTGGCCACTGGATAACGTTAGACGTCATTGTGATTTGGTTGGCTGGCGTAATGATGTATCTTTTGCCAATAAGTTTATTGTTATTTTTAGTTTTGAGTAAAAACAAAAAAAGAGAGTTGGTTATGTTGGTGATGGCTGGGTTGGCGGTGCTGTTGTCGCGTGGTATTATTGTGTCTCTAATCCGTTTAGCTTGGCATCGACCAAGGCCTTTTGTTGCCTTAGATTTAATTCCTCTGGTGCCCTATGCCGACAAAGGATCGTTTCCCTCTGGGCATGCCGTGGCTCTATTCGCTTTGGCATTGGTAGTTTATTATTTCCATAAAAAAACGGGCATTATTTTTTTGGCATTATCCGGGTTGAGTGTTTTGGCGCGTGTTTACGTAGGAATCCATTGGCCGAGTGATATTTTAGCGGGCGTCTTGCTTGGTTTGGGCTCCGCTATTTTAGTGTATTGGTTTTTCAAAAAGCGTTTTAGGTTTGGTGCGCTGTCATGCTGAACTCGTTTTAGCATCCACGGCGTTAATGCTGGACTCTTGAATCAATCCCGAGGATGACGATGTGGATCCTGAAATAAATTCAGGATGACGAAAAATTATTTTTGGTGTTTCGTAATTACCTCGTTTTTTTGATTTGGCCTGTGGATAGTGTCTGCTTGACAGGTTTTTTATTTTGGCATAATATATACCCATACCTATGGTCGGGGTATCGTAATAATAAAAAATAGAAATATGACAATTAACAAAGAAAAAACTTTAATTAATTTTAAAAAAGCCCAAAGCCATTTGGGTAATATTATCCAAATGGTTGATAATAAAGAGTATTGTATCAATATCATGCAGCAAAACCTAGCCGTAATTGGGCTTTTAAAATCAGCCCATCAAATGCTAATGGAAAACCATTTGCATACTTGTTTTAAAAATGCCATGGCGACGAATAACGAAAGGAGAAAACAAGAGATGATTGAGGAAATTCTAACGGTTACTAAATTATTTAATAAATAAAATTATGGATCACAAAAAAACTAAAAGTATTTTGTATTTTGTAAAAGGGATGCACTGCGCTTCTTGTGAAATTTTAATAGAAAAAGGCCTGTTAATCTTACCGAGCATTAAGTAGGTTGACGCTTCGGCGGCCAACGGCCAAGTGTAAGTTCAATATGATGATGAAAAACCACTGATAAACGAAATTAACGAAAAATTTAGAAAAGAGGGCTATGTTTTTTCAGAAAGTCCTTTTAAAAAAGAAAAAGCACAAGAAAAGTTTTCGGCGACTTTTGTCGTTGTCCCGTTGATAATTGTGGGAATATTTTATTTTCTGCAAAAAACGGGATTGTCTACGTTGATAAATGTTAATTTTAAATCTTCAATTATCTCTTTTTTTGGTTTTGGGCTTTTGGCTGGAATTTCTTCTTGCGCTGCTTTGGTGGGCGGTATCGTGCTTTCAATGTCAAAGCAATGGTCTGCGCTTTATAGCCAGACACAATCATTTGCAAAAAAGCTCCAACCCCATCTAATGTTCAATGTGGGCAGAATAATTTCTTTTGCTCTGCTAGGCGGAGTGCTGGGTTTGATTGGGGCAAAGCTTCAGCTTTCTTTAAAATTTGGTTCTTGGTTAGTGATTATAATTTCAATTTTAATGTTTTTTTTGGCCTTGCAGATGTTAGGGGTGAAATGGTTTAGTGGGTTTCAGCTTGCCTTGCCTAAATCGGCCACAAAATATATTGCTAATGAGGAAAAATTTAAAGGAAAATATATGTCGTTTATAATGGGCGCCCTAACTTTTTTCTTGCCTTGTGGATTTACTATCACCACTCAAGGACTGGCCTTGGTTTCGGGTGGTTTTTTGCAAGGCGCCTTAATAACTTCGGCTTTTGTTTTAGGCACAACTCCTGCGTTGTTTTTCATCGGACTTTCCAGTGTCAAATTTTCTCAAAAACCGCACTTGGCCTATCAATTTTCTAAGGCAGCTGGAATTCTGGTTTTATTTTTCGCTGTTTATAATGTTAACGCGCAGATGAATGTTTTAGGACTTCCAAGTTTAAATGACCTAAAATCGGGGACTGCTCAAACGATAAAGACATCAATAAACGACCTGCCCGAAAAAGTAAACGGCATACAAGTAATCAAGATGGATGCTTCTAGCCAAGGATTTAGCCCTAATTATTTTAAAGTGCAAGTCGGCATTCCTGTTAGGTGGGAAGTTGCCAATAAAGGCGTAAGTGGCTGTACTAATGCTGTAATTTCGCAAGCATTATTTGCGGGACAAATTGATTTGAAAATTCCAATAGGACAGGTAGCTATAAAAGAATTTACTCCGCAGAAAACTGGCAAGTATAAATTTAGTTGTTGGATGGGGATGGTTTCCGGTATTATAGAGGTGGTGACCGGTTCAGACGCGAAAGGTGTTTCTCCAGATACAAATACGGTTCAGGCGGGTGACGGAACGGGTATAACCCCCTCGGGCGCTACCGGTTGTTGCGGTGGCAGTGTTAAATAATTTCATAAATAATAATATAACCATA
>Ga0066636_10001854_pt1 | contig 13270 bp, 8 predicted proteins | sample CryGeyCG2014_080_2_FD_62736 | JGI IMG/M metagenome (GOLD analysis project Ga0066636, IMG submission 62736) | Groundwater microbial communities from aquifer - Crystal Geyser CG07_land_8/20/14_0.80 | ecosystem: Environmental > Aquatic > Deep subsurface > Groundwater | place: USA: Utah: Grand...
GAGTAACAGAAGAGGATGGGCTGGCAATGGATTGCCTTCAGAATAATATTCCTGTAGGATATGAAAAATATTCTGTAAATTTTCAGGAAAATTATATAAATATGATAAACCTTACAGCAACTGCCCAGCAAATAGGCAACTTTACCCTGCCGCAAAGAACTGATGACACCTTTTATAAAGAGGATAGGAACAACACATATTGGAAGATAAAAATTCCATATGGTGCAAAAGGACAGTGCAATGGCTCAATAAAATTAATAGCAGTACCAAATTAAAAATGAAAATCAAAAAAACATTGTTGACATTAATTGCTTTTTTTATATTAAATATTATAACATCAGAAGCAGGATTTTTTGAAATAAGCCATGAATGCCAGGAGGAAAATTGTATCTCTGGCCAAGATATAAACTGGAGTGTATCTTTTGAAAATAAAGGAAGTGGATACCTTTGGATAGAAGGCGTAGAGCTAATTGATAGCATAAATCTAGAGGACGTAGCAAATTTTCATTTTGGATATAATCCATATAATTCAGATAAAACAAAATTATACCTGAATGTTGTAAGCAGCCAAAAGAAAACATTGAATATTCAGGCAAAAATACCCACACCAAACATAAAAAATTCTCTGATTTATACGCCATGTATTATTTTTGCTTTAAATGCAAAAGATGAATACTATGTTGGCAATTATACATCTGTGAATTGCTACCCAAATGAATCAATAACAGTATTTGAATGCCTCACAGACAATCACTGCAAAATTAATGAATTATGCCAAAACAAGAAATGCAAACAAATTAGTTGCGATGATTGTCAGTATATCCTAAACAAAAAATGCATAAGTTATCAATGCTGCAGCTCTGATGCATGCAATTTAGATGAATCATGCACAAACAATAAATGCACTGCTTTAACCTGTTTACCAGAGGAAAGAATATTAAATCATAGTTGTATAAAGATGGAATGCAATTATGATGAGCAGATAGTCAATCACAGCTGCGTTAAGCTTGGGTGCAATTATGATGAATATGCTAAAAATCATAGCTGTTTAAAGCTAAACTGCAGTTATGACGAGCATATATCAAACAATTTGTGTGTAAAGCTTGAGTGCAATGATTATGAAGGTTATATAAATCATAGCTGTGTAAAGCTTGAGTGCAATGATTATGAAGGTTATATAAATCACAGCTGTGCCAAATTAGATTGTGGATTTTTTGAAAAAATAAATATTAATAAATGTGTTATTGATAAGCAATTTATATATAAGTTTGCAATAGAATTAATTATCACAATATCAATTATATACCTCTTTATGTTAGATATAAAGAAATATAAATCAGAGCATAAAAAATGATAACAAAAAATAAATTAATATTGCTTGTTTTATTGGCTATTATTCTTCCTATAGTTGATGCAGTAAGCATAGGGGTTAGCCCTGGCAATGTTATGTTTGATAATATGCTAAAAGGCGGTTATGCAGAAAGGACTGTAAAAGTAACCACAAACTCTAATGAAGATATTATAGCGCGCCTTGATGTAAGTGGAGAGATAATTGACTGGCTAAGGCTTGAGCCTAATAATAAGACATTTGTGCTATCTTCTGCAAAACCATATGAACTGAAACTTATAATAGAAACCCCTGATGATGCAAGAAGCGATTCTTATTCTGGGAACGTTGAGTTTATAATAGAAAGTTTTGGAGACATAAGCGGTCGGGCAGGAGGTTTTGTCAAGCCAGGAGTCAGATTAATAATAGGTGCTGTTGTATCAGACAGGGAAATCAGAACCTGCAACTCAGGGGCATTTGATTTTGATGACATTGAAATAGGATTTCCATTAAAGCTTTCCCTCACTGTAGCAAATGATGGCAATGTCAGGATAAAGCCAAAAATAAGCTTTGATATATGGGACCAGAACCAGGAAAAGCTGGTTATGTCTGAGAGTTTTTCTGGCTCTGAAATACTGCCTACTACACAAGAGCAGATAACAAAAACCTTTTCCAATAATCTTGAGATTGGCCAATATTGGGCTAATGTAGATGTTGATGAATGTGGCTCAAGCAGCTTATTAACATTCAGTGTGGTTGAGAAAGGAGGTATAGTAGACAATGGTGTTTTTGAGGGAATAACAAACAAGCCATGGGTCTATGTAGAGGAGCCTGTTGAGATTAAGGCTACTTTCAAAAATAATGGCCCGAGAACAGTCTATGCAAAATTCATGGGAGATGTAAAGCTTGACAATAAGATTGTTGAGGTTATTGAGACTGAAGAGATAGATGTTTTAAGCCAAGAAACAGCTGACTTTATAAGTTATTTTACTCCAGATAAGCCGGGAAGGTATGTCGTAAGCGGAAGAATTATTTATAACCGCAAGCTAAGCTATGAAAAGGCCAGTGTAATAAATGCAAATTATCCTACAGAAATAGGGCAAGGCATCAAATTTCTGCCACTAGTAATTTACATAATAATAATAGTGACAATACTATTTCTGGCAAGAAGCATAATAAAAACAAAAAGAAGAAAATTTTAAGTTGCTAAGGAATAATTCCCTTCTAAAAATCTATTTATGCAAATTTTAACCCTTCTAAAATTTTAATATTGGCAATAAAAGCAGACATGATACACAGCAAATTTGTCTGAATCAGAGATTAATTATCTTAAGAACTCCTTTTCTGCTTGTTCTTCCTTCTCTTTAGGTATATTAGTATTAATAATGCAATTATTACCAGGATTAGTGTGAATGTCCAGTAATCAAAGCCTTTCAAAACAAGCTCAAACTGGAATTCCTTAATATTAATTAAGGCATTTTCTCTTTGACCATAATGCACTTTTCCTTTTATTATTTCATTATCCTCTATGTCTACTTCATCTAGATCTGCCCTAATCCTGCTCTTGACTTTTTTTCCAGGATTTATCTCAACTATATCTTCGCTCCCCAAGTTTTTCAGTTCGCCATCCAGTAAAACATCAACAAGCTCTACATCAGCATAACATGTTATATCTGCAATATTCTCTATCTCAACATAAAAGCTTTTTCCCCTTTTGTCATATATTAAGTTATTTATTTTTATGTCACATTCATCCAAAATCTCAACTGTTTCTATTTCAAAGGAAGTGTCAAGAACTTTTTCCATTGAGCCCTTTGACTCGCCATAAATGATATAAACATCCCCTGTTATCTTGCCCTCAGCCATTGGCTCCACATCATAGGTTATTGTCTTTAGCTCATTTCCGTCCAAGAATATAGGTGAAATATCACCAATTGTTTGTTTAAACCCAGATGAGTCTGTCAATGAATAAGTGCCCTTAAAATAAACTGCCTGATCTTCTGTATTCTTTACTGAAACCTCAAGCATGCTTGTGGCTTTATTATATTTAATTGAGTCAACTTCAATATTCAGGATGTAAGTAGGAAGATAAAACATATCCAATGCTTCAACCTGTGAGATTGCCCCTTTTGGGTCTCTTGCACCCTGGGCAAACTTAACAAAAACACTTATTCCTACATCCCTTCTGATGGAAGTTGCAGTTCCAACCAGTTCATTGCCAATCAAGATGCCAATATCTATCTCACTTCCTTGTATATACTCTTTGATAGTGTCTGGAACATTGTTTGTCCCAATAAACAAAACTGGCTCAACACCAGACATTATTTCTTTTTCAATAAATTCGCCGTTTGTTAAAACTGCCTGCTTAGAATGCTTAATCTCCTGGTATTTTTTTACTATTTCAATATTGTTTAAGAACCTATCACCGTCTATATTAATTATTTCAGGATTATATTTTTGCAGGGTATCCTTAACTTCCCGGTCAACATGGCCATATATTATCAGGTTGTTTACAACTATTCCTGAAAGAAAATCATCTACCTGCCCGATATTTGTCCTGTCAGCAAACAAAACAAAGGATTCTGAGGCAATAGCATATGGGGCAACGCTTACTGCATTATAGCCATATGAATCATCTACTATTATAAAGTTTGAAACATCAAGAAGCCCTGCTAACTGCAGATTGAAGCTGTCGTATACAAATTCTTCGGCAGAATAACCCCTATTTTCTAATATTGATTCATAGCCAATTATAAAAGGATTTTTCTTTGAGTTAAAAGCCTTTATTGATTCTGTTTTTGGTATAGCATTCAAAATTAAGGTTGCATGCTTGTCACTTACCAGAAAATCTGCTGTTTCACCCTGAAGGTTGCTATAAAGCATTGCTGAATAAACGTCTCTCCAGTCTTCAGAATTAATTATTGTTCTCTGAGCTGAGCATAGGCTCATTAAGAGAAACATTGGTATAATCAAAGATAAGTAAAATTTTTTCATAAAAATACTGCCCCTTTTTTAAGTATGTAACTTAATGAATTATATTTAAATCTTTCTGTTTTTTTGGTGTTGAGATGATTATCTGGCAATCTGTGATTTTATAAATTTTTTAGAAAGGCTTTTATATACTAACATAACTTATAGTGTTTGGAAAATATGATGAAAAAAAAGAATATTTTGTTTCTGGTTTTTTTTGCTATAGTTATACTGGCGGCATTTGTCTTGATTCTTGGAAAATCCAATGGAAACAATATTGCTGGGTATGTGGTTATGAAAGCAGGTGAAAAACCATCCTATGATTTTTACTTTTTAATAGCTGCTATTATCTTGGTTGTTGCAGTATCCACTTACATTTACAGCATTAGAAAATTCGGACCTGCTTAATCTCCTGTTTATGCTATTTCTGTACTTCTTTTAATATAGCTTGCCTGTAAAGTTAGTTAATAACTTATTATTAATTATATGATTATAATACTTAATTAGTTAATTGATTATTTAATCATAAACCTAAAAATAATTAATACCAAAGATCATAAAAAATTAAAGAATTAAAACTTAATTATTGGGGATTTTCCTGTCCAACAAATTCTAATGTGCCGTTGCAGAATCCCGATACGCTTGCAGGTATGTAAATCATCCAATAAGTTGTGTTAAGGTGATTTATAGCTGTGTCATTGTTCTTGACTTCTATTGTAAAACCCATTGCTGTTGATTCATTATTTAAAGTAACCATACTTCCATAACCAAGTCCGCCTGTTATGCTATACTTTTCATGTTCCATACTTATATTTCCACCAGCAGCACATATCATTGAAAGATTGTCCGGATTATCTGAGTCTGTTGTTCCGCCATAGCCCCTTACTGAGATATTAATAGGGACATTTCCATAGTTTGTAACATTTAAACCCTTTTCTAAGGAGTATTGCGTAACAGAAAGATCTCCATAGTCAAGTTCAGCAGGCACGTCAATTCCAACAACTGTGTTTACATCAAATAATGTTGAATTTTCATTATCTGAAATCCCATAATCATCAACAGCAGTCATGTTGCACTGCCATGTTCCATTGTTTGCATAATACTGCACATCAAATAAGCATGAGCACGAAGCATTATATGTGCTCACTTCTACACAGGTGCAGCTTGAATTCAAATATCTGTAAGTGCCGTCAAACCCTCCTGTGTCCCCATTTGAGCTATCATAAAAAGTGGCATTTGCACCTGTTACATCTGCATATCCATCTAAGTCATAAACATATCCAGTGCAATTCACTTTGGTTGTGTTACCTGGAGTTAAATCAATAGAAGCAGGGGTTATAAACACATAATGTAAATCAGGTTCTGTGTTTGTAATATTAACTTTTGTTATTGTAATTGAATTATTCGCGCCAGATGCATCAAAAGAGATCATTGTTGTTGCTGTAAATAAAACAAAGAGAAATACAAAAAGAAAAAATAAACAGGCTAGTGCCTTATCTTTGTTTTTCATATTACTTTATCCCCTTAAAATAAACTATACCCTATTTATGCTAATTCAACATAAAAGTAGTATGGTGTTGTTCCTGCAGCTCCATTTTCTCCAACAATCATCTGGAAATCCCATGGACTGCCATCATAACCTGTTTCATCACTCTCAACTTGGGTTGCAAAGATAACAGTTCCAGTCTGGTTTTGTGTTAACAATGTCTCGTTAAACTTTATGGATTGAGTTGCATTATTCACATAGGTATTTGTTGCCGGACATGAGTTTAATGTTGTTATTCCTATTGTAATGCTGTTTGTGCCCTGGAATGTTTCACTTATTCCATCTGTATCAGTTGGTTCCATTCCATAATAGGTTTCTAGTACAGTTGCGTTGACACCTCCCTGACCAGGGATTCCATCTCCATTCAAATTAACACATATAACATCACCCCAGTCTGTAACTGAAGAATTTCCTGCATAAATCTCTCCAACAGGAGAAAAATCTGTACCTCCTGTCCAATCATACATGGTGTTACTGTCTCCATCAGCTAAGATTACCATTCCAGTTATATTACCATAATAACCTTGCCAGCTGGTTGTTATGATGGATGCATTAATTGTTAATTGGGTTACATTTCCCGCTTGTGCATTTACCTGCTTTGCAGCTATATTGCTTACATTTCCGGCTTCACTTTTTTCTACTGTTATTTCGTTTGGCCCGCCTGGAACTGCTGCTGCTGTTTTTACCATCAATGCAAACACAAACAGAGCTAGCAATACAATTACTATTTCGTTTCTCGTTTTCATTTTCGTTTACCTCCTTTTTAATACAATCGCGTTTTCGTTTACGTTCACGTTCCACTAACGTTTACGTTCACAATTTTTGTGAATATGATTTTTTGTTTTATAAAAAATAAAAAAAGGCCTAAGGAAAATTAAAAACATTTGCGAGGTGTTTTAGATGATTCCCTGGGCCTTTAGTTAACACAAACTTTTAGTTTTCACTACCCTCCATTTTCCTGAGTTTTGAAATAATCATAAAAGGATCATAAATAACATTAATATCTAACAATGATGAAAATAAACCTTTGCCTTGCCTGGCAAGCTTCTCTGCCTGCTCAAAAGTGATTATTTCTGTTTTGAAATCTTTCGGCTCATTATTTTGGTTTTTTATTGTTACATCTTTTATTTTCTTGTCAATAGATTTTGAATTTTTTGATGCAATTAAAACTTTTACATAATTTCCTTCATTTTTTATGATAATTAAGTCAATATTTCCAATATAAGGCTCAATTCCCCAAAGGAATTTTTCAGTGCAATTTCTTAAATTTTGATCTTCCAGAAACCATATTCTGAAAAGAGCCTTATGAAAATTATCTAATATCACTAATTTTTTATCTGCAAATCCATTTGTTGCAGAAATAAGGTAAGCATAATCCTCTGAAAGAGAAAAAAGTGTTCTGGGCTTTCCTTTATCGCGGTTTGAGATTTTTTCTTTTTTAACCAGATTTGATGCCTCAAGAAGCCTTAGCTGCTGGCTTATGTTTGCCATCGTTGTATTTGATTTCTCAGCCAGCTGCAGAGGGGAATATTTGTCCTCTGATAAAGATTTTAGAATGTTCCATCTCTGCTCTGTGAATAATGTTATAATATCCATTTTTTCCCAAATCAATAGCTGAAATCCTATACTGATTTACTATAAGAACTAACTTGTATATAAATGTTTCGATTATTAATTAACTACAGTAGTATTGTAATTCTTAAAATAAATAAATTAGGAAATAAGAATAATTAATTAATCATTAAATTATAATCTATTTTATAGACGAGAAAATACAAAATTGAATTGTTGGAAAGAATTTTAAACAATTAAAATGCCTAAAATTATGAAATCATATAAGAAATAAAAAGCCACTAAAAGGTTTTTGATTTACTTATAAATGCTATCTTCAAGAACAACAATTATATCTTCTTTTGTTTTTGCTTTTCTTAGCTTGTCTGCAGTAGCTTTATCTGACTGGGCTATCCAGTCTGCAAAAACATTTTCCTCATCACTAATATGAGCACTTAATGTTGCATCATCCATAGTGTTTATAGAATCCACCAATTCCTGCGGTGTTATTACAGTAACTCCATTTTTCAGTTTTAGTGGAGGTAGTTTGGTTGTTTCTGCTGCCTTTTGTTTTGCTGATGTTTTCTTTGCTTCCTCAGGATGCTCTTTCTCGTATTTCTCTCTTTCTTTCTTGGCTTTTTCAAACTCTTCCTTAAGCTCAGTTTTTGAAACTAATTTTAGTCTTCTCTTCTCAGGAGTTTTTCCTAATTTATCCCACTGCTCCTTGATTCTTGGAGTCAGCCCTTCCAGATAAATATCAACCATGTTAAAACTTCCGGATTTTACCTTATCAAGAGCCATCTTAAGTTCAAGCTTTAAATCAAATACATCTATTTTCTCTTTTTCAAGTTGCTCTATCTGATAATCCAAGTCATCTATAATATCATTATATTTGTTATAGTTTTCAAGCTCTTCATCACTTAATCTTGCATGCTCGTGCAGGAGGGGCCTAAGGCTGATGAAATAAGGATTTCCCTTGTTGTAAGCAGAATTTTCAATCATTCCTGTGCCAGTTGCTGACTTCAGCAACGACTGCAGCATATAACTGCCATATTTGTCTTTGATTCTGTTTAGGTCGCCTTCATCTCTTGTACGCATTTGTATCTCTGTGTTTATGTTTGCCTTTGTTTCACCAATAAAATCTGTCAATACCTGGCTTATTAAGATTAACCCAACTCCCCACTTTCTGAATTCTCTTGCACCTCTTTCTATTTGTATGAATCCTTCTCCAGAGCCGCCAAACTTAGGAAGCAGCCTATGCACCTCATCAAAGATTATTATTGTTTTCAACTCAGGTGCTTCAGGAAGATTTGCCTTGAAGACTTCTCTTATTGTATTTGCAACTAGTATATCCATATCTTTTGGCGCTAACCTATTGATTGCAAAAATATGTATCTCACCAGGAACCATCTGCTTCTTTATGTCAATTATTTGCCTTGCATCCAAAATCTGGTGTACATTGCCATTAAATGCCTTTGCTTCACTCTTCTTCATACCAAATTGAGGGTATAATGCAAGCATCTTTTTATTTACGCATTTTCTTAGAAATCCGCTCCACTGCGCCGTAGGATCAAAAACAATTACTGATACACCTTTCATCAAGACTTCCTCTATCATAACCTCTGCAGATACTGTTTTTCCTCCGCCAGTAGAACCTGCTATAAGGGTGTGCATAGTTAGCTGGTCAGGATCAAAATATGTCTTAACTTTTGTTTCTGCTACAGTCCCAAGAAAAATGGACCTCTCTCCTGGCTTTGGCAATAAATTAAAATCAACTTTTCCCTTATAACGCTTTCTTTGCTCCATCTTTTTTCTATAAGCTAAGTATGAAAAAACAACAATTAGTAATATTGTTGCAGTAAATAAAACCCACCTTATAGGCAATATTCCAAAAATCATATAATCCCAAAATGGCTCAGAAACAAAGAATCTTGAGCTGGATGAAGAAGATATTCCAAGATAATCAGCCCTAACACTTATGACATACTCTCCTGGCCTTAAAAATTCGGGTATCTCAAATTTCTTGATAATAGTTGTTGATTTTTCAAGAACAATGGTTTCAGTTTCTTCAAGAAATGTTTTATTAATGAGATATGTTTTTTTGTCTCCCATGCTGTCAATTGAATAATGCAATGTAACATTAAATTCTCTGTCCATAAGCAGATTTTGTATGTCTATTTTATACTGGAGCGTGTCTTTAATATAAACTCTTTTTTCAAGTGGCTTGACATTTATTACAACAGCACTAACAGGCACCCCCGCTGTATCGCCAACAGATAATATAACAGGAATTTTCTCATTTATTCCTCCTGATAAAACAAGGGAACCATTAAAAAAGCCAATTGCGTCTGCAAAAAATATTATTTTTATATCAGAACTGGATGCTGGACCAATATTAACATTGCTTATGTCTGGTTTCATATAAGGGGTTATATTGCCATTTGAGGAAAACATAACATTTATTTGATTATTTTTTTTATTCTCAATCCTGATTACATGCTCCTCAAACTTGCCTATCATTAGTTTTTTGTCAATCCTGCTGTCTGATATCTTATAATCCTCATTCTCTATTTGAGCAGAACATAATTCAATTATAGAAAGGAATATAATTAGGAATATTAAGGTAAATAAAATATTTGTATAAAATCTTTTTTTAGTTGACATTTTTTCCTGATAAGCTTTGTCTTAATTTATTGCATTTTTCTAATACCAAGGATTTGTATTCAAGGGGCACTCTTTTGTACAAACCTGTTATCTCATTATAAGCTGATATTGCAACTTCTTTATTTTTATTCTGAATGCTGAATTCTGCCCTGTCCAAAAGCTTATTTATGTAGAATAAATCCAGTTTATGTGAGAGGGTAACTATATTTTTATAAACCTCTTTTTTCATATCCTGCGGAAGATTCTTGAATATTAGGTTAATATTCCTATAAAAGGATTTAGCTTCATGATAATTATGATTATCAAGTTCGCTTTTAGCACTTTCAATAAACCTCTTTATTTCTTTAAGATTTTTGAGGGACTTTCTGTCACCAAAATAATATTTTGTTTTTGTTCCCTTAATTGAATAACCTATGTAAACTAAAGAAAGTATGATTATTATCAAGACCTCAATCAGTATTCTTGTGTTGTCTGAACTTATAAAACCGGATTTTAGATTAGTCAATATGCCAAATCCAGTGATTTGATTTCCTTTTGGAATCTCTCCTCCAGTTATTAGAACAGATTTTGTTTTTTTAATATCCTCTAGCTTTATTTCTTTCCTTAAGTAATAGGCAAATTTATCTAATCCTTTAATGTTTATGCTTATTAAAGGATCATTTAAAATTGTTTCATAATCAAATAGAAATTCAATTTCACTTGTATCTTTTGCAATTTCTTTTGGTATGTATTCAACTAAACTTAACCCATTTGAAGATTCATTAATCTTCAATTCTTTTTCTATTAAGGTTATTTTTTCTTTTTTATTGGATAAATAGCTAATCTCAACAACCTTTGCCTTTGTTGTTACTGTAAGCAATGACTGCAGTTCCTTGATGCCTTCAATAAAGCTTTTCTCCTGCTTCTTTGAGTATTTGCTATTTTTTGAATTAAGGTATGTTATTGTTATATTTTCAATATCCTCATCTTTTGGATAAGCAACAAATTCTGTTGAGTCAATAACGCTTAGGCTTGTTGGTATCTCATCCTTCAGATTTTCAATTTGGTCATAAATATCTATTTCAGCTTCCTTTAGTTCTGTTTCATTAAGATTTCTCCATATAAGATTATTTAAATCCCGTTTAAATCTGCTGAGCTCTGTTTTTGCATTATCCAGCTTTTTCTGAATTTCCAAAGTTTCAAAAACCTCTCTTTCCTCTTTATCTAATTTTTCAAACTCTGTTAATAATCCATTAATCTTATCTATGATTGAGTTTATATCTTCATCCTGCTTAGTCATTTCAGCAGTACCTGCAGAGGATGATAAACTGTTAATCTCAACATAAAATATCCTTATGTCACTAAATCCTATGTTTCCATATCTGTCAGTGCACTTTACTTTATATTTGTACTCTCCGCTATTAAGTCCAAGAAGCGTAAAAGAATTTTCCTTGTTTTTTTCAGGATTTTCATGAGTTCCCTTTTCAACCCATGAGTTTAGATATTCATTTAACTGCAAAGAGCAGTTTACCTCTGAATCATCCTCAACCTTATAAGTTATTTTAACGCTGTCAGTGCTTATTTTTTGGTTTTGGTCAGGAGTTATTAAGGTGATTTTTGGATTTTCATAATCATTTTCATCATATTTTAGCTTAAGCTCAATATCCTTGTTTGAATTTATCTCAACACTATTATTGTAGTAAGTGATGTAGCTGCTCTTCTTAACCCTTAATTCATATGTGCCGCTGTTAACAAGGAAGCTTGCTTTTCCGTCATCTGATGCATTCTTATGGATATTATTAAATTCAACATCTGCATCTGTTACAATATTCCCAGAATCATTCTTAACTGTTATTGTAACATTAAAAAGTTTTTTTACAATTATTGTTTCCAGGTCTGAAGCACTATACGTATTGTCTGTTACTGTAAGATTTACTGTATATGTTCCATTGTTGTTGTATGTTTTTGTAACCTCTGTTGATGTGCTTTCAATTGAACCGTCATTTCCAAAGTCCCATTTATAGCTTAATGTACCAGTGTAACCAGTTACAGTAGAGGTAAACTTAACTGTATCACCCTCATTTATTGTTGTGTCGTTTGCATTTATGCTTACACTTAGCATGTTTGATGGAGGGTTTACATAAAAATAGATTATCTTATTGTTAAAATTGCCCATATAGTTTGAGGTTGCATTAATAGTGTATGCACCTGCAGATGTAATATTATCAAGGATAGTTATCATAGATATAGAGCAATTAGGAGAATAACCTGTGGCAGATTTTTTATCAACAACAGATCCCCCAAAGAAAACTGTTAAATTAACAATAGAATTTGCTCTTGATAAAATTGTTACTAAAACATCTTCCCCAAATTCATAAGATATTTTATTTGTGGTTACATTAAACTCAATACAGGAACTGCATGAGCCGCCACAGTCAATTCCTGTTTCATACCCATTTTTTATGCCATCTGAACATGAGGCGGCATAACTGAAGTTAAAGGTGAAGCTATAAACAAAGTTATTACCATGTAAATCTGTTGCATTTATTGAAAGGGTATTAATTCCTCCGTTTAGTGTTAAGTTTAAGTTATGTGTCTTGTTGATTCCTAAATCAATAATGCTGCTACATGGGTTGTTATTTAGTTTATAGCTGATTGTACTGTATTCATCAGATTCAACTGAAAACTCTTTTTCATAAGTTAAACTTGTTATCAGGCTGTTATTGGCATCTGATGAATTGTAATTTAAATCAATTTTAGGAGCTTTATTGTCATTGACATTAAAAATATAACTGTATGATAAGATATTTGATTTATTATCCATTAGATTTATTGTTATATTATGTACACCATTTTTTAAGGCATCGTAAAGCAATGTTCCTTCTAGTAAATCGCTGAATATTGTGTTAGTACCAAGCATTTTTTCTGGATTATTATCCAAGGAATAATTTACAGAAATAGACAAATTTGTTGTGAAATTCAGGTAAACATTCTCTCCATTTTCCAATATTGAATTCTGCTCAGGGCTTATTATATCTAGGTTAATGTTAGATTCATTAAGCGCAAGGACAATAGATGAAAAATGGGGAATATAAACTTCAATATTACTCTGTTTTTTAAGATAACAGTTTTCATTTTTACCATTGCATTCATTAAGCTCATTACAAACAAGATTCTCTGAGCAGTGAAACACCTTATTGTAAAAAATTCCATTTGTATTTATTTTTAAGTAT
>Ga0066636_10001856_pt1 | contig 13258 bp, 10 predicted proteins | sample CryGeyCG2014_080_2_FD_62736 | JGI IMG/M metagenome (GOLD analysis project Ga0066636, IMG submission 62736) | Groundwater microbial communities from aquifer - Crystal Geyser CG07_land_8/20/14_0.80 | ecosystem: Environmental > Aquatic > Deep subsurface > Groundwater | place: USA: Utah: Grand...
TGAACATCGGCAAAATTGAGAGCCGGCTCGGCTGGCGTCCCCGGGTGGGTCTGGAGGAGGGGCTGAGGCGCACCATCGCCTGGTATCTCGGCCATGAGGACTGGTTGGACCGGGTGCGGTCTCAGGCTTACCGCTCTTTCCTGATGCAGCAATATGGGACCGGGGTGGTGGGGTGAGCGCCGGTCAAGGAGTTTGACGCTGCCAACTATGGGATAATTTTCTCCTTCTCTCATGGGAGGGGGAGAAGATGATAAACGGTCAACAAAGTATTCACCTTCCCCCGAACCCTCCCCCGCAGAGGGGAGGGAACGCCAGGCTCGGTTGGTGCAGAAATTGCAAGGACGCAACGCCATGCCGATCTTCCGGATAAATAAAGTTAAGTTTTTTCTGAGAAAACCCGAACAGGACCATGGGGGGGGTTGCCAGTCCGCTCCGAAGCCTTGGAGCCGGCAATAGTTATGAAAAAGCAGCCGATTATTCTCGTAGTGGACGATGAACCGGCTATCCTGGAGTTGGTCAAGGATATTTTGTCCCCGGCCGGCTACCTGGTGAATACCGCCACCAACGGCAAGGAGGCCCTGGCGGCGATCCAGGCGCATCCCTACGATCTGGTCCTCACCGATATGATCATGCCCCAGATGGGGGGCATGGAATTAGTGCAATACCTGCGTCTCCACCACCCTGAGACCCTGGTGATTGTGTTCACCGGGTTTGCATCTTACCAGGACGCGGTGGATGCCGTGAAGCTCGGGGCGTTCGATTACCTTTCCAAGCCCTTGCAGCCCGAAATTCTGCGTCATGCCATTGAGCGGGCCCTGGAGTACCAGCGCCTGTTAAGGTCTCAACGGGATTTGGAGACGGTGTTCCAGGGAGCCGAGTCCCTGGGTTGGCAGGCCATGGAGTTAGTCTCCGATACTCCCGAGGCGGCGGTCCTGGGAGAGTTGCGGGAGCAGGCCTGGCCGCAGAAAGACCTCAAAGAGGTGGGCCGTATTTGCCTGGCAGCCGCCCAGAAATTGCTACAGGTGACCAACAGTTCCATCTTCCTCTATGATGCCGTCCGGGGCCAGTTTTCCGGGCTGGCGGCCCTGGGACCAGATTCGGAGGCCAAGACCGGGGCCATGATCACCGCCGAAGGGGTCATGGGTTACGTGGCCACCCACCGGCGCCCTCTGCTGGTCCCCGATCTGAGCCGGGACTCGCAATTAGCCCTCATGCCCCGGCGCACCACTTACCAGACCAACAGCTTCATGGTCATCCCGCTGACGGGATATAAATTTTGGGGAGTGATCAACTTAGCCGACCGGGAGGATAAAAGCCCCTTTGGCTCCCGGGATCTCTTTCTGGGCTGGCTGATGGGCCGGCTGCTGGTGGAGATCTTGGAGGCCAGGGAAGCGCCCGAGGAGGTGTTCATCCCGTCGTTGACCTCCTGGATCACCAAGGAGATCCCGGTGGGCATGGCGTTCCTGGACCAGGACCTCAAGGTGGTCCAGTCCAACCCGGCCCTGGAGCGGATGGTCAATTTAGCCAAGGCGAAACTGGTGGGACAAAACCTCCTGGCCTACCTGGAATTAAGCGCCACGGACCGGGAAAGTCTGGAACAGGCCTTTCAACAAGTCCTGGCCAGCCAGGAGCCCCGGGAATTCTTTTCCCTGAAGTCCTCTGCCCCGGATAACGCGGTCCGCTACCTGGCGATCAAAATACTTCCGGTGCCGGATGAACGCAACTCCAGCCGGGGATTGCTGCTGGTGGAGGATGTGACCGAGGCGGAGCAGCTCAAACAGCGTCTGGAACTTTACGAACATCTGGCCATCATGGGCAAGCTCACCCTCTGCGTGGCCCACGAGTTGAATAACCCTCTGGACGGCATCCGGCGTTACCTGTCCCTGGCCATCATCAAGAAAGAGGACCCCGCGAGTGTGGAACGCTACCTCACTGAGGCCCAGAAAGGTCTCCAGAAGATGTCCCTGAGCATCAAGAGCCTGATGTTCTCGGCCAATCCGTTTAAGGGGCCGCCTCGAGCCAGCGACACGGTGCTCAACCTGCTCCAGGACGCCATCAAGATCATGATGTTTCAGGCCAGCGACCAGCGGGTGCAAATCGATTTCTCGGCCCCCCCGGAGTTCGAAAAGATCATCACCGAGGCGGACCTTTATTATGTGTTCATCAATATTATCAAGAATGCCCTCCAGGCCATGCCCCAAGGAGGCCGCCTGGAGGTGAACTGCTCCCTGCATGACCGCCAGTTGGAGATTGCCTTTCAGGACACCGGCCCTGGTCTCACGCCTGAGGAGATGGACCAGATCTTTCAGCCGTTTTATTCCACCAAAGAGGGGGCCCAGGGATTGGGCCTGGGTTTACCCATTTGCCAAAAAATCCTGGCCCGCTACGATGGCCGGTTAGCGGTGGAAAGCCAGCGCGGGCAGGGCGCCACCATCCGGGTGCTTCTGCCCTATGCCGAATCGGGAGAATTGCATGGCAAATAAAGACGTCCTGGTCGTGGATGACGATGTCCTGGTATGCGAGTCTCTTAAGGAGATGTTCATTCTGGAGGGCTTCAGCGTCGATGCGGTGCTGGATGGCCAGGCCGCCCTGGCCAAAATCAAGGACAATCACTATCAGGTGGTCCTCTCGGATATTCAGATGCCCGGGCTCAACGGCATCGAATTATTGAAAGAGTTGAAAGGCCGCTCTCCCGATACGACGGTCATTTTCATTACCGGCCACGGCCACATTGCCGGGGCCGTGGAGGCCATCAAACTGGGAGCCTACGACTACATTGTCAAGCCCATCGACGATCTGCGTCTCAAACTCACCATCAGCCACGCCCTGGAGCAGAAAAATCTGCAGGCTTCTTACGAGTCCTTGAAAAAGCGGATCAAGCCCTGGAACCTGGATGAGACCCTGGTGTTCGGGGACCGGAAGATGGACCAGCTCCTGGGACTGGTGCACACCATCGCCGACACCATGGCGACGGTGCTGATCACCGGTGAATCCGGCACCGGCAAGTCCATGCTGGCCCACTATATTCACAAGCACTCGCACCGCCGGGAAGGGCCCTTTGTCAAGATCAGCTGCGGTTCGCTGTCCGAGACCCTGCTGGAGAGCGAGCTTTTCGGTCATGTGCGCGGCTCTTTTACCGGCGCCATCCGGGATAAAAAAGGGAAATTCGAGGAGGCCAACGGGGGCACTATCTTCCTGGACGACATCAATTCGGCCTCCCCTAATTTACAGATCAAATTCCTGCGCGTCCTCCAGGAAAAGGTCATCGAACCCGTGGGAGGGAATGTCCCCATCCAGACGGATGTGAGGATCATCACGGCCACCAATGCTTCCCTGCAAGACGAGGTAGCCAACCAGAACTTCCGGGAAGACTTATACTACCGCATCAACGTGGTCTCTTTCACCATTCCGCCCTTGCGGGACCGTTTGAGCGACATTGAGCCGCTGGTGAACCATTTCATCAATCAATTCAATCGGATTCACCACCGGGAGATCAAGGCCATCTCCAAGAGCGCCCTGCAAATCTGTCTCCAATACCCGTGGCCGGGCAATGTCCGGGAGTTGGAGAATGTCATCGAACGGGCGGTCATCTTGAGCCCCGGGGAGTTCATCGTCCCCGAATCTCTGCCGGCCAATATCAGAGAAATCCCGCCGGCCACCTCCGGGGAAATCTTCCAGCATCTGACGCTGGAAGAGGCCATGGAGCGGACCGAGAAGCAGATCATCCTGGAAACCCTGGAATCTCTTAGCTGGAACCGCCAGCTCAGCGCCCGCACCCTGGGGGTCAGCCGCACCACCCTGTTCAACAAGATGCGGCGGTTGCAACTGGTCGATCCCCGGCGTTCAGCGCCCGAGAGCCTTACCGAATCCACCCCTTCTTAGTCCCGCGAGAGTCGCCCGGATGGTCTTCCTTCCCGGCGTTTTTTTGCATATAGTAGCGGTGGGGGCGGGAGGCCGCCGTAATACCAAGTCGCAATCAAACAGGTGGCACAGGCGTCTCGCCTGTGCAGGCGCAGGATAAAGCCTGCGGCTACAAGAAATAGCCTTTTGAACACAACTCGGTATAAGACCGCGCCCCCCTTCTCGCCGTCACGTGAGCGAGGCACACTATGGGTTACGACCCCGAGACGCTTAGGCAGTGGGACCGGGAGCATGTCTGGCATCCCTTCACCCAGATGCAGGGCTTCCGGGAAGAAACCCCCCTGATTATCAGCCGGGGGGAAGGGATTTACCTCTATGACCTGCAGGGCAACCGTTACCTGGATGGGGTCTCTTCCCTGTGGGCCAACCTCCACGGGCACCGGCGCCGGGAACTGGACCGGGCCCTCCTGGCGCAGCTGGAACAAGTGGCCCACAGCACCCTGTTGGGGATCGCCCATCCCCCGGCCATCCTCCTGGCCCGCCGCCTGGTTTCGCTTGCGCCGGCGGGCCTGAACAAGGTGTTCTTCTCGGACAACGGCTCCACGGCGGTGGAGGTCGCCCTGAAGGTGGCGTTCCAATTCTGGCGGAACCGGGGCCGGGGCCGGAAACAGCGTTTCCTCAAGCTCAGCGGCGCCTACCACGGGGACACCCTGGGGGCGGTGTCGGTGGGCGGCATCCCCTTATTCCACGAAATTTATCAGCCGCTGTTGTTCGACACCCTGGAGGCCCCGGCCCCCTACTGCTACCGGTGCGGCCACCGGGAGAACTGCCGGGAGCAGTGTCTCATCCGGTTGGAAGAGCTGGTGGCGGCGCACTGCCAGGAACTGGCGGCGGTGATCGTGGAGCCGGTGATGCAGGGCGCCGCGGGCATGATCGCCCAGCCGCCCGGCTATCTGGCGAAGGTCAGAGAGGTGACCCGGCGCTATGACGTGCTCCTCATCGCTGATGAGGTGGCCGTGGGTTTCGGCCGCACCGGCAAGATGTTCGCCTGCGAGCACGAGGGGGTGAGCCCCGATCTCTTGTGTCTGGCCAAGGGCATCACCGGGGGCTACCTGCCCCTGGCCGCCACCCTGGCCACGGACGGCGTCTATCAGGCCTTCCTGGGGGAATACGAGGAGTTCAAGACGTTTTTCCACGGGCACACCTATAGCGGCAATCCCCTGGGGGCCGCAGTGGGCCTGGCCAGCCTGGATATTTTCGCCCAAGACCGGGTGATAGAAGGGCTCGCCGCCAAGATCGACCTGCTGGCCGGGCGGCTGGCGGCCATGGCCGAGCATCCGCACGTCGGCGATATCCGGCAGCGGGGCCTGATGGTGGGCCTCGAACTGGTGGCCGATAAGGGCAGCCGGGAGCCCTTCCCGCTTAAACGCCGCACCGGCCACCGGGTGATCCTGGCGGCCCGGCAGCTGGGGGCCATCCTGCGCCCCCTGGGGGATGTCATCGTGCTGCTGCCGCCGCTCTGCATCACCCCGGAAGAGCTGGGCACCCTGTGCGATATTACCATTGCGGCCATCGACCGCGGCGCCGCCGGGGCGTAGTTCGTAAAAATTCGCCGATGCTCTATACCACCCAAAGAGGCCAATCCTTCGACCTGGAGAAAGATTTTTCCTCGCCGGAACGCCACGCCCTCCAGAAGTTGTTGATCTGGAAAGATATGGCTGTTAGTGTCGATGAATTCCGGCTGAAGAAGCAGGAGGCCTTGCGGAAAGGCTGGGGCGATTCCGGTCCCATCCAGGCAAGCCGTAATCTGGAAAGCATCACCCGGGATTTTGAGGAGCAGGTCGCCCTCAGGATACGGGCGGCGGAGCCGGGTCAGGGGTGATCCGGAATAAACGAGGAGAAGTCATGTAGGGCGGGCATTGCCCGCCATATAAGGTGCGCCATGCGCACCCGGCGCCCAGCACAGGCGGGACGCCTGTGCCACCAATTTATCATGATTCCTCCGGTCAGAGGCCAAACCTTGGACCATCTTCTTGCCGCGGCTGAAGAGTTTACATCGCCAGGCCGGGTCCTGGACCTCCGGGAGTACGGCCACGGCAATGTCAATGACACCTTTCTGGTGACGGTTACGGGCTTGGCAAAACCGCATTTTATCCTGCAACGCCTCAACCTTAACGTGTTCCGCCGGCCGGAATTGGTCATGGGGAACCTCTGTATCGTGAGCCGCCACGTGCGCCGGCGTCTGGCGCTGGCGCTCCTCGGGGCCGGCCGCCGCTTTGAGGTGCCCCGGGTGCTCCTGACCCGGGAGGGCCGGGACCACTTCCTTGACCCCGGCGGGTCGTTCTGGCGGGCGCTGAGCTTCATTGAGGCCGCCGAGACCTTTGACACCGTCAAAGATACCGGGCACGCACAAGAAGTCGGCTATGCCCTGGGCAGGTTCCACCACCTCCTGAGCGATCTCTCCCCCGACCATTTGGCCGACACCCTGCCGGGTTTTCATATCACCCCGGGCTACCTGGCGCACTATGACGAGGTCCTGGGGCGCCAGGGCGGGAGCAGATCCCCCGAAGTGAATTATGGTTTACGGTTTGTGGCCGCGCGCCGGGCCTGGGCGCACGTTCTGGAGGATGCCAGGGCCCAAGGCAAGCTCGGTCTCCGCCCGATTCACGGCGACCCCAAGGTCAACAACGTCATGCTGGACACCGCCACCGGGCAGGCCGCCGGCATGGTGGACCTGGACACCGTCAAGCCCGGCCTGCTGCATTATGATATCGGCGACTGCCTCCGGTCGGGCTGCAACCCCCTGGGCGAAGAAACCGTGAACTGGGAGGCGGTGCGCTTCGAACCGGAACTTTGCCGGGCCATCCTTACCGGCTATCTCTCCCTGGCCCAAGACTTCCTCACCGAGACCGACTATGCTTATCTGTACGACGGCATCCGCCTCATCGCCTTCGAGCTGGGACTGAGGTTTTTTACCGATTATCTGGCCGGCAATGTCTACTTCAAGGCCCGCCACCCGGAACACAATCTTGTAAGGGCGCTCGTCCAATTCAAGCTGACCGAGAGGATCGAATCCCAGGCCGCCGCCATCGGCGCCATTATCCGGGACCTGCGATGAACGGCCAGGATTTCTCCCTACAGCCATTTTCCCCAATCAGCCCAGCCCTTAATTTCAAGATTACCGGCAACATTACCCGGCGCACCCGCCAACTTGCCGTCCGCTATGACCTCCACGGCCCTCTGGCGGAACTGGTGATTCCGGCGCCGGCCGGCCTGCCGTCCCGCCGGCCCGGGCTTTGGGGCGAGACCTGTTTCGAGTTTTTTCTCGGGGTCAAGGATTCGCCGCGGTATTGGGAATTCAACCTGTCGCCCGCCGGACCCTGGAACGTCTATCGTTTTGACGGGTATCGGCAAGGGATGGCCGAGGAAACCGCGTTGACGTCACTCCCCGTAAGCTTCCGGCGCCGGCCGGACTCGCTGCTGGTTGCCCTGGAGTTGGAGATAGAGAGGATCGTGGCGGCGGACCAGCCCCTTGCGGTTGGCCTGGCGGCGGTCCTCAGGTTCAGGGACCAGGGGCTGACCTACTGGGCCTTGACCCATCCCGGGCCGCAGGCCGACTTTCACCGGCGGGACAGTTTTCTGGTGGAACTGTAAGACCAAGTTGCCGGCAAAGGTAGAGTATTCAAATGGGAAGACTGCGGTGTTTCCATTTTCTCGGTGGCACAGGCTTGGGACAGAGATACTTGGCGGCCTCGCCCTCCGCGGTGATATTGAGGGCATAGCGCCATTGCTGAATGGATGACAATCCGGTCGAAACAATGTTATACAAACACCAGCAGGCTGCCAAACAGTCTGTGAAAAAGCTCTATGGGCCGTCTCCCCGGTTTTTTCTGGGGCAAGAAAATTATCCGAGAGACGACCTGTGGAGTCAAATTTTCAACCAATCAAAATTTCAAATATTTTCGGCTAGTATTTTCCTCTTATAAGCTTCAGGGAGGCCATGCCGCCCATTCGATCCATCACTCTGAGAGACATTGAAGCAGCCAGGCAGCGGCAGGCCGGGGTAGTCCTGCGCACGCCGCTGATCTATTTCCACACCCTGAGCCGGGCCGGCGGCCGGGAAGTCTTCCTGAAGCTGGAGAATCTCCAGACCACCGGGTCGTTCAAGCTGCGGGGGGCGCTTAACCGCCTGACCCTCCTCAAAGAGCGGGGCGAGGGGCTCAAGGTGGTGGCCGCCTCGGCGGGCAACCACGGCCAGGGCGTGGCCTTCGCCGCCGCCCAGTTGGGTCTTCCGGCCGCCATCGTCATGCCCCAGGGGGCCTCCATTTCCAAGCAACTGGCCACCCGGGGCTACGGCGCCGAAGTGATCCTCCATGGCCGGGACCTGGGGGAGGCCCTAAAGCGGGCCCAGGCCCTGGTGGCCCAGGGGTATACCTTCATTCACCCCTTTGATGACCCCGAGGTGATCGCCGGCCAGGGCACCCTGGGCCTCGAGATCATCGAGGACCTGCCCGGGGTGGACACCGTGGTCCTGCCGGTGGGGGGCGGGGGGTTGGCCGCGGGCGTGGCGGTGGCGATAAAAGCGCGTAAACCCGAAGTGCAACTCATCGGGGTGCAGACGGCCCAGGTGCCGTCCCTGCCTGCGGCCCTGAAGGCGGGGGGCCCCACGCCGGCGCCGTCCCGGCCCACCCTGGCGGACGGCATCAACGTCCCCCAGGTGGGCCGCCATCCCTTTCCATTGCTGGCGCAGCACCTGAGCGAAGTGGCGCTAGTTACCGAACCGGAAATCGTCCAGGCGCTGCTCCTGTTGCTGGAGGGCAAGAAAGTCCTGGCGGAGGGGGCCGGAGCGGCCGCCACTGCCGCCTTCCTGGGTCCTCTGAAGGCGCGGGACCTGGGCCGCCGGGTGGTGCTGTTGGTGAGCGGCGGCAATATCGACATCCCCCTCCTGGAACGGGTGGTGCCCCGGGCCTTGCTGGCGCGCCGCCGGCTCCTGACCCTGCGGGTGGCCCTCCCCGACTACCCCGGGTCTCTGGGCCGCCTCACCACCCTCCTGGGGGAGCAGGGGGCCAACATCCTGCACCTGTTCCATGACCGCCTGGCCCGGGAGCTGCCCCTGGACCACACCCGGGTGGAACTCAACCTGGAGACCCGGGGCCCGGAACACGGCGAGGCGGTGCTCGCCGCCCTTAGGTCCGCCGGCTACCGGGTGGAAGAGAAACCCTGAGAAGCGGTTTTCGGTTTTCGGTTTTCGGTTGAGTCCCGAGATAAATGATCTGGCGGTGGGATTGGCGTCTCGCCGGCACCCAGAGTATGTAGGGTGGGCACCGCCCACCATAAATCCCCGTTATGGCGGGCAATGCCCGCCCTACATGACTCAAAAAAGTTAGGTAAAACTGGCCGTCGCGCCCGCCTGAGATATCTTCGCATGACCCTTCGCAGACCTGTTAGGGTATAATTAAACCTTATCGCCTGCGGCCCTGACAGACCGAAAACCGAAAACCGAAAACAGGAAACCTACCCATGCCCATCTCCACCCGCATCCGGGGCGCCATCCAGAACTCTTCCTGGATCAGGCGCATGTTTGAAGAAGGCGCCGAGCTCAAGGCCCGCCTGGGACCGGGCCAGGTCTTTGATTTTACCCTGGGGAACCCTGACCTGGAGCCGCCGGCCCGGTTCCAGGAGGAACTGGTCAAGGCGGCCGCAGACCCGCGCCCCGGCCTCCACGCCTACATGCCCAACGCCGGGCTGTTAGACACCCGCCACGCCCTGGCCGGGATGCTGACCCGTCTCCACGGCCTGGAGTTCAAGGCCCAGGACCTGGTCCTGACGTGCGGGGCCTCCGGCGGGCTCAACATCATCCTCAAGGCCCTGCTGGACCCGGGGGATGAAGTGGTGATCCTGGCCCCCTATTTCCCCGAATACCTGTTTTATGCCGACAACCACGGCGGGGTGGCCAAGGTGGTGGAAACGGACGAACACTTTCAGCCGGACCTGGACCGGCTGACCGCGGCCTTGAGCCCCCGGACCCGGGCGGTCATTATCAATTCTCCCAATAACCCCACCGGCCAGATTTACGACGCGGCCACGTTGCAGGAGTTGGGGCGGTTCCTGGCCCGCCATGCGGGGCGTCACGGCCGGCCGGTCTACCTGGTGGCTGATGAGCCCTACCGGCGCCTGGTCTATGACGGCGCCGTGGTCCCCAGCATCTTTGCGGTCTATCCCAACACCCTGCTGGCCACCTCGTTTTCCAAGGATTTGTCCATTCCCGGGGAGCGTCTGGGGTATGTGGCGGTGAGCCCACGGGCCACCGGCCGGGGTGAGTTGGAAGGCGCCCTGGTGCTGGCCAACCGCATCCTCGGGTTTGTCAACGCCCCGGCCCTGATGCAACGGGTGGTGGCGGCAGTGACCGGCGTCACCCTGGATATCACCCCCTACGCCCGCCGCCGGGAGCTTTTCTGCGAGGTCCTCACCCAGGCGGGCTATAAGTTTATCAAACCCCAAGGGGCCTTCTATCTCTTTCCCAAGGCCCCCCGGGGAGATGACCTGGAGGCCGTGGCTCGCCTCAAGGAGGAGAATATCCTGGCGGTGCCGGGGCGGGGCTTTGGCCGGGCCGGTTATTTCCGCCTGGCCTTTTGCGTGTCGGAGAAGGTCATCCAGGCCGCAGCCCCGGGGTTTGCCCGGGCCCGGAAAAAAATGGCGGGGTAAGGGTCTCCGGGGGCGAGGCCGGGAGTTTCCGCCCCCCGGCCAGGCCCTTCCCCTGACCGCCTTGCATCAGTTAACCACCTCATTATCAGGAGGCCGGTACGAAAAATGGCCAAGCGCCCCCGTCTGCCCCGTCCGGTGCCCGTCCAGGAGGTGGTCCGGGGCATCCTCTCGCCCGGCGACCGGGACGGGCTGGAACTGCGTCAGCAGATCCGCCGGGTCTGGGAGGCGGTGGTGCCGGCGGCGCTCGCCGGCCAGGCCCGGCTGGTAGACCTGCGCCGCCGGGAACTCTGGGTGGAGGTCGACGCCAGCCCCTGGGCCCAGGAACTCCAATTCCTCAAGCCGAAAATTCTGGCGGCCCTGGACCGGGCCCTGGGACCCGGCAAGGTCAAAGACCTGCGGGTGCGGGTGGGAGAGGGGTCCTCGTAGCTGGGGGGAGAATTTGGCTTTGGCCAGCTATCCTCCCTTTTCTTTCTTCTTTAGGAGGGGCGAGGGGGGAAATTGTATTCACCTCCATTATGACGCTCCCTTGGCGGTAAAATTAGTACAACGCTCCCTGACCGGTAATCGTGGTCAGGCTGGCGCGCCCGCAGAAAAATCCATCCGCAATATTCAAGATTTTCCCGGCAACAGCCGAATAATACTCTTAGCAGGTTATTGAAAAACTGGCCGGTTCCCCGAGGCTTATGCGGAGCAAAGCGAAGGACGCGGTGATCTTGGCAGGTTCATGATTCTGCCCTTCGTTCCGGATGACGCGGAAACCCGTTTTTCAACCGCCTGATCGAACTCCATAAACCAGTTTCCTTGGCTAGAGCTCAACCGCCGGACACCGTGACCGCGCCCCTGTGAGGCTGAACATGGCCCAAAAGCCTACGCCCATTATTCTGCTGGTGGACGATGATCCCCTGATCCGGGTTCTGGGCCAGGAATTGCTGGAGCACCTGGGGTACCGGGTGGAGACCGCCGGGAACGGGTCCGAGGCCCTGGAAAAGTTTCAAAGGATGAAACGGGTGGACCTGGTGGTCCTGGACTACTGCCTGCCGGGGCAGAATGGCTGCGAGGTCCTCAAGGGATTCAAGATCCTGGACAAACGGGCCCGGGTGCTGGTGGCGTCAGGTTTTTTATCATCCAAGGATATGGCCAGCCTCAAGCAGGAGGGGGCCCTGGGCCTGATTAATAAACCCTACCGGCTGACGGACCTGCAGCACCGGATCAAGGCGGTGCTAAGGGGCCGGTCGGGGTTTTAACGGCCGCGGCCTGGGGCTGCCGGTCAAACAAGAGGAGCGCCGCCCCCACCCGGGTGAAGCAGGCCGCTTCGCGCCAGCCGGGGCCCAGGAGCTTGGCGGCGAACTGGCGCAGGTATTTCAGGTCCGGGATATGGGAGGCGATCAACCAGAGCCGCTGGGGGGGCGTACGGGCTTTCCCCGCCGGGTTCAACCCCTGCTCCACGCACGACCGGCCCCAACAAATCCCGGGGTTCGGCCCGTGGTAATAGTATTTGAAGGGCGAGACCGCAAAGTAGTAAACGTAAATCAGGTCCTGAGGCTGAAGGTTGGCTTCCAGGTAAGCCACCAGGGGTTGAATCTCTTCCCGGTTGTTGAGGGGGGAGAGGTTTTCTTGGAGGCCGGCCCTGAGGTTGAGGGCCACCAGCAGCAGCCCGGTCAGGGCCAGGGCCAGCCAGCGTTGACGCCGGCGCCAGAGCCGGCCGAAGACGCCGACCCCCCCGGCCGCCATGAGCAGGTAGAGGACCGGGGCGCTGAACAGCATCAGGCGGTTGCCGCCGTAGTGGGCCATGAAGGGGTAGCGGTGCAGGCAGGCGGCCCCGAAGGCCAGCAGCAGCGGCCCCCCCAGGTAGAGTAAAACCCTGGCGCGGCCCCGCCGCACCATCACCACTATGCCGGCCGCCAGCAAGAGCGGCCCCCAGATCACCCCCCACTCCCCCAGAAAATACCAGAAGTAGCGGTAGAGCGCCGGTCCCAGCCACCGCAAAAACGGCAGCAGGCCGGAGAGATCCGGAAAGTCCTGGGTCCAATAGGCCACCAGATCGGGGTTTATCTCCTGCCGGATAAACCAGAGGTAATACCCGGCCGCGGCCAGGAGCCAGACCCCGCCCAGGCCGGCCAGACGGGGGCGCTGCGCCTGGGGCAGGGTGACCCAGAGGACCGCCCCCGCGGCGGGCAGGGTAAAAATCAGGGGTTGGGAAAAGCCCAGGCCCACCACCCCGGCCAGGGCCAGGGCCAGCCAGCCGCGCCGGCCCTGGCGCGCCCGGAGGCGTTCCGCCAGCCACAGCGCCAGGACGGCAAAGAAGGCGTCGCCGCTGTACTGCTTCAATTCCTTGGAGTAATAGACCATGATCGGGGAAAAGGCCGCCGCCGCCAGGGCCAGCAGGGCGGCGGGAATTTCCACCAGCATGCGGCTGAGGCGCCAAAGGAGGAAGAGGGTCCCGACCCCGAACAGCCAGGAGAGGCTCCGAAGCACTATTTCACTATGGCCCCAGAGCTGAACCATCGCCCAGAGGGTGAGGAGATAGAAGGGCGGGGTGGACTGGCCCGCGGCCAGGGCCTCTGCGGCCGTGGGCTGCATAGCCGCCAGGGCCACCCAGGCCTCATCGGTCCAGAGGTTGCGGCCCCCCAACTCATAGAGGCGGAAATAAATCCCCACCCCAAAGATCAGCGCCACGGCCAGGCCGGTAAGG
>Ga0066636_10001862_pt1 | contig 13244 bp, 12 predicted proteins | sample CryGeyCG2014_080_2_FD_62736 | JGI IMG/M metagenome (GOLD analysis project Ga0066636, IMG submission 62736) | Groundwater microbial communities from aquifer - Crystal Geyser CG07_land_8/20/14_0.80 | ecosystem: Environmental > Aquatic > Deep subsurface > Groundwater | place: USA: Utah: Grand...
ATCAAGGACCGTTACGGCAAGATCGCCCGGGGGGAGCAGACTTTCTGCTGCCCCACCTGTGGGCCGACCGTAACCGGCCAGTGTCTGGCCGTGGGCTATACCGAGGCGGACCTGCGCCTGGTGCCGGAGTTGGCGATTTTAGGGGTGGGGTGCGGGAACCCCACCGCCCTGGCGGACCTTAAAGTTGGCGAAACCGTCCTGGACCTGGGCTCCGGCGCCGGCATCGACGTCTTCCTGGCGGCCAACAAGGTCGGGGATGGCGGCCGGGTCATCGGCGTGGACCTGACGGAGGACATGGTGGCCCGCGGAAGTCAACTGGCCCGGGAGCACGGCTTCGCCAACGTGGAGTTCCGCCAGGGCGATATTGAGCATCTCCCGGTGGATTCGGCCACCGTAGACGTCATCATCAGCAATTGCGTGATCAACCTGACCCCGGACAAACTGGCGAGCTTTAAAGAGATTCATCGGGTCTTGAGGCCCGGCGGGCGCATCCTCATCGCCGACCTGGTAACCGCCGGCGAATTGCCGCCGGACGTGCGGGCCAGCGCCGCGGCCTGGGCCGACTGCCTGGCCGGCGCCATGCCCAAGACGGCCTACCTGAACACCATCCGCCGCGCCGGTTTTGCCGACGTGGCCGTGGTCTCAGAGTCCCCCTACGAGGCCCCAGGGATGGACGAGCGGCTTCAGGGGAAAATTTTGAGCGTGAAGGTTCGCGCCTTTAAGCGGTGACAAAAAATAACCATGTTACTGGACCAGATAGACAACTTTGAAATCTTTCGGCCCAAGATGGACTCCTCCAAGGAAGTCCTGCACGCCATCGCCACGTTCAAGGCCGATGTCTCCCCGTCTTTCCCCTGCGTGAATGCCGAATTAGGCGGCTGGGACTACGATCAAACCAATCAGGTGCTCCTGCTCAAAATGTCGGACGGCAAATGGATCACCCTGCACCCCCAAAAAATCGCCATTCGGGGAGCCCGGGACATAGCAGAGGCTAAGGCCCTGCTCGTCTGGATTCAGGGCCAGATCAACGACATTCATGCCCGCCGGGAAGCTATCACCCCTCGCTACGTGAGTCAAGCCGGCCTTAAGATCATGGAGATTTTGAAGCTCACGCCCATGACCAACTGCAAGGCCTGCGGCTCTCCCACTTGCATGGCCTATGCTGCGGCCCTCAGGGAAGGGGAGATAGGGCTTTCGGATTGCGCCCCGTTGTGGGAGGATAAGTACCGGGAGAAGCGGGAAAAGCTTCAGGCCTACCTGGAAAGCTTCGGCTGGCGGGCCCTGGATGCGGAATAGGAGCGGAGAGATTTATGTGCATCACTAAATTGGTCAACCGCGCTTTCATCGGGATATTGCTGCTGCTGTGCACGCCACTGGCGGCCGCGGCCACCATCGGGCCGAAAGCCCAGGTCCCCGAGACCACCTTTGATTTCGGCGAAGTTTTCGAAGACCGGAAGTTGACCCACACCTTTGACATCAAGAATATCGGCGACGCCCTGTTAGAGATCAAGGATATCGATTCGGATTGCGCCTGCACCGCCGCCGACTCCGACCGCCGCATCCCCCCCGGCGCGTTGGGCCGCATCACCCTGACCATCGCCCCTTACTCGGTGCTCCGCCAATTTGCCAAGAAAACCAAGGTGTTTTTTAACGATCCGAACCTTCCCGAAGTGGTCCTGACCATGCAAGGTTACGGCAAACCTTTCATTGAAATCCAGCCCAGCCACATCATCCGGTTCCGGGGCAAGCCGGGAGAGAAACTGACCAGTCAGGTGCGTTTTACTTCACACCTCCCCACTCCCTGGGAGATCAAAGAATTTAAGACCAATATCCCTCAGTTCATCGACGTGACCGTAAAAGCGGTAGAGCCGGGGCGGGTTTACGTGGTGGAAGTCCGCAATAAACGGCAGGAAACGGGCAATTATGCCGGCGTGATTGACCTGTTTACCACTGCGGCAAAGCGGCCCCGCCTGATAATTCGGGTGTTCGGCGAGCTTTCCCTGCCTTCAGCGGGAAGCCCCTGACCACCAGAGTGGCACAGGCTGCCAGCCTGTGGGGGCGCAAAAGGGAGGAACTGGCTAGCGGGCTTGAAAAATTCAAGCTAACCATCTCGGCTGGTTTCTACAGGGCCAGCAGCAGCGCGGTGTAGAGCGCCGCGCCCAGGGCAAAGGCCCAGAAGAGACTCTCCTGTTCTTTCGGCAGTTCCTCTTTGATGACATTGAGGATGACCCCGCCGGCGAGGAAGGCGAACAGCACGGCCAGCATGAGTTCGTGGATCGGGGTCATCAGGCCGATGCCAAAACCCAGCAGGGCCACGATATAGACGTGGTGCTCCAGGAACTCCAGGGGGAGGTCGGCCCGGACCATGACGTCCTGGCCTTTCTTTAACTCCGGCAAGATGTGCACGAAGACGTAAGCCACGGAGGCGCCCCCGGCCAGGGAGAGCCAGCGGCTGCGCGGCTCCGCCCTGGCCAGGGAGAACCGGCTGGCGCCCAGATGGATCAGGGCCAGACAGACGGCGAAGATCAAGGCCAGGCCAGGCATGGCTGCCGCAAACTCCGGTTCGGCGGATAATGACCGTAAGGGCTGCCGCAAGCGCCTGGGACGCCGGATTGCCCTGGGCAGCCTTGACGCGGCTGCGGCCCATTTTACCCTTTTTGTGGCAATAAGGTATAATAAAAATTTAAGGTTGCAGCCAAGTTGGCGCCGTGCCGGGACCCCGGCTTGGGAAGCGGGGTTTCGTGACCCCCTTCACTCCAACGGAAGGCGATGAACCGGCAATCCTTCTTCACTTTCCAGGCCCTGGTTTTCGGGCTGGTGGCCGCGGCCTTCACCACGGTGTACATTACCCAGCCGGTGCCGCCCATCCTGCAGCAGGAGTTCGGCGGAAAAGCCCCAGGAAAAGTTGAGTCCCGGCGTCTGATGAGCGATAATGCAAGGGATGGTCTGGCGGGGAACTGTCGGCCGCCGTCAAACCCCGGTAACTTTATCAAAATGATAAACTTATGCTTAACATTCAGAGCTCGATGGGGTCTATATCAATGAATGCCGGAATTAAGATCCCATGACCGATGCTCAGCTTGTGGCCCAGGCCCAGGCAGGTGATCTTCCGGCCTTCGAAGCACTGGTGCAGAAGTACCAACGGGAGGTCTACGGTCTGGCCTGCCGCATGGTATCCGATGCGGAGGAGGCTAAGGATTTGGCCCAGCAGGCCTTTCTCCAGGCCTTTGTCCACATCCGAAGTTTTCGCCAGGATGCGCAGTTTCGCACCTGGTTGTTCCGGATTGCCATCAACCAGTGCTACAATTTTTTGAAGAGCCGCAGAAAATTCGGCGATCCGGTTGACTGTGACGAAGTGAATCTGGCGGGGGAGGAGCCCTCCCCGGAGGCGGACCTGGTTGCCCGGGACGACCGCCGGCGGCTCTATGCGGCCCTGGAACGGCTCCCCGCCAAGCAGCGGGCGGTGATCACCCTGAAGGTGGAACAGGGCCTGTCTTATCAGGAGATCAGCCAGGTCCTGGGCGGGACCGCCGGCGCCGCCCGGGTTAATTACTGCCAGGCGTTGAAGACCCTGAAGAAACATATACAGAGCGAGGACGACCATGAAGTGGCAATGCGCTCTTCTAAAACGGTGGCTGCCAGAGTATCCCGGCGGTGACCTCCCCGCTTGGGGGAAGCTCTGGCTCAAGTCCCATGTGGCGCGGTGCTCCGCCTGCCGTCAGGAACTGGCGGGACTCAGGGAGGTGGTCGCCGCCATTGAGGCATCTCCGGTGGTGGACCCGGCGCCGGAATTTTGGGGCGAATTTTCCCGGGAGATGCACCTGAAGCTGGTCCAGGCCGCCCAGGAAGGCCAGACTGCGCCCGCCTCAACCAGCCCCCGGTGGTTTCGGCTGCCCTATCTTCTGGGCGCGCCGGCCCTGGCAGTGCTGCTGCTCTATGCGGCGGTGCAGCTCACGGGCCCCGGCGCCCCCATTCAGGACCAGGCCCGGGTAAAGCCTCCGTCCGCGGCCAAAATGGCTGCCGTCCCGCCGAAGGCTACGGCGCCGCTGGCCAAGGTCCCCGCGTCCCCCGCCCTGCCCATAGAACAATTGGTCACGGTCGCTCTGGAGGAAGATGCGCACCAACCGGTGGAGGAAGTGGATATTTCCGGCTGGGACCTGGATGCGGAACTGGCGGGAATGACCGACCAGGAAAAGAATGCATTTCTCAACAAACTGCATCAACGTAAGAAGGATGGCTCATGCTTCGAAGGATTTTCTTTGTGCTCCTGGGGCTAACCCTGGCCGGTGCGAGCCTGGCCTGGGGACAGCCGAGTCGTGAATTTGGCGGTGGCGGCGGCTTTCAGGACCGGTTCCTGGAAGTCAAGCGGCACCAGTTGGGCCCGGCTCTCGGAGTAAACCAGCCGACCGTGGACCAGTTGCTGGCCATCGAGGCGCGGTATAAGCCGTTGCGGCACCAGATGGTCACGGGGATGAAAAGCGATATGCAGCGCCTGCAGCAGCTCATGAGCCAGCCCGCCCCGCCGGAGGCGGAAATCAAAGCCCTGCTCGCCGAGATGAAGCGCAAGCGGCTGGAGATGCTCAACCTGCAGCAGCGCAAGGATGACGAAGAGACGGCCCTGCTCACGCCGATCCAGCAAGCCCGCTATCTCATGTACCTCATGTCCCTGATCAAGGAAGCCCGGAGCATCAAGAGCGGTGCGGGCGGGTCCGGTGGCCAAGCCCGGCCCGGGATCATGGGCGGGCCCGGGGGCATGGGGGCGCCAACCCTGCGGCCTCCCCAGGAAATCCCGGTTTCCCGTCCGCCTCAGTAAGACCGGACCGGGAGCCACCGCTCCGGCGCCGCCCACTTAGAGAAAATTCTGGAAAATCTAACCAACCGGCAAGTAACCCGGAGGTCATGCGGGTCTTCTGCCGGTTTTTTTGTCTCCCCACTTGCCAAATCCTGGTGAAGCGATTTAAAATAAGTGGGCCGCCGGAGTGGTGGAATTGGTAGACGCAGGGGACTCAAAATCCCCCGAGGGCAACCTTGTGCCGGTTCGAGTCCGGCCTCCGGCACCATGTAATTTTAGGTACTTAAGTGGGGGTTAGGTCATCAGGCCTAACCCCCTCGCCTTTGATTGAGGGTGAATCTGAGTGTGACTCTCCCCGGGCCTGCTCATAGACAGATGACCTGCCCCCAGTTGTTGTACCAAGTTTTCAGTTAGGATGGCGGACCAAGAGATCCTTATTTAACTCCCAGATCCGGCAGCTTTTCCTCCAGGATGTCCACGATGCGCCGGGCCGCCTGGCCGTCGCCGTAAGGGTTGACGGCCCGGGCCATCTTTTTATAGGTCTCGGGATTATTCAGGAGTTCTCCGGCTTCCCGGACGATATGCTCCCGGTTCAGGCCCACCAGCCTGGCGGCCCCCGCCTGGAGCACTTCCGGGCGTTCAGTGATCTCCCGGGCTACCAGGACCGGCTTTCCCAGGGCCGGGGCCTCTTCCTGGACGCCGCCGGAGTCCGTCAGAACCAGATAAGCCTGGCTCAACAGAAAGACAAACGGGGCATACGGCAGGGGTGGTAAGAGGGCCAGGCGGCCGCCCCCGGGAGCCTCCATCTGAAGACTGCCACCCTTGCCGGCCCCCGCCCTTCCCCCCAGGATTTCAAAAACCGGCCCTTGCACCCGGGGGTTGAGGTGCACCGGATAGACTACCTGAATATCAGGATAAAGGGCTGCCAGATCCCCCAAGGCCCGGCAGAGGTTTTCCAGACCTGGCCCAAGGTTCTCCCGGCGGTGCCCGGTCACCAAGAGGAGACGCCGGCCTTGCCAATTTAGGTGCAGGATCGAGCGGATTGATCCGGTCCTCAAACCGGAGAGCCGGAGTGCTATTGCCAAGATTCGGGTGGCCAATCCCGAACTGGCCCTCAAGCCCGGCATGTTCAGCCGGATCGAAATTGTCCTGGATAAGGTCCCCCAAGTAGTGGCCATTCCCCCCCAGGCGCTGCGCCGCGCGGCGGATAAGTCCTGGCAAGTCTATGTGATTTCTGATGAGATCGCCATTTTGCGCAGTGTTACTGCGGGATTGACCACCGCCAATTGGGTCGAAATCAAGGCCGGCTTGCAGCCCGGCGACGCGGTGGTGGTGGAAGGAGCCGAGCGTCTCCGAGACCTGAGCCGGGTAGTTTCCTCTCCGGCTGCCCCTTGAGCTCCGCCATGCAACTGACCGACCTAGCCCTGAAGCGTCCCATTGCCGTGTCCATGATCTTTTTGGCCCTGGGCTTGATGGGCTTTCTTTCCTGGCAGCGCCTGCCCCTGGAGTTAATGCCCAACCTCAACTATCCCCAGCTTACCGTGGTCACCAATTGTGAAAATGTAGGCCCCCAGGAGATGGAATCCCTGGTCACCAAGACCGTGGAATCCGCCCTGGGAACCATCGGTCATACGCGGCAGATCAATTCCATCTCCCGGGAAGGTATTTCCCTGGTCACCATGGATTTCGATTGGGGCACCAACATGAATTACGCCTCCCTGGACGTCCGGGAGAAACTCGATCAGGTCAAGGATTTGCTGCCCAAGGAAGCCACCACCCCCATGATAATCCGCTATGACCCGGGGTCTCTGCCCGTCATGTCCCTGGCCGTGAAGGGAGAAAACCTGGGGTTTGAAGACTTGCAGAATCTGGTCTCAGATGTGGTCAAACGAGAATTGGAGCGGGTCCCGGGAGTGGCTTCGGCCAGGTTGAGCGGCGGGCAGGAAAGGGAGATTCGGGTGGCGGTCCACCCCGGACGGCTGGCGGCCCATAAAGTCTCCATATCTTCTCTGGGCGATGCCTTGAAGGAGGCCAATCTTAATTTTCCCGGCGGGAAGATTGTTCAGCATAACCAGGAACTGCGCCTGAGGATCATGGGGGAGTTCAAGGAGGTCAAGGATTTGCCCAAGGTGGGGCTGAGCAGCCGCCCTGACCGGCGGCCCGGCCCGCCGACCTTTATCCGGGAAGTGGCTGAGGTGCAAGACACGTATAAGGAAGACCAATCCCTGGCCCGTCTCAACGGTCAGCCCAGCTTGATTCTGGCCATCTTCAAGATGGCGGACGCCAATACGGTCCAGGTGGTGGATAAAGTCAAGACTCGCGTCAACGCCCTGAATCAGGAATACCAGGGCCGGCTGCAAATTCAGGTGGCGCAGGACCAGGGGCGGTTCATTCAGCAGGCCATCAATCAGTTGGAAGAGGCCGCCCTGTTGGGGGGGCTCTTGTCTTTTGGGGTGCTCTTCGGTTTTTTGGCCAGCCTGCCCAGCGCCATGATTATCATGACCGCCATCCCCATTTCCATTTTAGCCACCTTCAGCCTGATGTATCTGGCCGGGATCAGCCTCAATATGATGTCCCTCGGGGGGTTGGCCCTGGGCGTCGGCATGCTGGTGGATAACGGCGTGGTGGTCCTGGAAAATATCCGGCGGCACCAGGAGTCCGGAGAAGCGGTTTCCACGGTGGCCATCGTCAGAGGCACCGATGAGGTCAAGATGGCGGTTACCGCCTCCACCCTGGCTCACATCGTCGTCTTTGTACCGGTGATCTTCGTCAAGGGGATCGCCGGCCAATTCCTCTATCAGGTGGGCCTGACCATCTCTTTTTCGCTCCTCATCTCCCTGGCGGTGGCCCTGGTCCTGAACCCCATGCTGGTATCTTTGAAGATCCCCTGGGCTGCCAAGGTCAGGGCCCGGCCTGAACCCAAGGGGGGGTGGGCCTTGACCTTGAAGGATCGCTTGGATCAGGCCTATACCCGCGTCCTCACCGGGGCTCTTAAGCGGCGCCGGCTGGTCTTGACCGCGGCCATCGTCCTGACCGCCCTGGGGGTGGGAATCCTGATGTCAATCGGGCGGGAACTGCTTCCCACCCTGGATCAGCGGGAGTTCCTGCTGCGAGTCAGTAACCCTCCCAGTACGACTTTTGAGATCATCTCGGGGCGTTTGAAAAGCATCGAGGATCTCCTGCTGGCCCATCCCGGCGTCCAGACGGTGATCACCCAACTTGGGTACAATCCCAAGGAGCAGTATGAAAAAGCCATGGAGGAAAAGGAGCCCCGGGTCGGCACCCTGACCGTGACGCTGCGGCCCGTCAAAGAGTTTGCGCTTGCTGCCGCCGCGGTGGTGAAGGAACTGCGCCCCCAGATTGATAAGATTCCGGAGGCCCGGGTCGAATACATCTTTCCGCAAAGCATCGGTCTGTGGTTGAATCAGAAACCGCAACTCCCGGAATTGCTCTATTTGCAAGGCCCGGACCTGGAGGTTTTGGAAAGACTGGCCTTTGATGCGATCACCCGGATAAAGAACGTCCGCGGCCTGACCGACCTGGAAACCAGCCTGAAGAAAGAGGCCAACGAATCGCGGGTGGTGCTGGACCGGGAGCGGGCCGCGGCTTTCGGCCTTTCCGTCAAGGAGATCGGGGATGCCCTGAAGACCAGCATCAAGGGGGACGTTTCCACCCAGTTCCGCCAGGCGGACCGGGACATCGACATTCGCGTTCAACTGGTGGATGCCAAGCGGCAAACCCTGCCTGATTTGGACAGAATTTTCATTTATTCAAAACACCTGAGGGCGGAAATCCCGCTTCAGGCCGTGGCCCGTATCGAAAGCGGGCCCGGTCTGATGGAGATTAACCGGCGGGACCAGGAGCGCCTGGTGGCCATCCAGGGAAATGCGGTGGGCCGCAGCCTGGGCGATTGCCAAAACGACATCCATCAGGCCCTTAAGCCCATAGTTTTGCCCCCGGGCTACACCTTGGTGCAGAGCGGCGAGGCCGTGGAAATGGGCCGTTCTTTTTCCGCCTTGTTCTGGGCTCTCGTGCTCTCGGTGCTGCTGGTTTACATGATCTTGGCCGGACAGTTTGAATCCCTGGTTCATCCCCTGATCATCCTCTTTGCCGTGCCTTTTTCCCTGGTGGGCGTGGCCCTGGCCCTGGGGGTCACCGGTTGGGGCATCAGCCTGGGGGTCTTCTTCGGGGCCATCATGCTGGGCGGGATCGTGGTCAATAACTCCATTTTGCTCATAGATTATACCAATACCCTGCGCCGCCGGGGCTACGAACTGACCGAGGCCGTGATCCTGGGCAGCCGGGCTCGCCTGCGGCCCATTATCATGACCACCCTCACTACCAGCCTGGGGCTTTTGCCACTGATCCTGGCCCGGGGGGAGGGCGCCGAACTGAGAGTGCCCCTGGCCCTCACGGTCCTGGGAGGACTCATCACCTCTACTTTTCTCACGTTGGTCCTGGTGCCGCTGCTCTATCTCTGGAGCGAAGACACCCTGAGAAAATGGGGCCTCAAAAGGTCGTCGGAGATTGAGCCTGGATGACTCTCATCGAACGGGCCCTGAAGCGGCCTGTCAGCGTCTTCATGTTCTTTGCGGGCCTACTCCTGCTGGGCCTGATCTCCTTTGCCTTTCTGCCCATCGATCTGATGCCCGAGATCTCCTACCCGGTGATCACGGTCACCACCCGCCTGGGAGCCTATAGCCCCCCGGAGATTGAGCAGACCCTGAGCAAGCCTGTCGAAGCGGCGCTGGCTTCCCTGAATAATCTGGTGCGGCTCCGGTCCTATTCCCGGGAGGGAGAGTCGGAATTCCGGCTGTCCTTCGAGGTGGGGACCAACATGGATTTCGTCATGCAGGAGGTCCGGGAGCGCCTCCAGCAACTCCAGCCCCAGTTCCCCCAGGACACCAGGACCCCTCAGGTGGCGAAATATGATCCCGCCCAGGCGCCGGTGATGGTGGTGAGCCTCTTCGGCTCCCTGGACCCGGTGTCCCTGCGCCTCGCCGGCGAAGAGATCGTCCAAAAAAACCTGGGCCGGGTAACGGGAGTGGCTCATACCCAGGTCCACGGCGGCCGGAAACCCGAGATCGTCATCGAACCGCAGTTGGACCGCCTCAGGGCCCTGGGTCTTTCCATCCTCAACCTCACGGAAATGCTCAAAGAGAATAATCTGGAGCTCGCCCTGGGGTCCCTGTCGCATGGCGCCACCCGCATCCCGCTGCGCTCCATGGGCGGGTTCCGATCTTTAAGCGACATCGGCCAGTTGGGGGTGAGGCGTACTCCTTCCGGGTCCCTGATCTACTTGAGCCAGCTGGCCAAAATCTCGTATGGGGCTCAGGAAGAGGAGGTGATGAGCCGCTACCAGGGCGAACCCCGGGTGATGGTCAGCATTCAGCGGGAATATGGGGCTCATATCGTCGAGGTGAGTTCAGCCCTGCGAGCCGGCCTGGATCGCCTCCAGAAAATTTTGCCCTACGGCCTCAAGACCGAGATCGTTTATGACCAGGGCGAATTTATTCTCAATGCCATGCACCGCCTGCGGGATGCCGGCCTGTTGGGGGGCCTGTTCGCCAGCCTGGTGGTCTGGGTCTTTTTGCGTCACCTGGCCAGCACCCTGATCATCGTGCTGGCCATTCCCCTCTCCGTGATCACCAGCTTTGGGTTCATGTATCTGAGCGGCATCAGTCTCAACCTGGTTTCCCTGGCCGGCCTGACCCTGGGCATAGGCATGCTGGTGGATAATGCCATCGTGGTCGTGGAGAATATTTACCGCTACCAGAAATCCGGGCTCTCCCGGCCAGTGGCTGCCGCCATCGGCGCCCATGAAGTCACCCAGGCCATTACCGCCGCCACCCTGGTGCATCTGGCCGTCTTTTTCCCCATTTTCTTCTTTCAGAAAAAGATTCGCCTGTTCTACCAGGATATGGTGTATACTGTACGTTTCGCCTTACTGGTATCGCTCTTGGTGGCGTTGATTTTAGTGCCGGTGATGGCGGCCCGTTTTCCCGCGCCTCGCAAGGAAGCAGCCTGGCTGCCCCGCCTGGCCCGCTGGCACCGCCGGCAATTGGTCAAGGTTATAAGGCGCCGGGTGGTTTGGGTCTGCGGCGGCGCGGTGCTTCTGGGTCTGAGCCTGCTCCTCTTTGGACGCCTGGGCTTTGAGACCGCCGCCCGGATGGACCGGGGCGAATTCACCCTGATCATCCAGACCCTGCCCGGCACGGTGCAGACCGTGACGGACAGCCTGACCCGGCAAGCCGAGCAGATGGTCTTGCGTCAGCCCGAGGTTAAGGATGTGTCCACGGAAATCCGGGATAATTTAGCCCAACTACGCGTCAGGTTAATTCCCCAAGGCCAGCGCCGGCTTACCACTCGGCAACTGGTGGAAAAGTTGCGTCCCGAGGTTTCCACCTTGCCTTCGACCCATACCCATTTTCAACTGGAACGTCAGGGAGGGACCGAAAATGTGGTGACCGTGGAAGTGAACGGACCCCAGCAAGAGACCCTCATCGGACTGGCGCTGCAAGTGCGGCGCCGCTTGCAGCAACTCCCCAAGTTGCGGGATGTGGTGATTCACCTGAAAGACCCGTCGCCGGAACTGGAAATCCGGGTTGACCACAGCCGCGCCGCGCATCTCGGCCTCACCGCCACGGATATCGCCCACGGGATTCGCGCCGCGGTGACCGGGCCTTTGGCCAATCGCTTCCGAGAATCGGCGCGGGAGGTGGATCTGAGGACCCGCCTGACCTCCCAGGACCGGGAAAGCGCCCAGGTCCTCCAGCAATTGGTAGTTCCCCGATGGGTGGGCGAGCCTTTGCACCTGATCCAGGTACCCATCTGGCCTGCCATTTCTGTGCGCCAGGTCATGGGCAGCACCGAGATCCACCGTTTCAACCAGCGCCGGGCCTTGGAATTGACCGCGGAAACCCAGGAACTGGATTTATTCGGCGCGGCGGCGCTCATCCAAACGGAGATCGATCGGATAACCTGCCCGCCGGGCTATGGAATCAAGCTGGGGCATAGCTTTGAGGAAATGAAAGAGAGCCGCCGGGAGATCCTCTCCGCGGTCTTACTGGCCCTGGTCCTGATCTACATGATCATGGCGGCGCTGTTTGAATCCTTCCGCACCCCCTTGTTGGTAATCTGCTCGGTGCCTATGGCCCTGGTGGGTATTGTGACCGCCCTCTGGCTAACCGGCTATGTGGTCAGCGTGGCGGTTTATGTGGGAGCCCTGGCCCTGGCCGGAATTGTGGTCAACAATGCCATTGTGCTGGTGGATCATATTAATCGGCTCAGAGCGAAAGGGTTGGGTTACTACCGGGCGGTGCTGCAAGGTTCCCAGGACCGTTTGCGCCCGATCCTGATCACCTCGGTCACGGCTATCCTGGGACTGTTGCCCATGGGCCTGGAGCGGGGCGAGGGCACGCAGATCTGGTGTCCACTGGCCTGGACCATCATCGGCGGTCTGGTAAGTTCGACTTTCCTGACCCTGTTTATTATTCCGGCAATTTATACCATAATCATGCCGCGACAACTCCTCTCTGTCCGGGGGGCTGAAAAGGTATAATCATAAAAAGGAGGATTTGACGATGGCCATAACACAAAAGTCAGGTTTGGGGTTTTTTTTACTCTTCCTCGGGTGCATCTTTTTAATGGCCCCCATGGGCTGCCAACCCTCCGGGCCTCCCCCCAAGAATAAAAAAGAGGCCAAGCCGCCTTTGTCCCCCGAGGCCATGGAGCACTTTCGCCAGGGTCATAAATTCTTGGCGGATCAGAAAAAGGACGAAGCCTTAAAAGAGTTCCAGGAGACCGTGCGCCTGTCCCCAGACGCTCCTCTGGCCCATTTCTGGCTGGGCAAGATTTATTTTTATCGCGGCGACAAGGAGCCGGCCGAGAAAGAAATGAAACAAACCCTGCAATTAGATCCCAAGAATTATCACGCCATGGCTATGCTGGGCAAAATGTATTCCCTGGATCGGGCCAAGGTGGACCAGGCCAAGGAATTTCTGGACCAGGCCCTGGAAGAATCGCCGGACAACCTGGAGGTCCATTTCGATCTTGGGCGGGTTTACGCCATCAAGGGCGAACGTGAGCGGGCCGTAGCGGAGTTTCGCTACCTCTTCTCCAAAGAAGGGGAATTTAGCCTCTACCATTACGAAATGGGGCGTATTCTTGAGGCTTGGGGCGATAACAATCAAGCCCTGAACCATTATCGCCGGGCCCTGCTGTTCAACCCCAAGCTTGAGCCGGTCAACCAGGCCATCAAACGGTTGCAGGCCGTCGTTAAGGAGCCCCCCCCCAGCGCCGCCCCCAAGGGCGCCACCCCTGCCAAACCATGATCCAGATAGACTGCCGGGTAACTTAAGCCTGATGGAAAAAGTCTTGGGGGGAGTGGAGGGGGGCGTGTCCCTCACCCCCTCCCCTCATACTCAAGTTCTCCGGTAAACACCGATTTTTG
>Ga0066636_10001866_pt1 | contig 13234 bp, 14 predicted proteins | sample CryGeyCG2014_080_2_FD_62736 | JGI IMG/M metagenome (GOLD analysis project Ga0066636, IMG submission 62736) | Groundwater microbial communities from aquifer - Crystal Geyser CG07_land_8/20/14_0.80 | ecosystem: Environmental > Aquatic > Deep subsurface > Groundwater | place: USA: Utah: Grand...
TTTGAAATTGCAAATTGGAAAGTGCAAATTGAAAATTTTATTTTTCCAATTTTCATTTTTCAATTATTTCACACGTTCTTTGACGCGTGGCTCCTCTCGCCTATTGCCTATAACATATTTTTATGATTAAATCGGGTTAGCATGAGAAGATTTGATTGGTAATTTTTTTATCTTCAACTGAATTTGGGCAATAAAATTGCAAAGGAATTATACTATGAATAAATTTAGAACAATTTCGATCCCTACACTTCTAATTGCTGTTTTTCAGTTTGCTTATGCTGATGAACTCATAGTTCATTACAATCGGCCGGATGGAGATTACGATAAATGGTCATTGTGGAGCTGGGCTGAAGGAAGTGACGGAAAAGAATATGTTTCGACTGCTCACGATGAATATGGACTTGTATTTAAAATTCAGTTCGATAATTCTGTAGCCAAAATGGGATTGATACCTAAATTTGGGAATTGGGATTCAAAAGACGATCCTGACAGATACTGGACTTCAGACAAGGGGAAGGAGATTTATATCTTGCAATCCGACAAATTTGTTTATTCAACTCGGCCGGATTTGAGTCCTAGAGTTGTTTCGGCTTTTCTCGATGATAAAAATAATATCAGGTTGATTCTTTCGAAGAGTATAGACGCTTCGGCTGTAAATGCTTCTGCTGTTAAAATTATGAGTTCAGACGGAAAAAATTATCTCGCGACGAAAGCTGAACTTCTCGGTGGAGCTCGGGGAAAAATTTTAAAACTCACATTGTCCGAAGAAATTTCTCCGGAAGATATTTCTTCACTTAATGTTTCTTACTCTGATTTCAAACCGTCGCGGCTCAGCCCCGGAAAAATCGTCGACAATTATTTTGACGGAAGACCGCTTGGAGCGATCTACAGCAGGTCTAGAACCGTATTTCGGACGTTTGCGCCTACAGCGTCTTCAGTCGAAGTTCTATTATGGGATACTGCCGAGGGCGGCGGCCCTAAAGTTATGCCTATGAAAAAAACCGGCGAGGGAATCTGGCAGGCAAACGTCGAGGAAGACCTGCTGAATCGGTATTACAAATATCGTTCGACCGTGCCCGAAGGCGTTTTCGAAGTGATCGATCCATACTCGCGATGTAATACGGCGCATAACGGCAGAGGAATAATAATTCATGATGAAACTCCGATTGCGTCCGGCCCGAATTTTCCTCAAAGCGATGCAATTATTTATGAGATGCATATTAGAGATTTTACTATTGACCCTGAAGGCTCTCTGCAATATAGAGGAAAATATCTTGGGCTTGTCGAATCTGGAAAAACTCTTTTAGAACATCCTGATGTTGCAACAGGGCTCGATCACTTGAAAGAGCTCGGAGTGAATACGATTCAGATAATGCCGTTTCAGGATTTCGACAACAACGAGTCGAGCGACAACTACAACTGGGGCTACATGCCGTTTCATTTTAATTCTCCTGACGGATGGTTCTCGACAAAGCGAGACGATGCGTCACGTGTTAGAGAAGTCAAGGAGATGGTTTCTGCTCTCCACAAGGCGGGATTCAAGGTTGTTATGGATGTTGTTTACAATCACACTGCGGAAGGAAATCCTGAGGTGCGGATGAGTTTCAACGGACTCGCTCCGAATTATTACTATCGAGTTAAAGAAGATGCTTCGTATTGGAATGGATCAGGATGCGGAAACGAGTTCAGAACAGAATCGCCGATGGGCAGAAAGTATATTATCGATTCGATGCTTTATTGGGTGACAGAGTATGGTATCGACGGCTTTCGATTCGATCTCATGGGACTTATAGATCTCGAAACTGTAAAGCAGTTGAGTACAGCAGTGCGAGCGGTAAAACCTGACGCATTTATTTACGGCGAGCCTTGGGCTGGAGGCAACACAGGCGCAAGAGTCACAAGCAAAGGCGATCAGAGAGGACAGAACTTTGGAGTTTTCAACGACCATTTCAGAGATGCATTGCGCGGAAGCGCATTCAGTAAAGATCCTGGATTTATTCAGACCGGCCGCGATGTATTTCGAGTCAAGAAAGGAATATTAGGTTCGATCTCCGATTTCGCTCAAGAACCGTGGGAGTCAATAAATTATATTGAGGCTCATGACAATCACACGCTTTACGATCGAATAAAACTTACGATGCAAAATCGTAATGAATTGACAGAGGAAGATTTTGAACGCATGGATAAGCTCGGAGCCGCAATTATTATGACTTCACAGGGTGTCCCGTTTATTCAGTCAGGGCAGGAGATGCTCCGCACCAAGAACGGTGAGGATAACACTTACAATAAGCCCGACGAAGTGAATGAAATTCATTGGAGATGGAAACTTGAGCATCGAGATGTATTTGATTATTACAAAGGTTTAATCGCTTTGAGAGAAAGTCATCCGATGTTTCGTATGAAGAAAAGCGATGAGGTGCGGCGCTCTTTGTTCTTTCTCGATGACGATCTTGGATTGACTGTTCCAACAAGCGGAGTCGGATACGTTCTGAATAAAGGAACGAGCGGTGACGAGTGGGAAAACGTGTTGGTTTTATTTAATGCGCATGGCGGGGCTTCTGAATTCTCCATTCCTTCATCGAACTGGATTCCTGTTGCGAATGCGGAGCATTCAGGAACTAAACCGCTTGGTCAGACATTAGCCGGAGACAGATGCATTGTTCCTGAACATTCTGCTCTGATCTTTTACAATAACGATCCTGAATTTTACAAGCGAGTATTAGAACCTAAATTTGCCGCAAAAGCCAGTCGAAGGCATCTCTTTACGGTTGCCGCTCCAAATGCAAGAAAAGTGACGGTAGCCGGCTCGTTCAACAGCTGGAATATGAATCAGTATGCTTTGGCGTCTGACGGAAACGGTAATTATTCGATTGAGCTTGAATTGGATCCTGGTATTTACGAATACAAATTTATTGCCGACGGAGATTGGGACGCATTGAACTCCCAAAATCTAACAGTAAAGATTCCGTAACTTTTCTATTCATTGAAGCGCAGGTGCCGCAGGGCTGACCAAAAAGTTGTATTTTGTTATTGTAAGCACCGAAGGTGCGAAGCAATCTCTTAATGTTAACAGATTGCTGGTATGTTATTATATTTGAAAGTGCAAATTGGAAATTGCAAATTGAAAATTTTATTTTTCGTAACCGTTCACTGTCAGTCCGCCAAATGCGAAGAATGGCCGCAATAAGAATCGAAAGCGTCGTCAATACATTATCCTGATCATCAGCCAGCCCACGGGTAAACCGCCGATGACCGCCCACAGAAGCGCCAGCGGTTTGCGATGCCGGATAAAGTGAATGATGCCGCCAAGAAGAACGCCGCCGGAGAACGCCAGTGGAACTGCGATCAGTGGCGCCATAGCCCATGCGCCCCAACCCTCAAACGAGCTGACGTATGATTGCGTAGCGGTGAACAGGAATAAGGCGGCAATCGCGCAAATGGAAAGAGGTTTCATATCGTTTTCTCCTTCACGATTGATACATGAAGCATCTGCCGGTCGTCAATACGATCTCGCATTCCCACAGTTGCCGATGAAATTGAGCGAGATTTTGTGCAAGTGGATTCATTTCGTCATCTCGCATGCCTCTTGAATAAGGTTCTATCCGAAGCCGGCATGATTGAGAGAGATTGGAATTTATCGAGAGCAAGATGTTATGACGGGTTCGGATAGAACTTGTTGAACTAAACCGCTTCGCGGCGGACTGAAATAAATTCATGCTCATTAATCATATCATTATCATAAATCTATTTCGTAAGGTAGTTAATTATGAGCATCTATCATGATGAACGAATGGTTTTGGATATGTGAATACGAGACAGGAAAATTAAAACTCAAAAAAATTTAACCACGAATGAACACTAAAAAACACAAATTATTTTTTTATATTTATTATTGGTTCATATTTCATAAGTGAGAAAACAAAACCAATAGAAATATCCAATGCTATTGAGATTCCGAGCGGCATCAAAAAACTGCGGCGTTTACGGAATCGGCAGACTCTCTAAATTCCGTTCGCTGATTCTTTCAAGGGCAGACACGTAGGTCTGCCCCTACAAATCACTCATTAATTCAGCTAACTCTTCAAACACCGCTGGGGGTAGACGAAAACCACCAATGAATGTACAAAGGCCCAATGCGGTCAGCCCTGATAAGGGTTGATACATTAGTTTATTGAAGTAACACCTACTCATTATAGCCAATATGATCGGTCGTTTTGTCAGGACTATTGTCCAATCCTTTGCAAAGCATGCTTATTCTGCACGTGTCTCCACGAATTTATCATACCTAATTCTGCTCGTGCAAGTTGCACGTGCCTCCACAAAATTTAGCCTCCTTTTTTTTTGATTGTGATTGTTCCGGCTATTACTTATGATTCTTTTAATGAAAATTAAGTTGCCGAAAAATGCAGGCGCCGATGATTTTTCACGAGCATTGGAAGATGTCGAGAATTTGTTGGACTCAGAGCAGGAGTTTGATTCTCTCCTTCGAAATCTTTTCAATGATTTTGATTTGTTCGGAAGGGTTCGAGAATTAAAACCGTATCTGGCTTTAAAATTACTTGCTTATGACGGTATCGTCACAGATATTGCGGCAGACTGCGATTCCTCCGTATTAGAAAAACATGAGCAGAAATTATTGGAAATGTCTAATTTTGTTTAGGAAAAAAATCAGCTTTAAGCCGATGATATAAGGAGAACAATTATGTCAGCTTATGTGCATCCAACATCTATTGTGGACGAGGGCGCTTCGATTGGTGAAGGAACTCGTGTCTGGCATTTCTGCCATATAATGCAGGGCGCGAACATTGGCAAAAACTGCATTTTAGGTCAGAACGTATATGTTGACCGAAATGTTGTTATAGGAGACAGATGCAAAATTCAGAACAATGTTTCCGTTTATATGGGAGTGACTTTGGAGGAAGGGGTTTTTTGCGGGCCTTCGTGCGTCTTTACGAATGTAATTAATCCGAGGGCAATGGTAGAACGAAAAGACGAGTTCAAAAATATACTTGTAAAAAAAGGCTCAACTATCGGCGCAAATTCCACCATCGTTTGCGGAGTCACACTTGGCGAATACTGCTTCGTAGCCGCAGGTGCCGTCGTCACAAAAGACGTTTCTCCTTATACAATTGTCGCGGGAGTTCCTGCAAAGTTATTCGGTTACGCGTGCGCATGCGGAGAACTGCTGAAGGAATTGCGCACAGCTCCGAATGCATTCTGTCAACGATGTGGAACTTCATATACCTTGACGAACGGCAAGCTGATTTCTTTGAAATGAATACTGACTCAATTCATCTTATTCTTCAGGCAAGAATGGGTTCGACGCGTAGGCCTGGAAAATCAATGGCGGATATTAATGGCAAGCCTTTCATGGAACGAGTTATGTTTCGACTCGAGAAAATTTTTGACGGAATAAAAATTATGGCACTGCCTGATTCTAATCGCGACGATGTGCTGGAGGCTCTGGGCAAAAAACGCGGATGGAAGATTTTTAGAGGAAGCGAAGAGGATGTGCTTGAACGATTTGCAGGAACTGTGAAAAAATTTAACGTTAAAAAATTCATTCGCATCTGCGGCGACGATCCGTTAGTTGACTCTCGGGCAATTTGCGGTGTAGCTGAGACATTGAGAAGTCATAAAAGTTGCTGCACCAGAAGCTTTCCGCTCGGCACAGGAGCGGAAGGAGCTCACAGTGATATACTTCTTACCGCCTCCGCCGAAGCGGTTGATAAGAGCGACCGTGAGCATGTGATGCCTTACATCTATCGATATCCGAAGCGCTTTGATCTTCTCTATGTCGATGCTCCATTCTTTGAATCTCAGCCGCGCTTGACTGCCGATACCGAAGAAGACCTCGATCAGTTCAGAAAAATTTTTTCTGCGTTGGGCGATTTTCCTTCGCTGGAATCAGTAATTTCGTTTCTTGGAAATAAGCAATGACGAAAGCTGTTTTTAGGGTTGATGCGAATAAAGAGATAGGAATCGGACATTTTTCTAGAACTCGCGCTCTTGCGGATGAGATAAAGAATCTTGACTTCACACCGGTTTTCGTGACGAAGAATGACTCGAAAGTTATAGAACTTTTGAAAGATTCTGAATTCGAAATTGTAAAATTTAATGGAGAAGCTGAAAATCAACTTGAAACTGAAATTGAAGCTATCCTTTCAGTTTGCCCGACTCTGGTAGTTTTTGATATTAGATCTACTAGTCATGAACTTATCGCGGCTCTAAAAAAATATGGAATTTATGTTGTCTCTTTTGACGATTTAGGCGAAGGAAGATACCTTGCGGATATTGTTGTCGATGCGAATTTGAGCGAAGAGAAGAACCCGAAAAAATTAGAGACGAATACACGGTATCTTCTTGGTGAAGACTACGCTGTGATCTCGAAGGAGTGCCGCGCCGCGAAAAAAATTCGTCGGGACGAAAAGTTTATACAGCGGATAATTGTTTCTTGCGGAGGCAGTGATCCGTCAGGCGTGACTCCTAAAGTTGTAGCAGGTCTTTCGAACTTATCAACGGATGTTGAAGTCGAACTGATTTTAGGACCTGATTTCGCACCGTCTGCAAAATTAAATGAAGCTCTTTTAAATTCTGCGAGAACATTCGATATTGTCGAATCTCCGAAGAATCTTTTTGAGAGAATGCGAAAGGCTCAGCTCGGAATAATTTCCGGAGGAATAACTTTATTTGAGGCGGCTTTTCTCGGACTTCCGAGTATTGTTGTCTGCCAAAATATTGCACAATTGAAGAACCTTCCCAAGTTCGAAGCGATAGGAGGGATAATCAACATTGGGCTTTCTTCGAATAATCCGATTCTGAATCTTACGCCGATTGTTAGGAGCTTGGAATCTGAGGAGAAGAGAAAAGCTATGTCACGCGCATTGGAAAGGCTTATTGATGGAAAAGGAGTTGACCGGATATGCGGAGCTATCATGGAGGTAATGGGCAGATGAAGAAGAAAAATATTTCTGTTTTCAAAAAAGCTCTTGAGAGTTTAGTGCGAGAGCGCGGTTGTGTAATGATGAAGATCTCAACTGAAGATGAAGGGCTTATTCAATCGGACGTTGCAAAGATTTATCGCGAGCTAAATAAAATTATTGATATCGAGTTGAAGGTCGGAGGACCTTGTGCGCGCGGTGATCTGCTTTTTTCGCGCGAGATCGGAATTTCGCATTTCATTGCGCCGATGATAGAATCGAGTTATGCGCTTCATGATTATCTCAAAGGTGTTGAAGAGGTATTTGGAGCAAAAAAAGTTTTTCTTGGAATTAACATCGAGACTAAGAGCGCAGTGAAGCATCTTTCAGAAATACTCTCTGCTGATGAGAATCGAAGATTATCTCAGATTACGGTAGGAAGAGGCGATCTCTCTAAATCCATGGGGCGCTCTCCTGATAATATGACGGTCATAAATGCTTCTTCGAGAGTTGTGAAATCGGCGAAGGCTTTAGGTTATCATACTTCGATTGGCGGGAGTATCGAGCCGTCAAACGTCGATAAAGTCGTAGAGAAGATTGCACCGGATTTTGTAAATACTCGGAACTTTGCCTTCTCTTCGAAAATAAAAGACTTAAAATCTTCTGTGCAATCAGCGCTTGAGACAGAAATATTATTTTGCGAAACTGTCGGAACTGATTTATCAAAGCGGAGAATTGCCGCTCTTAGAGAAAGATTAAAAAAGATATCATATTGAGGCTTTGACACTTTCGCAGAATTTACACCATATCAATATATGCTCTGGAGTCACAGGCACCACGCCTGTGCTTGCAATTCATTCTAACGGTAGCCGCAGGCTTTATCCTGCGTTGGCAATGCTTGCCTATCGTGCACGTGCGAGGGCGTCCAATGACGCGTAGCGTCCATTGACGCCCTCGCACGTGCCTCCAGATGAGATGCAATTTTCCCTCTCGCAAAGAACGTGTGAAATAATTGAAAAATGAAAATTGGAAAAATAAAATTTTCAATTTGCACTTTCCAATTTGCAATTTTCAATTTGCACTTTCCAATTTGCAATTTTCAATTTGCAATTTTCAATTTGCACTTTCCAATTTGCAATTTTCAATTTGCACTTTCCAATTTGCACTTTCCAATTTGCACTTTTCAATTTGCACTTTTCAATTTGCACTTTCCAATTTGCACTTTCCATTTTCCAATTTGCACTTTCCAATTGACTTATTCATCATTATCACTTTCTCTACATTTTCTTCTGGAATTCATTGGACTGATGATTGTATTATTCGCTAATGAAATATTCCAACTCCATACCGAAAACTTCGATTGTGATTCCATTCAAGAATCCGGCAAATTCGAAACAAAGATTGTCGAAGATACTTACTGGTGCTCAAAGATACGAACTGGCAATATCTCTCTTTGAAGATACGATTGATGCTGTGAAGTCTGCGACCAATAAAAATGAAGACCGATTTAAAATTATTGTTGTCACTGATTCGGAATACGTTGATGAAATTGCAAAAGCGCATGGCGCAGATACTTTTATTGAAAAAGTTTCTGAAGGGGAGACCGCGGCGGCCTATGCGGCGGCGCGGCGATCGATCGAACTTGGATTTTTGCGCCAGGTTGTTATACCGGGCGATATGGCCGCTCTCGATCCAAAAGATGTTTATGAACTCTTGAATACAAATCCTCCATCTCCTTCCGTTGTTCTCTGCCCCGCAGTCGGCGATGACGGCACAAACGCAATTATGACTTCGCCTCCTGACTCAATACCTTTTCGGTTCGGCAAGGCTTCTTTTCCTGAATATATTGAGAAGGCGAACAAGCTAAATTTAAATACAGTGGTAATAAGACTTAAAAGTTTTGTGCTTGATGTAGATACTCCTGAAGACTTAAAAGCATTTTCAGCAAAAAATCTTGATACTCGTTCTGCTAATTTGGTGAATAACTGGTTCACTTCAAGAAGTATCAAAATAGCGTGAATAAAATAGAACTCATTCCGATTCTCGGACTGCCTGAATTCGAGGCTGGAATGAATATTGGAGAACTAATCGCCTCTAAAATAGAATTGTCTGCCGGCGATATATTGGTTATTGCTCAGAAAATAGTTTCGAAGAGCGAGGGCAGAATTGTTGAATACAAGAATGTGGTTCCGTCGCAGTACGCGCTCACACTTTCAAAAAAATTAAATAAGGATCCGAGAAAGATCGAGGTGATACTCAACGAGACATCGAAAATTATTCGCGCGGAAAAGACCGCAGAAAAAAAAGAGGGAGTTTTGATATGCAGACATCGCTTAGGTTTTATCTGCGCGAATGCAGGAGTTGACGAGTCAAATGTCGGAGGAGCAAACCGATGCCTTCTGCTTCCTGAAAACCCTGATAAAAGTGCAAAGAATATTCGTACGTATATTTCAGAGCGAATTGGAATTGATATTGGAGTTGTAATCACCGATACGTTTGGCAGACCTTGGAGATTAGGGCTTACGAATATAGCTATCGGCTCGTCAGGTGTTTCGGTCATTAAAGACTTGCGCGGAAAAAAAGACAGCTCCGGAAGAATTTTGACTGGTACAGTGATTGCGGTTGTAGATGAATTGGCGGCCTCTGCAGGACTAGTTATGGGAAAACTGAATCGAGTTCCTGCAGTATTGATCAGAGGTTTTAAATCAGAAAAAGAAATCGGAAATATTTCTGATATTTTGAGAAAAGAAGAGGAGGATCTTTTTTTATGAAGATAGCAATAATTGGCGGAACAGGACCGCAAGGTATGGGACTTGCTTTAAGATGGGCTCGAGCCGGAGTAGAAGTGATTATCGGATCGAGGAATGAAGAAAAAGGAAAAGAGAAAGCGGAAGAATTAAAGTTGAGGTTAGGCTCGGCAAAAGGCTCGATTATTGGAACAGGAAACCTTCAAGCGGCGGCTCTTAGCGATGAAATAGTGGCCTTGACTGTTCCTTTCTCCGCGCATCGAGCAACTCTGGAAAGTATTCGAGCGGCATTAAAAGGAAAGATTCTTGTTGATGTTGCAGTTCCTCTTTCTGAAAATGATCCGAAGCGTATGAACATGCCTAAAGAGGGCTCGGCGGCAGAAGAGGCGCAGGCTTTGCTTGGCGAGGATGTAAAAGTAGTAGGCGCTTTGCATAACGTATCGGCTCATGTGTTGGACAATATCGACAAGCCGATCAATTGCGATGTTTTGGTTTGCGGCAACGATAAGCCTTCAAAAGACAAAGTTATTGAGCTTGTGGAACTTCTCGGGGTGAAGGCGTATAACGCCGGATTGCTCGATAGCGCGCGCTGCATCGAGGCTTTGACCTCAATTTTGATTAGGCTGAATATCGCAAAGGCGTATTCATTTAAGCATGCAGGAGTAAAGATTTGGGCTGAAGCGGATTAAAAAAATTAAACACGAGGAGACACAGAGAAAAAAACTTAGTGAGCTGTTCTTCGCTTTGATATAATATTGTTAAGCTGAATTTAAATATTTTATGAGCAAATATTTATTTTGCTCTGCAAAGGAGTATTAATTAAATGAGTAAGGAATTTATTTTTTCGTCTGAATCGGTGACTGAGGGGCATCCGGACAAGGTTTGCGATCGAGTATCGGACTCTGTTCTTGATGCTGTTCTTTCGCAGGATCAGAATGGCCGTGTGGCTTGTGAGACTGCGTCAACGACAGGAATTGTTTTTGTTTGCGGGGAGATAACTTTTAATGGAAACATCGACGTTCAGGATATTGTTCGGTCTGCTCTTTGCGACATAGGCTACACCAATCCTGAATTTGGAATCGACGGCAATACTTGCGCAGTAGTTTCGGCAATTCACAAACAGTCCCCTGACATTTCTCAGGGTGTCACTGCAGGTCAGGGGCTTTTCAAGGAACAAGGTGCCGGCGATCAGGGAATGATGTTTGGCTATGCATGCAGGGAGACAAATGTTTTGATGCCTTTGCCTATAATGCTGGCTCATAGATTGACTGAACGACTTTCTGTTGTGCGAAAGAAAAAGATTCTTCCATGGGTGCGGCCTGATGGAAAGTCACAGGTCTCCGTGAAATATGTAAACGGCAAACCTGTTAGTGTGGAAGCGGTTGTGATTTCTACTCAGCATGATCCGAACGTTTCACACTCGAAGATTACAAAAGAAATTACGAAACAAGTGATCGAGAAAGTTATACCGAAAAAGATGACAAGCCGTTCAATGAAAGTTTATGTGAATCCGACCGGCCGATTTGTTGTAGGAGGCCCTCACGGAGATTCAGGGCTTACGGGCAGAAAGATTATTGTTGATACTTATGGCGGAGCCGCTCCGCACGGTGGCGGAGCATTTTCCGGAAAGGACCCGTCGAAAGTAGATCGCTCTGCGACTTACGCGGCGCGCTGGGTAGCGAAAAATATTGTCGCCGCCGGACTCTGCGATAAGGCTCAAATTCAGGTTGCTTATGCAATTGGCGTCGCTCAGCCAGTGTCAGTAATGGTAGAGACATTCGGCACTGCGAAAATATCCGAAGAGAGAATTGAAAAGGCTGTCAGAGAAGTTTTCGATCTCCGGCCGGCCGCGATCATCAAAGATTTAAATTTGAGGCGTCCAATTTATTCGCTAACTTCTGCTTACGGACACTTTGGCCGCGAACTGCCTGAATTTACGTGGGAGAAAACAAATCGCGTAAAAGAACTTTTGAGGGCCGTAAAATAGCCAGCAAACGTCTCAAGAGACTTGTCGAGGGATTGAAATTACTGCTCGGCGAAGAGGAGGCATTAAGATTGATGAGCGACAGATTATTGAGCGAAGAGATACTTAATGCTTCCAAAAGATATAAGCTGAATGAAATAGATGAGGCGATCGAAGATGCTGTTTCTTCGGGCGCTTCACGATGGGCTTGGGTTTCAAAGAGATTGAAGAGCGGTCACAGAAATGAAACGAAGTAAAAATAAAAAAACATTAGTTTCTGATGAAACATTAGTTTCTGATGAAACATTAATTTCTGATGAAAAAATGGTTTCTGATGAAAAAACAGTTAAGTCAACAGCGAAGAATGTGCTCTCGGAACTTCAAGTTGATCAAACCGGAGTTGACGATTCAAAAAGTAAATATTGCGGGAAATGCAGTTACGGATGGATCATCGAGAAAGGCCGCGCGCGCCGCTGTTTCTGCAATGACAAGAGGACAATGCAGGAGTCGATAGATTCTTTATTAAAACGGCATCGTGCCGGAATTTCGACAAAGCTTTCCAGAGTTAATGCTCTTTCTTTTTTAATAAGGCCGGGGCATGAGTATATTAAGCCTGCGCTTGATAAATACATTAAGGATTTGGGACAAGACAAGAAGCGATACGGATTTTTTATTTTCGGAAAACCTGGAGTTGGAAAGTCGTATGCCGCCGCATACATTGTCAACACCGTTAGGAACATGCGCATCATGACTGCGGCAATGGTGAATTTTTCCAGAACGCTTTCCGCGCTTCGCGCAACCTTCAAGGACGAATTTGAGCACAGACAGCTTTTGAATGTGCTCTTTGATACTCCTCTTTTGGCGATAGACGACATCGGAATGGAGCAGAGAGTGACGGAAAATCCGGAGCTCTCTTGGGCAGTGTCGAAATTTTATGAGATAATTGATTATCGGAGAGACGAAGAACTGCCGACTATTATCACTTCAAATCGTACACCGGAACAACTTAAAGATCGGTTAGGAGAGCCGATAATGGCTCGAATTGACGCCATGACGATGAGGTTGGATATTTACAAATCTGAGTAGATAATAACAAATTAAATTCTTGCACAGGCGAGAAAAACAGAATGCATAATTACAATCAGAATGATAAAAGCATTTTTAATTTTTGCTCCTCGAAATCCTAAAAAAGTATATGAGATGGAATTAGCATGACAGGAATTTACGCAGTCGCCGCATAACGTGCATGAACTTGCAGGAATTTTTAATTCGATATTCTTTTTTGAAAGAGCGTCGTACCTGCAAAAAGTTCCGCATGCCCAGCATTTATCGCATTTGGAATCTATCCTTATTCTGAACGGATTAAATTTTCCAAAGAGTGTTGCCAAGATGCCAATAGGACACCATGTAAGACAATGAACCATACTTCCAGTTTTACGCGATCCAGCCTATCTTTCAAAGAACACGTGAAATAATTGAAAAATGAAAATTGGAAAAATAAAATTTCCAATTTGCACTTTCCAATTTGCACTTTCCAATTTGCACTTTCCAATTTGCACTTTCCAATTTGCACTTTTCAATTTGCACTTTCCAATTTGCACTTT
>Ga0066636_10001874_pt1 | contig 13196 bp, 22 predicted proteins | sample CryGeyCG2014_080_2_FD_62736 | JGI IMG/M metagenome (GOLD analysis project Ga0066636, IMG submission 62736) | Groundwater microbial communities from aquifer - Crystal Geyser CG07_land_8/20/14_0.80 | ecosystem: Environmental > Aquatic > Deep subsurface > Groundwater | place: USA: Utah: Grand...
AATTCTCTAGTTTCTCTTGATCTCTCTCTTTCAATATCGATTAGCAGAGCGTCAATATTAGAGACAGGTAGTGGAAATGTCCATCCTCTGGATATATATTTCTGTATCCTTTCTTTTGTATTAGTAAAATTAGAAGATCTATAGTTATTAATCGTTATGATTTTGTCTTTACAGTCTTTTATACCTCCAGTAATCGTTTCTATTATACTTCCATATTTATTTATGCCTACTGTACAACATCTAAGATCGGATTGCCTAACAATGCTTATTGCCAATATTGACATATGATTACTGTTGATAAGCCGCTGCATTTGCACAGAGTTTTTTAAACGTGGATAGATAAGGTTTAATTTTTCTTTTTCTAGACCTATGAATGTAGCGGTATTTATTGTAAAATCTTTATTTAGTCGATCTAGTTTCTCATAGGCTGCCATTTGATATCGTGGGTGTATTTTAGGTTCAGGTAGCCACTTGCCGGAGCTAACTATACTTTTAAATACTGTATTATAATCGTTAGTTCCTAATGCTATATCTAGATCTCCCAACTTATCAATTGGTAATTTCGCTACGAGTGAGGATACCACACTGCCATATATTATCGCCGTATCTGTGAGCAATGAAGATATACCACAGAACGCCTCGTTTATTACATCAGCTATAAATTTCATAATGAAACTTTCATATTACATGAATATTTTTATATGTTTTATAGAGACATCTTTAAACATAGGGTCTCTGTAATCTTCTATCATTTTGGTAAATACTCTATCTATTATGTCAGATATTGTAGTGTTATCTTTATTGTCATCTGTGTTCATGGGTATAGTAGCGTGCTTTCTTATTTCGTGTTTATCTCCTAAAAGTAAATCAATTTCTACATCAACACTATTTTCGAGTTCAGTTAACACTCTTTTCTCCATTGTTAGTACTCTCTTCTATATAGAGATTTATATACTTCATCATCTACTATCCCAATGTTATCTCTACCAAAACACAGCTGAAGAAGGGCATAATTATTTATCTCCTCAGGATGCCACTGGACACATAATATTTTCAGCATCCCAGCTAAATTATGTAGTGAGAATGCTTCAACTATTATCCAATCTTTTCTATTCTTATCACTAATACCGCGATTCGTACCAGCTAATATGTTTATTCCTTTTAGTGTTGGCCATTTTCCCTTTTTATCGAGAGCGGGCTGAACGGTTATCCTGTAGCTCGTATTCATAAGAAGGCACTGATGATGCATGCTATTAACTGGAAAGCTGATCTGCTGTATATCGTTTATATCTCCAGAAATTAAACACTTTTGTCCACGTACCAAATGTGACAAGACATGACGCTTGATGGATAACTCATCCACTAAAGAGTGATTGTTAACGTGTTGGGAGAATAAAAGATTAGTGTTTTTTTCAGGAATAGAGGATAGATATTCTCTAGCTATTAATTGAAATCCCCTACAAATGCCGAGTATAGGTTTATCAGCTTCTACAAATAAAGCTAACAATTCCCTCTCAAGCTTATCTCTCTCAGGATTTACAGCTAAAGAACGTTCATTATCTTCACCATAGAATATTGGGTCTATATCTACTCCTCCAGGTAAAAGTAGACCGTCGCATAATCCTGTAATTTTATACAGATTATCTTGGGGATATATACCTATTACAGAGAAATTAGCTGATGTAAGATAGTTCGCATAAACTTTATTTATGGATAGCTTATTTCCAATATCGACTGGCATACCAATAATCATTTTATAGTTTCCATTCATTCTTTAGTGATCCGTACTCGCATACCTTACTTTCACAGATGGCAAAAAGGTCTGCTGTGTTCTCACTAATATATTTTTTAACATACTTGTCGAATATAACTCGCGCAGATTTCCTGTTGCCAGTATTTATTATTCTCTTGATGATATTTTCTCCTATTTTGTTTAATAGTGGTTTTAACTTGCCTGATCTTATTAATCCCATCGCATCCCTAGTAAGTAGGTCCATAAGCATTACCAATTCCGGAGCTTTCATCCAATAATTACTAAGTACCCTATATTCAATTCCGTAATCGGTAGGCCTCCAAGTTCCTGCTTTTCCATACAGAAGTCGTCTTTTTACAGAAGCTTTCGAGCTATCTAATATCGTGGATACAATGCCATGAAATAGATCCATTGCTTTGACCGCAGCTATTTTCCCATCGAAATCAAGAAGAAACTGTAATCCTTCTATTGGCTTTCCTTTTTCATTCATGCAGCCTACATGAATATGGGCACCACAGCTTCTGAGGCCAGAATCTGGACAGGATGGTTTTTCGTTCATCAGAGCACGATAAGCATCGAAATCTGGATCGCAACCAAAACTGTTGGCTTCTTCTTCTCTCAATTGATCTTCTTCGAATATAGCAGACGGTTCTGCCACTAGTTCGTGACCTTCTGGGGTGTGTTTTAAAGCTTCAGATATACAAGCCCTTACTTTCTCTACAAAGTCTGGACCACTATAAGCAGGCACAGAGGCAACTTCCAGAGTCACATTATCTCTCTGCAAGGTTACCCCAGATGCCAATTTAAGCGGTTCATATTTTGAGCCATGGATAAAGGGGATAGCTGATATGTATTTTTCTCCCTTTTTTATAAAAAACTCAGGATCTGTACCTATTGTAAATTTAGCTATCTTGTTGTCCATCTTTTATTTTTCCTTTTTACTTAGATTTCTTGTTTATTATTTAAACTAAGTATACGACTGCCAGCATCAACAAACTCGTTACACACCCTATTTGTCAGTATCCAAGATTTTTTTTTACGCAGTCTAAATAGTATATCTCTCATAGGTGCACTGTATTGACTGATAGACTTGGCAAAAGCTCTTTCGCTAGTAACATTTCTATTTTTTGCCAAGATATTTGAAAGCTTTGCTTCTGTTACAGCTGTTGTTGCCAGCATGCTTAATATTCTTTCTTTATTTCTAGGAAACCTCTTGAGAACCGCACTCAATATCTCTCCATCCCTTAATTCGTGTCGCAGGCGAATTATCGTCTTATTACTAATACTATTATTATCTGTATACTTACTGATCAGTATACTAGATATGTCACTCTGTACCACAATGGACTTTCCTTTGCTATCCGATATAATTATTTTATTAAACATTTTATTACTTTGATATAGTTTTTCTTCGAGGTCTGCTCCCGAACTAGCTCTCAATAATGGGACTGACTGCAAATTTAGTATATTTGAAATCTTTCTTAGGAGTTCTATAGAATCTGTATTTTGTTCCAAGTCTATCACATTGGTCACATAGATATATCCAGCTCCATCGATGACATTAAACTTTAAAGTTATGCATAAACGTGGATCTATGTTCTTCATTATTTCTGTGAAACTTTTCTCCTTTGATGCTTTGCATATTATATTTTTTACCAATTGTGACACTAGCACTTTACCATATTCTGTCCAGATCAAGTTGGCTCCATCAGCTCTCCTACTTGAAGCTATATTCCAACAAGCTTCACAACCGGTATTGTATATCATAACCTCGTGCCCTTCTGCTGGTATAACCCGTATATCACTATCGCTTATATCTATGAGACATCCAATTTCATAAACAGTTTTTACTTTAGCATAATTATCTGGGCCTTTGGCTATTACTCTGAGAGATTCCACCATAGTATTGTTTGCTTCTATTACTATAGGGTGTAACATGTTTGATTTAATAGTTGGATTATATCTAAAGAGAAATATTTTTTTACCAGATTTTGTGAACACTCCTTCTTTTTTAATCGATAGTGATGTTTCACCTACCGTGAGCAGTTTATTAGCACTATCTATGCTGCTTGCATTTAATAAATATTTCTCTATTTCTAGCATACTTTTTAAACCTTTCTTATTTATACAACATTAGCTTCTTTGCAAATTTTAGCGAATTTGAAAATTAGTTCTTCATCATAACCCCTTAAAGAACACAAACTACTTATACCCCAGGTGATCTCCGAATAATTACGTTTCTCATTTTCTAAAAATGGATGATAGTTATCAGTTATACTTTTGCTATTGATTAGCTTCTTATAATTCTTTAGAAGCAGACCAATCCTTCTTCGTATTATCGGCTCTCCATAGAACTCCTTGATATCATCATTTGCGATATTCGCCCTATCAAGAGCCATATCGTCGAATACCCGTATGATAGATTCCGAATTAGTAGTGTTATTTAATCTTTTTCTATTTTTTTCAGATGTGAAAAAGAAAGCATCCAGACACATCCTAGCAAATAGTAATATTGTGGACAGCATAATTGGGGATCTTATCCAGTCTTTTCCACAGACGAATAGGCACGACTGTTGGACCGTCTTTTTATAAAGGCAATTACTAGCTAGCAGCTCAACATTTACTGCTTTTATCATTTTCATTTTTACATTTTCATTAACTACAGCATTAATAAACTTCTCAGAAAATGCGACTGCGTCTGCGAAGCGTTTTCTTGCTGCAGGAATAGAGGTTGGCGAATACTTACCACGAAGTGTATAAAATCTGGTAAATAATATGGAAAGTTTTAGTTTCCCGTTTGCTAGATTTATTATGTTTTCGTAGATATCGGGATTGACTGGTTTATAGCCATTTTTAGTCTTTTTACCATATAATCCTCTTCTTACATTATTACACACCATTTCTCTGCAATAAGATTGATTCTTGGTTATATTTAGAGCTTCTAAGAATGTCTTGCTTTTTTTATCAATACTACCTATGAACATATCAAACCTTCTAAAGTAGGTTGTAGAATTGGTTATGAGTAGTCTCATAGGTTTTAACAAACTTATCTCTATCATATATTATGCTCCTGCCTAATCTGTTCATGTTTAACTGTTATATAAAAAACGGTACCATCATCTAATGTTGTTTTTAGTTCTCCATTCTGTAATATCTCACTTTCTAACATGTAATTATCTTTTACAGCTTTGCCTAGAATACTATGGGAAATAGTTTCCGCAACATCTACTTCCGATACAGGTTCAATAAAAAATCGTCTAATAGCTGTGGGCACTTTTATACTCCTTTCCGAATTCCATCAGGTTTGCCAGCTTCATCTTCAAACATCTTAAAAGCCATGTTTTCTCTTGCCTGATAGTCTATGATTATTATCTACCTATCATATTGTCACGTTTTTTACCGTAGTGTATACACTTGTGGTTACTCCATACAGGACGCTGTTGTCTGTCAGAGAGATCTGCATTGTATAGGAGATAGAGGGCTAGCCAATCATGTCTTCATGAGAAGCACTAAGCCGTAACAGGCCAAGTTTTAACTCTCCTAATCAGGAGCTTTACTGATATCATAAGCTCATCTATTAATCAAGTGTATGTGCGTAACTTACGTTTTCTTTATCTTTTCTATTTTCATTTTTATTAAATCAGGGAAATAAGTCTCTGCAGATGAAGTACTCGTATTAAACACTTTATCTAGTGCATCTATTATACCCTTATTATCTGGTAATAACATTGATACTATTGTATCTGAATCTTTAATTTTAAATGATAGTGATATACGGTAATTATTATTATTATTCGGCATCTTTTTTACCAATTAGTAATCCTCCCAATGTTTCATTAATTTTCTTAGCTCCCTCTCCACTGCATAACGCATATATTCCTCCATGGGAGTGCCAATTATGATCGTCTACAGGGTACATGTCTTCCTTAGGAACGTCGAATATCTTACGATAATTTCTTAATATTAGTTCGAATTTATCTTTACAGATCGGTAAGTAGCATGTGAAATATATGTCGTTGTTATTATTTTTACAGAGGCGATCCCACAGTTGACGAACAGCTTCTACTGTGTCTGGTAATTCAGTAACGGCTCCTTTAACACAGAGCTTTATTATCATTGTCACCATAGATAGGAGATAAGATGATATTGTCCACTCTCCTGGACTAGTAAATAACCATATTCCTTTCCTCTTTTTGTCTTTATAAAGTGGTCTTACTATTTTTGTCCTGGATGTAAAGTTTCCTAATGATTCGTATATATTCAATATTCTCTTACTGGATAATACCGATTTATTACTTTGATCCCCATCTACATTGACTAATAATCTAAGTCTCTCCGAGTCTATCTGTAATAGAGCATCGCGTGTAGCCAGAGATGTTTCTTTATGGTTCGCGGTTGCACACAGTATATCATTCATGTAATCTCGGCAACTATAGAATTGATGCAATTGTTGCCTACCCATACTAGGAGATGATACTAGGGCAAATTCGACTCCCTTGCCACTTATGGTGTAATATAATGGGCGAATCTTATATGCATCAGTTCCTATTTTTATTTTATTTACATCTTTTTTGTCAGGTGTAGTTGCCATGGTATTATCAGTATCCATTAAAGTCTCCCGGTCTCAGTGTGATATCGTACACGGGCATCTTTTCTAACGTAGAGAAATTTTACCCCAATTATTTTTGAGCCGCAGAAGATACAGGCTTCTGTGATAAGTGGCATTTCGATTTCTGCTCCACAAGTAGGACATACTACTGCATTTCTCTCTAGATTTAAACAACCTTTACAGGCTTTAATTTTGCCACCCGTACTCACATATGAAGATAAAGGACATTCTATACAGCTGTTTAGAGTTACTGCTCCGATCGTTGTTCTTATCAGTATCACGAATCATCTCCTTTATTTACTAACTTGGATTGCCATATATTGAATATCTCAACCTAGCTGCTTGTGAGAGCGTTAACCAACATAATGCTTGTCCGCTGTAGACGTTAAAAATTGTGATTTCATTAGTACATGAGGGGCAAAGCCCATCGAATTTTGACACAATAATGTCAGGATTATTCGCAACACCACATTGTGGGCATACAATTTTTATTAGTGACGAGGTTTTTCCACTATGCCATACAAGTTTTATCATGAGTTACCTATATGAAATCTTAATCTATGGATCATAGCATCTTTCATCCTGACAATATCCATACCATTTCTTCCACACTTTTCACACGGAGCTGTACGCCAATAATATGTGACAAAAATTTCTCTAACATTTCCGCAGCTGCAGACGATCTTATCTACGACTTCATTTATGGAATTATTTGGATACATTAGTACACCAACCATTTTTTACCTTTCTACTTTGTATATTGCTATAAATGGATTTCTATATCAATTCTCTCACCACAACCAGGGCAAATATCTATATGTGATACCATTACTGATGTGCCATTCTTGGCTCTAATTATATTGAAACCGTCTAATGGTACCCTTACGACATAAGCTTCTTTCTCTTTTTTACATAAAAATGTTATGGATATTTCTGTCTTTATGCTTTCATGATCTTTTCTGTTTTCGTTGCTTCTTAGTAGTTTTGTCCTCATTATCTCTCTCGACCAAATATATTAGGCTTATCTGTATACATACTTAATATTTCTTTGATGTATTCTTCTATAGAACTAGATACGTCGGTTATTTGTTCCAGTTTATTGTGAGAACTTACAGTGAACTTTATATCTTTTCCTTCTTCGAACATTGTCATACTGACACTTATTTTTGATGGGTTGATGTTTATTAATATCGATCCAAAATGTTCCTTCTTTGAATTGAACAACGGTGTTTCAAGTATTAAATTTTCGCGCAGATTACCGTTGCAACTTAGTACTTGTGTTATGCTTGTGGCTATCATGTATCTGAGTCTCCGTATAAATATTCTGTTGTTTTTGAACTCCAGAGTTTTTTAAACGGAACACATTTCATTTTTGTGTTAAGCTGTAGTTTAGTATTCCTTATGCTTTCGAATAAATTAAATTTTGAGCTCATAATCGAATTTTTTCCTAGTTTCTTATCCACAAAAGTAAAGAATTTTTTTAGTGCATACACATCAAAAAGTTCTTCATGAACAGAATGTTCCGCAGTTTTCCTCCGATACCAACCTCCTCCTTCAATTTCCATGATAGAATGCTCACTATTATAGTTCGATAATGTTAATGCTGCTAATAAAGATATACGCATATCTAGTTTACAGTCATTAATCAAATGGAGCATGGTTCTTACCACAAATGGTTCTTCATGAATAAATCTTAATGTAGCTAGTGACAAAAACAGTTCTTGTATATTCAGTATATTCAATATTATTGTTGCGAATATAAAAACGCCATGTTTTCTTATCCTATATAGCCCCCTTATCAGTTTCATTTTTTTGCAAATATCGATCCATTCGTCCAGTTCATCGTCACTGATTTCTGGCTCTAGTTTTTTGGAATTCATTTCATTAAAAAACTTTGTACTTAGTGCTATGGTAATGAAGAGCGGTGATTTATGGTATTTGTCTTTAAATTCTCTTATACTACTGTCTAAGCCTGCAAAGCATGCGGTGTTTCTGTTTTTTATAGCATTACCATCAACTTTTACATTTCTGATCTTTTCATAAAAAGATTTTTTATCAATTTCTGATGTTATGTATTCTATGATAAGCAAGCTGTCATGAAGCCAGTAATAAATTAAATACGTATTGACAACAAGATATCGTTGTATTTTGCTTAGATCTAAGCGTTCAATCTCCATTCACAACTTTTCCTTCCTTGCACAGAACTGGAGCTTTTTCCGAAACAATGGGATCTTCTATATTTCCAGTCACTGTTATGTTCTTAATGGTTTTCATCATTGACGTGGAGAATTCGATCGAAGGGAGTCCCACAGATTTAGATTTACCAACTGTAGATCTATAGGATTGACTCACACTTACTTGTGCCATACCAGATTCATTATAGAAAGCTCCCAACATTTCCTCTTCTATTTTATTCGATGGTTCTAATGTTATAATTACAGTATCTCCATCAAGAGTCATTTTCGACTTTAGCACTTATTAGCCTCCATTTTGTAGAATTTATTTGGATTTACTTTAGATTTCATAAACTTTTTTTGTACTTCGAGCCAGATCTCCCATATTATCCAGGTACTATCTCTCCAGTTGGGTTTATTTGAAATTTTACGTGCCTAATCTGGATGAGCGATAATTTGCTTATTTCATATGACTATTATGGAACTTAATTGCTTGTGTAAAACGATCAAAACTATCAGCAACATGCTCTAACCCTTCTTTTATCTCCTTTGAGAGCAGTTCAATTGCGCCTAGCTCAGTATGTGCGTTATTTGTTCCTAATGATCTTATCGCATCCACTATTTCCCGTAGAGCAGATACAGTATCTCTGGTGACCACAGTATCATCTTCGTATTCCATAGATTTATCCTTTCTCAAATTCACATATAGAGTCTAGTTAGTTATCGGACGCCATTCGTGGGTCATAATATTTTCGCGACTAAATTCTTTATATGCTTATTGTGTCGCCTCTATCGTTGGGAAGTACGCAGGAATAAAAGAGTCTATGCTGGTGTTGTGCCCAACGTCCTCCCACACCTCACGTTTCCACGGCCATCCGCGAGCTGTTCGTATCTGGAGTTTAAATCTTAGACCGTCTGAGACAATTCGGTGAGTATTGGTTGGTAAGGTGTCATGTTCGTTTCTGCTGTAGTCTACCCTTTGCTCAGTTTTTACCTTAGATTCCATAGTTTCCTTTTCAGCTTGAGGCATAACTTTCATATGGTCTGTCCTAGTTAATCAATTAACGTCAGAGGAATTGAAGATACTTTTCATTTTCAGAACAATGAACTGATAAAATACACTATCTTTTCCAAAACCTTCAATTGGTGGCATAACTACTTCTTTGCGGACAATATTTTCATCATTCTTCTTGGTATAAAAAGCTTTGATTGCTCTTCTTCTTGCAAATTTTTTACCTCTTTCCTTCTTTATACATTCATGCTCATTCCAGATACTCATTCCAGCTGCTAATATTTTTCTGTCTTTCTTTATTGCATTTTTATCCATTAAGAAACAGAATGTCCATTTAGGCCGCCCGTCCGCGTCTCTAATATACATAAATTTTTTAACAAATGGTTTTTCTATCTGTTTCCTTATCTTTTTTTCGACTCCCATAATCTGCTGCTTTTTCTCCTGTAACATTTTGTTTTTCCCCCTTTACACGATTTTTTGATTTCTAAGCTATATTACATCTAACATTCTTAGACAGTCATCAAGACTTATCGGTATGAAATTATTTACATCCACACCAACGTTAACGATCTTTTTCTCCTTTATCACCCTAAATAGTGTGTGAATATGACCGCAAAATAATATTTCATTTTTTAGTGTACACTGGATAGAAGGATCGTGATTTAGCACGATCGTAACGTTATTATGTTTTATAACAAATGAAGTATGTACACCAGTAAAGCCCGCGTCCACGTAGGTAAAAGGTTTTGCTATATCATGATTTCCGAGTACAAGATGTTTTTCTTTTCCATTTAGTTTACTTATATATCTTTCGATGTGGTCCATCTCTTTTCTGAAAGGTAGAAAATCTCCCAAAAAATACACACAGTCTTCATTCGTTACCACAGAATTATAATTGTTAATTAATTGGTTATCATGGTCGTCTATATTCTTAAAAAGAATACTGCGGGCCTCAATGTGACGGAGGATATTTTTATGAGCGAAATGTTCATCTGCTGTAAAAAATGTCACTTTTTTCATCTCCTCCTGCGAGAGTTGTCAATGCATTATGGCGTTTAAATATTAGATTCGGATCAGCAATAGCATTTTGGTTCATATGGTCATCGTAAACAATGACTAGATCTGATGAGGAATATGTATTCATTTTTCCATTGCTCCATTTTACAATAATGCAAGATTCGTCTTCATTAAGTATTCCCGTTTCCGGGGATATTTCCTCAACTTGTCCATAACACTCATAGGGTGACCCGAGAAGCGGATTTTCGAGGGAGGAACCAAATCTTCCAGAGGTATAAAAAACAATATCACCAGTAAAAAATGAAAATTCATGTTTTTCTGACATAATCTCTATTCTTTCTAACATAATTTCTATTTCTTCTGACATAGTCTTTATCCCTTAGGCATCACTTTGGTACCCCCTACAGGAATTGAACCTGTTACCAACTGCTTAGAAGGCAGTTGCTCTATCCGGTGAGCTAAGGGGGCAAGTTTATAAGGATTTAGCACTAGCTTTCAACCAACATAGTCCTTTACCGTTATCCTTCCTATTGTAATGGTGTTATAGAATTTTCTTATGTTGGCCTGTTTAACATTTATAAAGAAGATTAACAACTTTGAAGCTCAGTCTGTTACCGTTAACTATAACTTCGTTTATTGGACGGAAAACAACACCCTCAGCGCAGCCACCATTCTGATAGGATCTTTCAGCATACCTTCTTAGGGCTTCATCGCCCTTTAATTCAAAGATGTTGCTGTGTTCTATTATGGGAACGGTATAAATTTTCATCTGGTTAGTAGAGATAAAATGTAGCATTTGATGAAAATCGAGATACTGTCTTTTGTTTATGTCGTAGACATTAAATAGAAAAAACTCTATTTCCCTTAGTTTACAGCTGTTTCCTTGGATGCCTGGACCAGCTACTTCTCCCTGTATAGCGTAACCATCTGGTAGTAATTCATCTAGTCTGTATTTCTTTGCAATCTTCCAGAACGCATTCTTAACATTTTCCTTCAGTTCCAGATTCCTAGAACAAACACCGAAATGACCATCGGCTTTATACATTGTACAGGAGGTACCATCAATCTTAAGTGTTGAGTAGAATTTCTTACCGATTAAAGCACTAACTAAATCATTGGCACTCTGAAAATTAAGTTCATCTGTTTTCCTGATAAACTGTGGAAACGTTGTCAAAGTGTCTCCATGAATACTAGTTGGCAAAGCTTTTTCGTATTTCGTACACCCTATTATATTACTAATATCGTCACCAACATCGCCTACTATAGTTAGCGGCATTATTAAACATTCGGAAGGTGTACCCTTAAATCTTTTCATTTTTACAATATATTTATATTTCTCCATGAAATGAAATCTGTCTTCCTTAGGAACGATACAATCCTGCAAATATACTTCGACTAGATCACCTACTTTTGTTCCTTCGTGGATAGTTCCTACCCATTTTCCGCCACTTCCACACACAACGGTACAAGAGTCTATAAAGTCAGCACCATCAATAGGTGCCACATTTGTAACTCTCCCTACATATGCTATCTTATTCATTGATAAACTCCTTGTCACTCATGGAGAGCAACCTTAATCAAGTTGCTGGTGGTGCCAGATAGATTCGAACTATCAGCCTATCGCTTATAAGGCAATTGCTCTGACCAGATTGAGCTATGGCACCACATAATAGCGATTAACCTATAACTATTTCATTGCGTCTACTAGGTTTGCGCCGGTTTTAGTTAGCTCGACTCTACCGTCTCCATCTCCATTGGCTTCTCTATACATTAATATTAGTATATGTCCTTGGCCAGTGTCCAGTTTTTTTATCGTATTGCTTTCTTTTACTCCAGTTCTTTACGACATAATTCAAATCCGTGACTTTCACGGTGCTTGTTGCATAAAGTTTTTAGCCAGCTGTGGCGAGTGGAGAGCTTTCCACTATTTCCACAGTCTTCACATATGTAGAGCGACATGCGTTCTGCAAAAGAAATAATTCCGTTAAGAAACGCTGACTTTTCCCCATAAGCCGCAAGATTCTCTCCCTCATTTTCAACGGTTACGAAATGGTAGAGCCGTAATCCACCAAATTTTTCTTTTACTTGTGTAAATACTATCTGTGGGTAGTTATTGCTATCCGTGTGAAACTGCAGAGTATCACAGACAGTTTCGATCAAGTTAAACCAGCCATCACCACATTCTATACCCCAACACATTGCTGTGGCCGTTATAGGAAGTTTCCTTTGTTCAAACAGTTTTGGATACTTCTCAAATAGCTTATTTTCTAGTTTTTCTTTCATTCGGATCACTCATCTCCTGTTCGCTTCTTGAAACAAAACCATTACTGTTCTATTCTACTCATGAGTCTGCACCTACAAAGCCGGATAGAATTTCAGCATCTCCCCTGTCAATATTTTTTCAATATTGTCAGTCATGGCTAATTCTTTCCTGATTTGGATGCGGTTTTCTCTGCTTCGCAAACCGTACATCGTCACATCGCAGGACCGTCTTTTCCTTTTTTGATTTCGTTGTGTACTCGTTTTTGCTTTCCGTACACATCGTTTTGATATTCGTGTTTACAGTTACAAGATAGTACCATGACTAATCCTTTCTGGTGGGTATTAAACTTTCTTCCGTCAACATTATCT
>Ga0066636_10001887_pt1 | contig 13165 bp, 14 predicted proteins | sample CryGeyCG2014_080_2_FD_62736 | JGI IMG/M metagenome (GOLD analysis project Ga0066636, IMG submission 62736) | Groundwater microbial communities from aquifer - Crystal Geyser CG07_land_8/20/14_0.80 | ecosystem: Environmental > Aquatic > Deep subsurface > Groundwater | place: USA: Utah: Grand...
CTACTACTAATTGAAACATGAAAACCGGACATTCTTGCTTTGCTAGAAACAGGACATTTTTGCCTTGCAATAACATTCTCCTCCCCCCGCCTTGACTTTTAGGACAAATTGTGCTATTATGGAACCTAATGAAAAGAGGCGGAACTTGAATTCTAGATATATATAATAAGGGTGTTTTTTTCAGAGGCGCTGGTTTTTAAGCGCCTTTTTTATTTTTCAATAACGAGGAAGCGGCAAACCGCAAAGGAGAAATAATATGAAAGTAAAGACTTCACCGAGACATAGAAAATGTAGATTTCCTTCCTGTAAGAACATCTTAAGCATTTACAACCACGAGATCTACTGCCACGCTCATCTTAAGGCGATCTGCTGGGGCACGAACACTGATTTCACGCATGCTGAAAAGACTGTGAAAAAGGCAAGTTAGTAGTTAGTAGTTAGGGGGTAGGGCGGGAACAAAAGAACTGTCCTGGAAAATTTATGGAAAACGAAATAATAAATACAGAAAATAAGAAAATAGTAGGGGATGTTATAGATAACCCGGCTGCCTTTACCGAGCGCGATACGCATCTTTTTAAGGAAGGCATCCATTTCCAGCTGTACAATAAACTTGGCTCGCGCGTGATGAGCGTAAATGATACGCCCGGTGCCTATTTTGCTATATGGGTGCCCAACGCGAAGTACGTTTCGGTTATCGGAGATTTCAATAGCTGGAATAAAGAATCGCATCCTTTAAAAGCGCGCCCTGATAGTACAGGTATATGGGAAGGGTTTATCCCGGGCGTGGAGAAGGGCGCTATATATAAGTATCATATCCTTTCCAAGATCAATGACTTCAAAACAGAAAAAAGCGACCCGTACGGCCTCTACTGGGAAATTTCCCCTAAGACCGCGACCGTCGTCTGGGACCTGGAATACAAGTGGAATGACAAAACGTGGATGAAAGGCCGCGCTAAATCCAATAGTTCAAGCGCGCCTATTTCTATATATGAGGTTCATATCGGTTCCTGGAAAAGGATCCTTGCTGAGAAAAACAGGTCGCTTACATACAGGGAAATGGCAGAGGATCTCACAAGCTATGTAAAGAAGATGGGGTTTACGCACGTAGAATTCATGCCTGTTATGGAGCATCCTTTCTACGGTTCGTGGGGATATCAGGTTTTAGGTTATTTCGCCCCGACATCGCGGTACGGGACGCCCCAGGATTTCATGTATCTTATAGATCACTTGCATCAAAACGGGATCGGCGTGATCCTGGACTGGGTTCCGTCGCATTTTCCTTCTGACGCTCATGGTTTGGTATACGCCGACGGCACGCATCTATACGAGCACGCCGACAGGCGCAAGGGATTTCATCCGGACTGGCAGAGCTATATTTTCAACTACGAAAGGACCGAGGTGCGCGAATTTTTGATCAATAGCGCCCTCTTCTGGCTGGATAAATATCACGCGGACGGCCTTCGCGTTGACGCCGTGGCATCGATGCTATACCTGGATTATTCGAGAAAGAACGGAGAATGGGTCCCGAATGAATATGGCGGACGGGAGAACCTGGAGGCAATAGATTTCCTGAAATGCTTGAACGAGGCCGTCTACAAGAAATTTCCCGATGTGCAAATGATCGCCGAAGAGTCCACAGCGTGGCCTGCCGTATCGCGGCCCGTATACCTCGGAGGGTTGGGATTTGGTATGAAGTGGAATATGGGATGGATGCACGACACGCTGGACTACATGTCAAAGGACCCCATACACCGGAAATTTCATCACGAGCGTTTAACATTCGGCATGCTCTACGCCTTCCACGAAAACTTTATCCTGTCGCTTTCTCATGATGAAGTAGTCCACGGCAAAGGTTCGCTTTTACGCAAAATGCCCGGCGATGACTGGCAAAAATTCGCTAATCTTAGGCTTCTCTACGGTTATATGTTCGCTTATCCCGGGAAAAAACTGCTTTTTATGGACAGCGCGATAGGGCAATGGAGCGAATGGAGCCACGAGAAAAGCCCCGAGTGGCAGCTTCTCCAATACGAAAAACATAAAGGGATCGAGGCCTGGCTTATGAGTTTGAACAATTTTTACCGTAATGAGCCGGCTTTATACGAATTGGATTTTTCTGCTGACGGGTTCAAGTGGATAGACTGTAATGACTGGGAGAAGAGCGTTATTAGTTTTGTAAGAAGAGGCAGGCAGAAAGATGATATTGTGGCCGTGGTCTGCAATTTTACCCCGGCCCCATGCGGCAATTACCGGATCGGCGTTCCGCGCCCGGGATTCTGGAAAGAAATGTTAAATAGCGACGCGAAAGAATACGGCGGTTCAGGGCAGGGGAATCTGGGCGGGGTCAAGGCCGAGCCTATTTTTTACCATGGAATGCATTCCTCGATTTCGCTTACTCTTCCTCCGCTAGGTATAGTTATATTTAAATATCAGAATAACGCTGGCGGGGAGCAAAAGTTAGGGTTATAGGTTTTAGGTTATAGGCCGCATTCGCAGACGCTTTCCAACGCAATCGGGAAAGTGACCCAAAAGTAATCAGGAAACTGTCCCCTCATCTCGCATGGTAAGATCATTAACTATTCGTTCTTTTCCGGTTTCCCCAAGTACCCTTTCGCTATAACTACTCCATTTATATTCATGAATATTGTTTACCATATTTGCTTTTATAGGATTTGCCTCTATATAATTGATGCAATCAAATAGATATCTATCTTTTATAATAATCTTGCTTTTAAATCTTCCTTGCCATAAATGACCTTCCTTTTTATATTTTCTGTTAAAATAAGCAGTATAACTTCTTAAAAGAGCCCTCATAAAAGCTGATAGGTTTGATGCAGGGGTTATTTCACCCACCATATGGACATGATTAGGCATAAGGCAGTAGCCATATAAAAGAAAATCGTACTTTTTCTTATACTTTCGTAATCTATCCAGATATTCTTGATAATCCTTTAAATCCTTAAAAACCAATTGTCTTTGATTCCCCCTTGTGATAATATGATAACAAACGTTTTCCAGTAGCAATCTCGGTCCATTTGGCATGATAATGCCTCCTTTTTGATAATATTGTCTCCTATAATACATGACACCAAAAACAGGTGTTTTCTTTCAAACTTTTTTAAAAAAAGTACACTTTCCCGATTGGAAAAAAGGCAGTTTCCCGAATAATTTGGAAAACGTCTCTGAAAAACTTGTCTGAAAAACTTGCTGAAAAACTTATGGAGCGGCTCACCGGTATCGAAACACGCACTGTAGTCATGGGGCATCTTCAGCGGGGAGGTTCCCCGTCTTCATTTGATAGAATATTGGGGACAGGGCTCGGTACGTTCGCGGTTGATATGGCCGCCCGCGGAAAATTCGGGCATATGGCAGGGGTTAAAAATAATAATTTTGTGCAAGTGCCTTTAAGCGTTGTCGCAAAAGGCACAAAAACAGTTCCGCTCGGTCATAACTTGATAAGATCAGCCCGTTCCGTAGGCACATGCTTCGGGGATTTGAAATTGGTGAATTAGGGACAGGTACGGTAGCGATCTTAAACTCATATACACTTGGTCACTTGACCACTAACCACTAATGAGTGACCGAGTAGCCGAGTGACCAAGTGGTCGAGTCTATAAAAGGATGTTATAATAAGGAACAAGCCTTAAGATTGTTGCGAGGACCGTCCCCAGAATCAAAATGAGGTGATTGATGATGAACGCTAAACCGCCGATCAGCGAAAAAAATATCACTATAATATCGCTGGCGTTCCTGGTTGACACCTTCGTCTATGCCGCAATTATGTATTTTCTTAAAGATTCCATAAAGCCTTCTCTGACCTTAGAAATTAACAATCAGTTGTATTTATTATGTTTTATTATCGGAGGAAGCATGATCGCCACGATCAGGCCCCTGAGAGAAAAGATATGGGAAGCGCGCAAGGGCAGTATTACTTCCGTGTCCATGTTTTGCGCGACAATGATGGTAATGACAATGCTCGCGATGGGTACGGTGGATGCGATAGGCATAGGGGGCTTGCTGATATTCTTTCTTACCGGGAACGTTAAACTTCCCATGATTCTTTTGGCGCTTTCTTTCGCGGGCAAATTATTCTATTTTCCCGGCGCAGAAGAAATAAACAATAGAAAACAGCAGATTAACTTTTTGAGTTGAAGAATTTAGAGACAGGTACGGTAGCAATCTTAAACTCATATACACTTGGCCGCTTGACCACTAATGAGTGACCGAGTCTATAAAAGGATAAAAAAAGGAGGTTGACATGGAAACAGCGGTATTTATCGCTAAGATCCTCGGGCCGTGCTATCTCATTATTGCTATAGGTATTATGCTAAACAGAGAATTCTATCAGAAAGTCATGGAAGATTTCTCTAAGAACGCCGCTCTTGTTTATATTGGCGGATTACTAGCGCTTGTTATAGGCCTTCTTATAGTGCTGTCCCATAATGTGTGGGTGGCTAACTGGACTGTAATAATTACAATTTTTGGCTGGGGCGGTCTCATCAAAGGCACCTGGTTAATTGCTTTTCCGAATACCGTATCCAAATTTATGCATGCTTATCAAACGAACAAAACCCTATTGATGATCCATTCAGCAGTGGTTCTTGTTTTAGGCCTGGCCTTGACTATTTTCGGTTATTTCATCGGATAGGGTATGCCGGGGGCATACTGATCTAGACACATGAATCACAAAATAATTTATGAAGAAGGTTTATTATCCGTAAAGACGAGCGGCAAGATGAATGCCGGCGATTTTATCGCAATGGCAAAAGATATATTGCGGCATCCGCAGTGGCTGCCGAATGGCAATGTGATCTTTGACCACACAGCCCTTGAATTTGATGATGTGCCCCTAAGCGATCTGGAGAAAATACGGGCATTTCATATGAGTAACGAAAAAATAATAGGAAGCGGCAAGTCGGCCATTGTAGTCAAAGACGGTTTATCTAAAAAATGGCATAAACTATGGTCCCAAGGTAAGAAAATAAAAACAGGTAATAGGTCCCAAATATTTGAAAATTACAATGATGCAACTAGCTGGTTAAAGTAAGTGTCACAAACGCTTTCCAGCGCAATCGGAAAAAGGCAGTTTCCCGAATAATTTGGAAAACGTCTCTGAAAACGCGCCGAAGGCTTACTAGCCGCTAATCGCTAGACGCTAAACGCTATACGCCGTACGCTGTACGCAATACGCCAAATTAAGTTTGGGGTTGTTGCGAGAACCGTCGCTAGAAACGGAAAGAAGGAGTAAGGATATGTTATCGTTAATAAGTTTACCGGCGAAGATCATAAGTATTTTAGAGGGCAATATTTCGGCCCGAGAAATAGCGGCTGGCGTATGCCTTGGCCTTTTTCTGGGGTTTATACCCCTGAGCGGCCCCATGGCCATTCTTCTTGTCATATTCTTTTTTGTATTTAAGATCAATCGCGTAGCGACGCTTCTTACCCTGCCTATCTTTAAATCCGTATACCTTTTGGGAATATACAGATTGACCGATCTTGTGGGAACCTATATTTTGGAAAAGTCCGATTATCTGACCGGCTTCTGGAGATGGGTTACGCATCTGCCTGTCATAGCGTACCTTGATATAAATAATACGCTTATAGCCGGAGGGATAGTAGTCTCAGCAGCGCTATGCATACCCGTATACTTTATCGCCAAAAAGTTGAGCATTTCACTTAGCGTTAAATATTCGGAGAAGATAAAGAATTCAGCATTGGCTAAATGGATACCCGGAGTAAAACTGATGGGACTCGTAGGCGATGATTCCGGATCCACGTTAAAGAATGTCAAAAAGCAGGTAACGTTAACCCTCAAGGAGAAGATCAATAAAATAAGGGGGAAGGGCCAGTCCAAATCTCTATTTAAACGGGTAAATATAGTAGGCGTTACAATTATTATCGTGCTGCTCCTGACGTTCCATTTTGGCGTAGGATTTTTTATAAGTCCGGCATTTAGTTCATTTATAGTGGATAATATCAATAAATACAGCGGCTCAAAGATCACGATCGATAAAGTGAACATCTGGCCCCTGACGCTTTCTTTTTCGCTCAAAGGAATGAAAGTATTCGACCCCGAACGGGAAGACGTGCGTATTGCCAAGATAGATGATAGCTCAGTCAGTATAAGCCCCCTTGGGTTTCTTTCAAGGCGGGTGGTATTTTCTAATATACGCCTGGTCGGAGCCGAAATAAATATAGAGGGTACGGCCGATGGCAGTTTCAATATTAACCGTTTGGCCGCTCCGAAGAAAGGATCGCAGAAAGCTGCCGTCGATCTGGAATGGCGCTCGGTTATGGAAAAAAAAGACTTGTTCGGCAAGATATGCGAGATAATAAAGAAACGCTCCTCCAAGAAGAACCAGGAAAAATTAAAAGAAGAACGTAAGAACGCCAAACAGGTAACCAAGACAGTTGAGGCGCTCCCCAAAGGTAAATTGGTGCGTTTTAAGAATGCTAAAGACCTGTACGTTTTTGAAATAAAAAATCTCGACATTGCCGATGCTTATATAAAGATAAAAATGGAGGGCAATACAGCGGAACTTACTAACGCGAGAATACGATTAGGCCGGATCGCATACGACCCTGAAAACGGAATGAAGGTAGATCTTGTAGAACTGCGCGGAAACGTCAATAAAGGCGCTTCGCCAGACGGAAAATTTGATATTTTCTTCTCAAAGGGCGCAGACAAGAACGGGCAGAAAGTAGTATTTAGAGCGGAGCTGAATGATATTGATATGGACGCGGTTCGTTTCGCCTATGAAGATTCGCTTCCGGTACATGTTTCGAAGGGGTTTATAACACTTAAATCGAAAACGTCTATAGAAGGAGATGTTCTAGATTCGCGCAACGAAATTTATTTAAAAGGACATACCCTGGAGCCGAAGATGGGCGGGATCCCGATGGTGGGATTTATACCTATGCCGGCTTTATGCAACGCCATAAACCGCGTCGACCCATTGACGCTTAAGTTCAGTATCGGAGGAACTACGGAGAATCCGGAATTCGGAGGATTCCAGGAATCGCTTATGGTATTGGTAAAACCCTACATTACGGATCTAAAAGAAAATATAAAAAATGAAGGCCTGAAAGTTCTCGACAGGATCTTCAATAAAAAATAATTTTTTTATAGATGTTGTCCATTCTAAGAAAATAGGTAAAATTCAGGGACAGGTACGGTAGCAATCTTAAACTCATATACACTTGACCACTAACCACTAATGAGTGATCGAGTGACCGAGTGACCAAGTGGTCGAGTGATTCACCGCTATTCCCTAATCCCTAGCTACTAACCCCTAACTACTGAATTTATTGTTTGCGGGACATGTTTGTATTATAATAAGGGGCAGGTACGGCGGTAATCTTAAATCTATCCATTAGAGCACCCAACAGCCTACTAAATCCCAAATCACAAATTCCAATATGCAAACAAAACCGGGTCACCAAGACACCGGATGGCTTTTACTTGCGACGTGGTGACCTGGTGACGTGGTGACCTCGTAACGCACATTTGCGGTTGTTTACTGGACATTTTTGTACTATAATAAGGAACACGTCTAGTATATGAAAAAAAAGAAAAAATTTAGGAAGCCTCTCCCGGATCTCCAAGCGGAAAAAAAGAACCGCATTAACGCGGCTCTTTTAAGCAAGGTCTTAGTCTGGGTAATTATTTGTTTTGGGATCTTTCTGCGCCTGCGGCAGTATTTATTCGATCGCTCCCTGTGGTTTGACGAACTTATACTCGTCAATTATGTCATCAAAAACTCTTTCTTTGAGTTTTTTAAGCCTCAAGTCAATACTCCGACCGCACCGCTCGGTTTTTTACTGCTCCAAAAGATCGTAACGCAGGTGTTCGGCTCAAGCGATTATGCTTTAAGGATCATTCCTCTTCTTACCGGGATCGGCTCGATCTTTGTCTTTTACAAAATAGCCAAATATTATGTCGGCAAAATAGCGGCTCCTATAGCCCTGGCGCTATTTGTAGTTTCTGACAGGTTGATCTATTATTCATCAGAAGCCAAACAGTATTCAAGCGATGTGTTGATAACGCTTATATTATATTTGTCAGCCATACGTTTCCAAAAGCGGTACCAGAAAGTCTCTAACGTTTTTCTGTTCGCGCTGGCAGGCGCGCTTTCCGTGTGGCTTTCCCATTCGGCCGTGTTCATCCTGGCCTCTATAGGCATTTTTTTATTCGTCTCAAGTATCTATGAAAAAAACATGCAGAAGTTCGTCAAAATAATGATAATCAGCTTGTTTTGGCTTGTTAGTTTTACGGCTTTCTATTTCGTTTCTGCTAAAAGCCTGGCCGGCAGTAAAGACCTATTGGGCTATTGGGATTATGCGTTTATGCCGGGCTTCGATCTTTCGTTCATTAACATAGAATGGCTAAAAAAAGCTTTTGTCGGGATGTTCAGAGACCCGCTGGTCTTATTTCCCCTATGGTTTTCGATCCCGGCATTTTTCGCGGGGCTGGGGGCCGTCCTTTATAGAAGCAGGAATAATTTTTTTATCCTGGTCATGCCTATATTTTTTGTTTTGATCGCGTCCAGTTTTCATAAGTACCCTTTTATAGAGCGCCTTTTGTTGTTTATCGTCCCGGTTTTTTTATTGTTTATCACGGCGGCTATTTGGCAGATAGGATTTAGGATCCACAAGAACATGAAGATACTAGGGGTGTTATTGCTGGGGATCATACTTTTTAATCCGTTGAAAATAGCCGGGACACATGTCTTACATCCCAGGACAAGGGAAGAAATGAAGTCTGTTTTGCAGTATATAAAGGACAATAAAAAAGAAGGTGATAAAATATACGTATATCACGGCGCCAGGGACGCGTTTGATTATTATGCACCGAAATACGGTCTTGACGAAGAGAACAGTATTTACGGAGTGTCTTCGAGAGAAAATTGGGATAAATACGCAGAGGACCTGAACAGGCTGAAGGGCCAAAAAGGGTCTGGGTCGTTTTTTCGCATGTCTGTTTTTGGGTAAGAGGGGATGAGCAGCAGTTTTTTATATCTTATTTGGATAGAATAGGTTCTAGAATGTTTTCTCTCAGCATACCTGAAACAATAATGAAAGAACGCATTATAAAATTTCCCGGCGCGGTGGTTTATTTGTACGACTTTGAAAACAAATATTAAGCGATGAAAATATGGGGCTTGCAAGATCTGGAATGAAACGTTGCAGGAGGAGGAAAAAATGAGAAAAGTTTTTATTAGCTTATCGATTGTATTTGCAATAATTGCAGCGCTAAGTATCGCGCCTGTTTTTGCCGAGGGATCGGATTATAAGTGTATAGAGGACAGTATGCCGCGTGTTATTGTTGAAGGCGTAGGCAAAGTAACAGCTAAGCCTGACGAGGCTATAATAAGACTCGGAATAGTGAACGAGGAAAAGTCCCTTAAGAAGGCCTTTCAGCATCAAACCGAAGATATGAATAAGGTTATTAATGAAATAAAGAGCCTGGGTATACAGGACGAGGATATAAAGACAATAAGTTACAATATCACCCCAAAGGTTAAAGAGGGTCCTATATGGTGGGGCAAGCGCAAACCGGAATCATTTGAGGTATCTCATATGCTTTCAGTAAAGATAAAGGATCTATCGAAAATAGGAGATGTGATAGATACCGTTGTTAATGCCGGCGCTATATCCATTAATGGTTTAGAGTTCAAATCAAGCAAGATCGAAGAACTTGAAAAAGACGCGAGACTAAAGGCTGCGAAGAACGCAAAAGAAAAGGCTGAGGTGATAGCGGAAGGCGCCGGATTTAAGGTGGGAAAGGTCCTGAAGGCGAGCGAGGCCATGGGAGGACATTTTCCGGTATATAGAGAAAGATACGCTAAAACCGCGGTCATGGAAGCGGCAAGCGCAGCTCCGGAAATAGAGCCAGGTTCCATAGAACTTGAAGCGACTTGTACTATTATTTATGAAATTACCCAGCGAAAATAAAAACAAGGAGGGCATATGGTAGGGATCGGCGCTATACTAGTCGGGGTGTATATTAGTTTGATCGGATTCCGTATAATAAGCGCGAGCAAAAAACAAGGCGAAGAATACGAGAAGTGGTATGCCACATGGGGCTCGAAAATGAAGATCATCGGGCCTGTATTGATAATCATTGGTATAATCACGCTGTTTATAAAATAGTTTGTAAAAATCATAAAAATGGTGACACATCCCATTGAAATTTAAAACAAAGGAGCAAAATGATCGCACGTATTATTAGCTTACTGTATCTGGCCTACATAGGGATAATCGATTATTATGTAATATTTGTTTTTTTGAGCGGCTGGAGATTGGCCCTTTCTTCCAAACTGCTATTGTGGTATTTAAGCATTGCGGCTTTGGGGATTTTAGTGGGTGTGATAGGTTTAGGCAAAGCAAAAAAATGGGCGAAAGTATTGATCTTATGCATTGCCTCATTAAATTTGGCTTATACCCTTTACGGTTTCGTCAGCGGCGTCATTATAGAAGCGATAGAGTATTACCAATATGATTGTACCTTTGGCGACGGCACGCTGCTAACCCTTATTCATTTAGTTATCTTTGCTGCCTTTAATCTTTATTTTTTCCGCTTAGCGTGGAAATGTAAAAATATTAATTGAAAATAGTAGGAACATAAGATCTGTCCCCAAATATATTGTAAACATGCTATCATAGGTATATAATACTTTTTTTAAGAGGCGCAATATGAAATCTAAAAGCAACAAGATCAGGGAGAGATATAATGAGGCAGCCCCCGGGATACGCGTAAAAGCTGGAGATCAGCATGAATATTTTTGTAGGCAATTTGTCGTTTACCTCCACTGAGGCTGATGTAAAGAAGCTTTTTGAAGGTTCCGGGAATGTTGCTTCAGTGGTGATTGTGATGAGGGATAAGGAAAAGGCGCCAAAATCAAGAGGGTTTGGTTTCGTGGAGATGCCTCGCGAAGAAGAGGCCCTCGCCGCGATATCTGCCCTAAACGGCAAAGAGTTCATGGGCCGCGTCCTCGATGTAAGTCCAACGCGTCCTAAAACAGAAGCCCAGCGGAAAAGCGAACTGCAGAAGAAAAGGCAGCTTAAGGCCAGGCCTAGAGTCGTACAGCATCCACGGGAACAGGCAGAACAAAAAAAGGTTTGGGTTAATCCGGCTTTTAACAAGCGCGGGAAATATAAAAGCGGCAGGCGCTCGCGCAGTTATATGAAGCGCCATGGTTCAACCGGAGTATAAACGGAGGTGCAAATGGAAGAGAAACAAATAGGGACTGTCGACCATTTTTTTGGTAATATCAGCGTAAGCATGATCAAGTTGACCGATGTGTTGAAGGTGGGCGATAAGATACGCATAAAAGGTAGTGCATCCGAGCTTGTGCAGGATGTGACCTCTATGCAGATCGATCGCGTTCCCACGCAGGAAGCGAAGGCAGGCGACCTTATCAGCATAAAGGTTGAAAAGAAGGTTCGCAAAGACGACGCTGTCTATAAAGTCTGATCTCGTATAATCAGAAACGCTGCTCGCTGATTTACTATAGTATGTCTCAGGTAAATCATCCCGAGCATATGTTGTATAAGGCAATATACGAGGGATGTACGTAATACGCTGAATGAGGTGTTAGGTTTTAGGTGATAGGTTGTAGGGTGGTATCAAAATAAGGAATATAAGATGAGTTGCCCTATATTAAATCTATTCGCGAAATGCTCTTGTTCCTGCGGAACAATATGCCCGTTTTGTATACGGCTTACAATGATAGTTATAGCGATCGCATTCGGGGCGCTCGTCGCCTGGAAGCCGAAAAAAGTTATCCAGATACAAATATCTCTTTACCGGCCATTTAATTGGAAACTAGAGCCCATATCCATGGAAAAAGAGATAAGAAATACACGCGTGATGGGGCTCGTACTTCTTATCCTAGGGATCCTTTCACTTATTTATATTTTGGTACGTTAATATGGAGCAGCCCACGCACGCCACAAGTTGTTTCTTAATTTAAACAGCTAATCCCAAAAATAAACACGCCTAGGCTGTCATGGTTTGTCATATCCTTCTATAACCCCTTTATTTTTAATCTATTAGGAATACTTCAGGCAATCTGATATTGGCATGAGTTATACTTTAGTTAATATTAGACTAAATACAGTAATTTAAATGGTATATAAAAAAACGAGGAGGATAATAGATGCGTAGAAAAATAGGAAACTTGGCATTTCAAATCTGTCTTTTGCTCTCTCGGGCAATGTCACAACAGAGATGAAAATAAAATCCGTTACAGCTGGGAACGGCATGAATCTTACCTGGAGCACATGGCCAAATATGCATCAATCTTATATATCTGTATCAAATAATATTCAGGGGACAGATTATACTTTTACGCCCCCCGGCGGCCTCTGGAGCAGCGTTCCAGCAAATGCAAGCCTGTCTGATACAACAAACACCGCCGATGTCACTTTTACATCAGACGTTACCCCAAACATTGTCGGTACACATGGAACTGTCTTTGGGAATAATACGTATAAAAAAGCCGAATCTTACGGGATGTATAACTATAACGGATATTTTAATGTCGACAACCCGGGAACAGCCTATTTCACCATTGACTATAATCCCATAGCCGACCTCGACACAGATATTGCCGGCGATAATGCTTATTTGAGTACCTATTTTTCCTTAATGGTTTACACGGCAGGAGGCACACCAATTTACGGTAACTATGGAAACGAGTTCAATATTACGCAACTTTCTACCGATGGCTCGGATTGGTCCATTAATAAAAACCTGACATTAGACAACATGGTGACGTTTGCTTCCGCGGGCGACTACCAGTTCATAATCGAACCATTGCATTATCTTTATGTCGAAAGAACCGGTACAGCACCGGAACCGTCAGCCGTCCCAGAGCCAACATCAATGGTCCTTTTCGGTATTGGCGGTATAGCGACAACTTTACTAAGAAGAAAGAAGAAACTCGCCTAACATTTTTTATCAAATAAATTATCAGGGCTGAACTTAACAGTTCAGCCCTTTTTATTTACTGCCTTCTAACTCCCCATTCAAAAACACCCGCAATAAAATCACCCTTTGCGTTAACATTGAAAAAAGCTAGATAAACAGCTTGAATAGTCGATAATTATAATGTAAATTTATTATAGCACATAATTAGAAGAATATAAAGTTATATTTATCCAA
>Ga0066636_10001888_pt1 | contig 13163 bp, 10 predicted proteins | sample CryGeyCG2014_080_2_FD_62736 | JGI IMG/M metagenome (GOLD analysis project Ga0066636, IMG submission 62736) | Groundwater microbial communities from aquifer - Crystal Geyser CG07_land_8/20/14_0.80 | ecosystem: Environmental > Aquatic > Deep subsurface > Groundwater | place: USA: Utah: Grand...
CGCCATGATTTGGGAGCATGGAAACCTAAAGGTTTCCGCTACGGCATATAACCTGGAAACCTAAAGGTTTCCGCTACAGAACTTCTCGTCATCCTAAGGAGGAGGTGAAACGACGACGTAAGGATCCCGTGGGGAAGAAGGTAGAAAGACTGGATTCCCGATAGGAATCGGGAATGACAAGGAAGGTCGGGAATGACAGTAAAAGATAGGTAGCGGCGAACTTTAGTTCGCCATGGTGTGGATGGTGGATAGGATTTTGTAGCGGCGAACGTGAGAATCGCCATGGTTTGGGAGAATGGAAACCTAAAGGTTTCCGCTACGCAATAGTCATAAACGACAAGAGATTTAGAATGAAGCTTCAGCGTAAAAGAAATCGGCTCGAACATTTTAATTATAAAGGCAACTATCGTTATTTCCTGACCATTTGTATTCAAAAAGGCAAAGAATATTTTAAGCGACAAGAAGCCGTCAATTTAGTTTTAGAGTATCTTAAAACCTCAGCGGCGGTATTTAAGGGGCAAGTTCTGGCTTATTGTTTTATGCCGGATCATCTGCACCAGTTAATTTTAGGAAATGAAGGTTTTTCATTGCTCAAATTTGTCAAGGATTTTAAACAGAAAAGCGGATATCACTTTAGGCGAGTGTTTAAGGAAACTTTATGGCAGAAAAGTTATTATGATCATGTTTTACGACAAGATGAGGATTTAATTCGGGTGATGCGTTATATCTTTGAAAATCCAGTAAGAAAAGGTTTGGTTTGTGATTTCAGAGATTATCCCTATTTAGGATCTTTAGTGTTTGATCGCAAAGATTTAGACGAGTTGGAGCATTTGGAAATTTAGAGATGGAAAGATGAAAAGATGGAAACCTAAAGGTTTCCGCTACGGTGATAGATTTTGATAGGGTTTTGTAACACAGGTTTTGTAGCGGCGGACGTGAGAATCGCCATGATTTGGGAGCATGGAAACCTAAAGGTTTCCGCTACGGCATATAACTACATACGGCAATAGCTATGACAATTTTTTAAAAAACTAACATGAATCTTGATAACGTCATTAAGCAGACCATTGAAAAAAGGCTGGCGGTTGCACAAAAATACGACCTTGAGGCCTTGCGTGAGCGGCTTTTTAAGATCAAAAAAACCTCGATTCAGAATCTGACAGAATTGCGCCAAAAAGCCGTCGCGAATTTAGTCAGAAATGGTTTTACGGTTTTTGAGGCTAAGGATAATGAGGCGGCCATCCAACACGTCGTTCAGCTTGTCGGCCAAGAAAAACTGATCGTTAAGGCCAAATCCAACATGCTCAAAGAATTGGAAATCAATGAGCTGGCTACAAAAAAAGGCTGGATGATGTACGAAACCGACACCGGCGACTTTATTGCCTCCCTTTTCCATTTTCACTCCGACCACCCGATTTCTCCGGCCATGAGTTTTAGTAAGAAAGAGATTGCCCAAAAAATCAATGAACAATACCAAACCAAGTTGTCAGACGATCCTCACGAGATTGTGGATTGGATCAGGAACTTTTTGCGGGAGAAGTTTTTCCGGGCGCGCATCGGTATTTGCGGCGCCAACGCCATCTCGGCCGAAGGGCAGATCATTCTGGTCGAAAACGAAGGCAATTTGTCTTTGGTTACGCGCTTGCCTCAAAAAACGATCATTGTGGCCGGCATTGAAAAAATTGTCCCGCACGTCGAAGACGGATTGCAGGTTATCAACTGCGCCAGTTTGTTTAGCTCAACTGCCGGAAAATGGGCGGGTTATGTGAGTGTCATCGGTTCGCCTTCCAAAACCGCGGACATCGAACGGGAGGTAATTTTTGGCGCTCAGGGAGCGCGCGAAGTGCACGTGATTTTGGTGGACGATTGGAGAAGTGAGTTTGCCAAAACCGAGTTTGCGCCGATGCTTTATTGCATCAACTGCGGGGCCTGTCTGGATTTATGCCCGGTTTTTTTAACTTCCATGGAGGCAGTCAAAGTCTTGGATGAGAAAAAGAACGCCAACTGCGCCACCTGTAAGTATTGCACCCAGATCTGTCCGGCTAAAATCGATTGGTATAAACTTACCAAAATGGCGCGCGAAAAATTTCAATCCGAGGGAAAAGCGCCACCCAAAGCCTATGAAATGCTCAAAAATATCCGGGAGCACGGTAACCCTTTCGGGAAAGTGACGGGTGAAATTAAAGAATTGTATTGCTGTTAAAAAAGTGGTTAGAAATCAGTGGTTGGTGATTAGTGTCGTTCCACTTTCTACCGGTGTCATCCTGAACTTGCCTGCCCGCCGAATCGGAGGGATTCAGGATCCCGTTAGAAAGTAGTAAACCCAACGGGATTCCTGCTTAAAGCAGGAATGACACAAAAAACTGAAAAATCGTGTGATTGCTTATAAAGTTTATCCACCATTCCAAATCGGTCCGTTTTCAATCTATCCTTGGGGAATCATGGTTTCTTTAGGTTTTATCTTGGGCGGATGGCTGTTTTTGGCAGAGGCTAAAAAGAAAAAAATACCCGCCGACGCCGCCTTGAACATCATTTTAATTGCTTTGGTAGGCGCAGTTTTGGGTGCGCGCCTGTGGGTGGTTTTTGAATACCTAGGCTATTTTGTTCAACATCCATTAGAAATTCTGGCGGTTTGGAAAGGCGGGATGGCTTTTTGGGGCGGGTTTTTGGTCAGTTTGGGACTCGTTTGCCTTTATCTTAAAAAGAAGAATTTAAATTTTGGAGAGGTTTCCGATAGCGTTGCCCCGTCTTTGGCTTTGGGCATGTTTTTGGGTAGAATCGGCAATTTTCTTTCCGGGCATCACTTGGGAATAATCACCAACCTGCCGTGGGGGATTGAATATCTGGGAACTGTGCGCCACCCTGCATCACTTTACGAAGCTTTAAACGCGCTCTTGCTTTTTCTGGCTCTGCTTTTACTGAGGTCCAAAGTCAAACGCAAAGGCGTGCTTTTTTTAGTCTTTCTTTTTTGGTATAGTGGAGTCAGGTTCGGTTTGGATTTCCTGAGAAATTCCGATCTGCCGACAGCTGATCCCAGATATTTTGGGCATTTGACCGGTGCGCAGATGGTGTGTATGGTAATCTTGGCGGTGGTAAGTTTTTGGGTGGTGAGGATCAAAATCAAAAGTCAAAAGCAAAGAGACCTCACCCCAACCCTCTCCTCAAAGGAGAGGGGATAAGTGTTGTGTCTTTCCACACGCAGTCTGTGTCATCCCGCCCGCCGAATCCCTGCCTTGATGAGCAGGCGGGCCTGCCTCGTTTATCAGGCGGGGGCGGGATCGGGATCCCGTGGGGGATGAAGACATTGTAGCGGCAACCTTCAGGTTGCCATAATCCGAGAAAATGGAAACCTAAAGGTTTCCGCTACGGATTTAAACCTAGTATTTTGTAGCGGCGGACGTAAGAATCGCCATGGTTTGTACCTACGGATTTAAACCTAGTATTTTGTAGCCATGGTTTGGAGGAATGGAAACCTAAAGGTTTGGAGAGATGGAAACCTAAAGGTTTCCTCTACGGTGATAAAAAACGGAAATCTGGATTTCCGGTTGAGGTCAGGAATAAAAGGAAGTCGGAATGACGCAAAGACCTCACCTAGCCTCTCCTGCAAGGAGAGGGAAGAAGTCTGGAACGAGGATTGCAAAACGTCCTTCTCCTTAGAGGAGAAGGAGAGCCCGCCGAGTCGGCGGGCGAGGATGAGGTCAAAAGAGGACTCAAATCGAAAAAAGGAACAAAACATGGATCAAAAACAAAAGAAACTGACCGTTGATCAGGAAAATTGCATCGGCTGCGGGACGTGTATTGCGCTTTGCCCCGACGTTTTTGCCTTCAACAAGGACGGTAAGTCGTACGTCAAAGATCAAGAGGCATGTGAGAACTGTGATTGCCAGTCAGCCATTGATTCCTGTCCGGTGGGCGTTATCCACTGGGATGACAAAACCAAAAAGGAGCAGAATGGTCAGCCCCAATGAAATAATTTACACTTTAGCCGGACTGGTTTTTGACAAAGACGGGAAAGTTCTTTTGACTCTGCGTCAGGATGATGAGATTCCGGCTGCCAACCGCAAATGGCAGCTTTCCGGCGGCGAGATCGAATTCGGGGAAACAGCCGAAAATTGCCTCATCCGTGAATTTAAGGAAGAAACAGGTTGTCTCATCAAACCTTTTCGCCTGGTTAACCTTCTGTGGAGCAACATCTGGGAAAATAAGAAAAAAGGCAATAAAGAACAGGTGATCATCATTCCCTTTTATTGTTTGCTCAGAAGTTCTGTACTACAAAGTCTTGACCCGGAAATATTGGACGTTCGCTGGTTTCATCTGAAAGAGGTTTATACCTTGGAGACCTTGCCGGGGGTTTTAGAAATCATCGAATACGGACAGCGTTACCGCGGAATTGAAAAGAAAAAAGGAGGGTTTTTCAGCCATGGACGAATCTCAGATTTTTGAGGTTGCGATTGTTGGTTCTGGTCCGGCGGGCTTGACAGCCGCCATCTACGCCTCGCGTTATCTTTTAAAAAATATTGTTTTTGGTTCGCTTATAGGCGGAGAAGTCGCCCTGTCCGCTGATATCGAAAACTACCCCGGTTTTAAATCAATCAAAGGCTTTGAGTTGGCCAAAAGGTTTCAAGAACAGGTTCTCTCTTTGGGCTCTCGTCTGGTCAATGAAAACGTTAAGGCAGTGGAGAGGGAAAAGGAAATCTTCAAAATCAGAACCGAAAATGGCCGCGTTTTTACAAGCCGGGGCGTAATTTTGGCAGCCGGCAGTGAAAAACAAAAGCTAAACGTTAAAGGCGAGAATGAGTATACGGGGAAAGGTGTTTCTTTCTGCGCTACCTGCGACGGGATGTTTTTTAAAGACAAGGTGGTGGCGGTTTTAGGCGGCGGAGATGCGGCTATAAGTAGCGCCATTTTGCTTTCTGAAATCGCCAAACATGTCTATTTAATTTATCGCAGAAAGAAAGAAAATCTGCGGGCTGAGCCTATGTGGATTCAAAAATTCGAGGAAAGGGTAAAAATGGGGAAAGCGGAGTTTATTTTTGAAACGAACGTTATTGAGATTTTAGGCGACGGCCAGAAAGTAAACGGCCTCCAATTGGATCGCAATCAAAAAATATTGAAAGCGGACGGCGTTTTTATTCAAATCGGGTCAAAGCCGGAGACAAAAGTGGTTTCTTCTTTAGATGTCAAAACCGATAAACAGGGTTATATTGTGGTGGAGGCGGGGCAAAAAACAAACATTGAAGGTTTATATGCGGCCGGTGATATCACCACGGGTTCGAATAAGTTTGAGCAGATTATAACTGCGGCAGCCGAAGGGGCCGTCGCGGCAGCCTCGATATCTGAGTGGCTAAAGAAAAGTCAAAAGTAAAAAGCAACTAGCATCTGGCTACTGGCAACTGGCTCAAGAAAAGTTAAAAGTAAAAGGTTAAAAGTGGTGTCATCCTGCCCACCGAATCCCTGCCTCGCTTATCAGGCGGGGGCGGGATGTGGGATTCCGCGGGGAATAAGGGATGAAGACATTGTAGCGGCAACCTTCAGGTTGCCATGATCCGAGAAAATGGAAACCTAAAGGTTTCCTCTACGGTGATAAAAAACAGAAATCTGGATTCCCGGTTGAGGTCGGGAATGACACGCCCTTGTCAGGAAAAACCTTGCAAGGGGTGGAGAAGTAGGCGAGTGTAGCGGCGGACTTTAGTCCGCCATGATTTAGGAGAATGGACATGGAAACCTGAAGGTTTCCGCTACGAGCCGTGGAAAGTGGAAATAGGAAGGTCAGGAGATTTACACCTCGGAGGTGTATGATTTTGTTGGAAGTTTAGAATTTAAATTAGGAGGATAAAGAATATGGAAAATCCTTTTCAGAACGCCTTAAAGCAACTGGAGAAAGCCAATAGTGTTTTGCAGTTGCAGCCGGAGTTTTTGATGATTATCAAAAACCCTGACCGCATCTTAAATGTTTTTTTGCCAATTAGGATGAATAACGGGGAGGTAAAAGTCTTTGAGGGTTTTCGGGTCCAATATAATAATGCGCGTGGACCGTACAAAGGCGGGATCCGTTATCACCTTAAGGTCGACTTGGAAGAAGTAAAGGCTCTTTCTTTTTGGATGACTATCAAGTGTGCCGTGGTCGGAATTCCTTATGGTGGCAGCAAGGGCGGCATTAAAGTTGACCCGAAAAATTTAGCACCCGAAGAGTTGGAGCGTTTAACCCGCGCCTATGTTGACAAAATTTATAAAGAAATCGGCCCCAGAATCGATATTCCGGCTCCGGATGTCGGAACCAGCGCGACTATCATGGGTTGGTTTGTCGATGAATATTCAAAGTTGGTGGGAGAGTGGACTCCAGCGGTCGTGACCGGAAAACCTACTTGTTTAGGAGGATCTCAAGGTCGGACTGAGGCTACAGGTTTAGGCGGGGCACTTGTTTTGAATGCGGCGGTGGATGATTTCGGTTATGAAAAGGATAAATTAACGGTGGCGGTGCAAGGTTTTGGTAATGTCGGCTATTTTGTGGCCAAATTTTTAGCCGAAGAGGGCTATCATGTGGCGGCCATTGCAGATTCTAAAGGCGGGGTGGTTTCGGAAAAAGTACGGGAAGCGAGAAAAGAGGTAGGCGATTTTGATTTGGATCTGCAAGCCTTGATAAATTACAAGCGAGAAAAGGGAACGGTTGAGGGTTTTCCGGGAACACACCACGTTACCAACAGCGAATTTTTAGAGTTGCCGGTGGATATCTTGATCCCGGCGGCTTTAGAAAACCAGATCACCAAAGACAATGCCGCCAATATCAAAGCCAAGATTATTTTGGAGATGGCCAACGGTCCCACCACCCCCGAGGCTGACGAGATTTTGCTTTCTCACAAAGTCTTGGTTGTCCCGGATGTTTTGGCCAATGCCGGAGGGGTGACAGTTTCCTATTTTGAATGGAATCAAAATCTTTCCGGTGAGGCGTGGAGCAAGGAAGAGGTGCATGCCCGTTTAAAGAAAATCATGGATCAAGCCTATCGAGACGTAGCGCAAGAAGCGGATAAAAGACACACCAGCCTGAGAAATGCTGCGTTTGTGCTGGCTGTCTCACGCATCGCCGAAGCTATGGCCGCCAAAAGCGGGATTTAATTCAAGAAACTTGAGTATAAATTTTAGTTTATTATTTTAAATTAAGGAGGTATTTATGCCAGCAGAAACAAGGCCATTAGAAGAACAGGTCCAAGCGGAATTTATGGCGCATATGCCCGCCTATAATTTATGGGCGGCTAAATTAGTCGATTGTGGTATAAGGAACGCATCTCCGTTAGAATTGGCGCGCATGAAGGTGTCTGAAAGAGCGGCTTTTGAAGCAAGATACAGGGAAACAGGGATGAAATATGACGATATTCATTACGGTAACGGATTAATAAAAGAAAACCGAGCAAAGCCTTGGGATCCAAATGATTTCAAAACTTATACGCATCCGAGACGTAAATATCTGGAACAAGATGAATTAGTTAAATATTATGGAGGGATTAAGACTGATTATCCAGACGGAGGAGGATGGATTACTTATGATTGTTTTGATTGGAATGAAGGCGGGTTAGACACCTATCGTTGTTATAGGCAGCAGTTTGGAGATGAGGAAGGGAAAGACTTTTTTTTCGTTGAGGCATATGATGCTCATGGAAAGCGCATGGAAGGAGAGGTGAGAGTCTGTTCGCCGGGGAGTGGTGATCCGGAAAATAGCGTGTGGGTTCAATGTCAGAGAATGACCGAAAGAACAGAAGAGGAAAAATAACAGGTCGTTCTGCTTTCACTTAAGCGTGACTGGATAAAAAAGTGAGGGGGAGTTCAAAAAAATTATCGGTGCTTGTGGAATTTGCTGTTCAGTTTGTAGGTTGCATGAACTTTATGGTTGTTGTTGCAGCGCCGGAACCGAGAAAAAAGCCAAAGAAAAGGTAAAAACCCAATGGCACGGACGCGGGATTTTATGTTTGGTTTTGGAGTGCGCGGTCAAAAAAGAGATAGAATACTGTTTACTTGCCTGTGACCGTTTTCCCCGCAAACTTTATTATCAATGGTTTTTTCCTTATGGGAAGAGCTATCTTAGAATGCAGAAAAGAAGAAGGAAAGAAGGGAAATAGATTCCCACCGGCAGAAAGCCCGTGGTTTCCCAAAGTCACAAGAAGGCCGTACTGCCCCCGGTGATTATAGAATTTCCTTTCGCTCCTACCAAAGGTATATTAATTTAGGCTGTTTGGGTTTCAGAATTGCCGTGCAGGAAAGCGAGAAAATTTTCTCTGGACGAGTTAACCACCTGTTCAGGTTGAACTCCGATTTCTTCCAAATATTTTATCCAATGCGCCAGTCTTAAGATCGGAACCACCCCCGGCCCTTGAGCCAGTTTTTCTTTTTTGTAAATAGCGAGACCTAAAAGATCATCCTCGTCAGCCGATCCCGCAGCCCAGGCATATTTTTGAGCGTCAGCTTTTCGTTGTTCCGTGGTGATTGAGGAGGGATCTCCATAATTCAGAAACTGATTGAATTCGTGGGCGTCAAAGTTGAGAAAAAATTTCACTCCCATATCGGCCGCCATTTGGACTAATTTTGGATCGGGTTGAGCCTTGAGATTAATTTCAAAGGCTTTATTTTTTAAACGCATTTCTCCGAGCAATTCTTTCCACATTTGCCAATATGCTTCGGCAGCCCGGGGATCCTCAGTTTTTGTTTGTATATCGCGATCCGGGTGTCCGATGACGTTCACATACGGATTCACAATCGCCGAAGAAAGACTCTCCCGAATATCTCCCAGTTCAGTTCTTTTTTCTTCCGGCACTCTGTGTCTTGAGGCGATGACAAAATCAAGTTCGGCCAAAACCTCATCAGGAATATCAATTCGGGGCTTTTCTCCCTCATACATTATGTTTGCTTCAACCCCGGCAAAGGGAAGACAGCGGTACTTGCCGCTTAGTTCTTTTCGGAGGTTATGAATTCTTTTGGTATGTTCAAGGAGTGATTGTGAAATTGCGCTGGTCGGTTCCTGCACGCAAGGAGATTGGGGAAGCGAAGCGTGTTCGGTAAAACAAACAAAATCCAGCCCCAACATCTCATAATAGTATAGGATTTCTTCGTAATGATAAAGACCTTCCGGATAATTGAATCCCTCTCGTGTGCTTTCTGCTGAATGGGTATGAGCATCTCCTCTCCACCATCTTAAAATTTCCGCAGGCAGCCCGCCTGATTTTTCGATATCAACAAGTTCGGCGTCAATTTCTGGTCCTGAAAGACCATGGAATTTTAAGTGGGCTCCGATCTTTTGTTCATCAATGATGGGTAGACTTTCCGAAGGTTTGGTCATTAAATCAATTATATCAGACAGAGAGAAAGGAATCGATGTGTCGTTTCTCCACACCGGGAGTGGGGAAACTTTTAATCCCTTACATCTGCTTGACCGTCACAATCTTTTGTGCTAGGATACGGTTGGTTTCTGGAAAAATATCAATGGCGGCTTAAGACCGTCATCGAACTAAAACGAAAAACCGCAGACTTTTAATCTGCCGGTTTTTCTTATGTTTGCTCTTTAACATTTGAAAGTGGTAGGAAGTAGGTGAAGCTTTAAACTTCACCGTAATTTTAGTTTTTACAAATTTTTCGACAAAAAATTTGAAGAAGAGTTTGATCCTGGCTCAGGATGAACGCTGGCGGCGTGCCTTAGGTATGCAAGTCGAACGAACCTTGTGTGTAGCACAAGGGAACTCTACAACTAATTTTAAATTCTAAATTTCTAATTTCCAATGAATTTTAAATATCTAATGCTTAATTAAAAATTAAGAATTGAATAAAAATTTAAAATTAGAAATTATTAATTAAGCTGTGGGTTTTCTCGTGCTATGCATGAGGTAAGTGGCAAACGGGTGAGTAACACGTGGGAAATCTACCCCTAACACAGGGATAATCCGGCGAAAGTCGGACTAATACCTGATGGTCCCCGCAATTGAAATGTTGCGGGGTAAAGCTTTTACGGTTAGGGATGAGCCCGCGGCCTATCAGCTAGTTGGTGAGATAAAAGCCCACCAAGGCGAAGACGGGTAGCTGGTCTTAGCGGACGGACAGCCACATTGGGACTGTGACACGGCCCAAACTCCTACGGGAGGCAGCAATCAGGAATTTTGCGCAATGGACGAAAGTCTGACGCAGCGACGCCGCGTGCAGGATGAAGGCCTTCGGGTCGTAAACTGCTGTGGTAGGGGAACATAATGAGGGTACCCTACTAGAAAGCCACTGCTAACTACGTGCCAGCAGCCGCGGTAATACGTAGGTGGCAAGCGTTATCCGGAGTTACTGGGCGTAAAGAGTTGCGTAGGCGGTAGGGTAAGTCTCAAGTGAAATCTCCCGGCTTAACTGGGAAAACGCTTGGGAAACTGCACTACTTGAAGCAGGGAGGGGAAAGCGGAACTCTCGGTGTAGGGGTGAAATCCGTTGATATCGAGAGGAACACCAAAGGCGAAGGCAGCTTTCTGGCTCTTGCTTGACGCTCAGGCACGAAAGCGTGGGGAGTGAAGCGGATTAGATACCCGTGTAATCCACGCTGTAAACGATGGATACTAGATATTTGTCCCCGCTTTGCGGGGGTGAGTGTCGTAAGCTAACGCGTTAAGTATCCCGCCTGGGGAGTACGGCCGCAAGGCTAAAACTCAAAGGAATTGACGGGGGACCGCACAAGCGGTGGAGCGCGTGGTTTAATTGGATAATAAACCAAGAACCTTACCTGGGTTTGACATGCTACTGCAAATCCGGCGAAAGCCGGACTCCTTCGAGGGTGTAGCACAGGTGTTGCACGGCTGTCGTCAGCTCGTGTCGTGAGATGTTAGGGTTAAGTCCCACAACGAGCGCAACCCCTATCCCGTGTTGTATCACTCACGGGAGACTGCCCCGGTAACGGGGAGGAGGGAGGGGACGACGTCTAGTCAGCGTGGCCCTTATGCCCAGGGCAACACACACGCTACAATGGTCAGGACAAAGGGTTGCAAAGGGGTAACCTAGAGCTAATCTCAAAAACCTGGTCTCAATTCGGATTGTGGGCTGCAATTCGCCCACATGAAGTCGGAATCGCTAGTAATCGCGGGTCAGCTATACCGCGGTGAATACGTTCTCGGTCCTTGTACACACCGCCCGTCAAGTAGGGAAAGTTGGGGGCACCCGAAGGACCGCCGATTCGGCGGCACTAAGGTGAAACCAATAATCAATGCTAAGTCGTAACAAGGTATCCGTAGGGGAATCTGCGGATGGATCACCTCCTTTCTAAGGAGTTTTCCAAACTCCATGTCACGAGTGGAGTTTTTAGTGCCTTTTCGATGGCCTCATAATCGAAGAAATCTTCCTGCCACTTTCAAGCGTTAAAGAAAAAACGGAGTCACAAAGCTCCGTTTTTTTGTAGTATACTGGAGGTGAAGAATTAATCGGAGTAGGGTTTAATGGGACCTTCGGATGGTTCTGAATTATATAAACCAGCAATCCAAAAACCGAAAAGGCCAGAAGACTATTTTCTGCCTCTGGAGCGAGATTTTGTCCGCTGTGCTCCTCATGCCGAGCTACCGCCAGAAGAGTATCAAAGATTATATAGGATTATTCATCAGTCTCTTGTTCGAGTTGTTGGTGAGAATCCGGAGATGTTTGGACAAGGATGGTATAACGATAAGAATGATTTATATGCCGTCAGAGCGGAAACCATTTTAGATTTGGGTAAAACATTAGAAGAAGCCGGAGTCAAAGCCTGGCAGGTAGCATTGGTGGAACCATTCTGCGATGAAGGTGTTACCCCAAAGATTATTACAGGAGCAAATCCAAAAGATACGCTTTATAATTTAGTCACTAAAAGTTCGGAAGTTAGCCAAGAGATGGTAGAGCAATTGAGAGATTGGGGATACAGTGAAGGTTGGAGTGGTGTGTTTCCGCATGTAAATTTACACCATCTTATGATATTGGCCAGGCGTTATCCTCAAGCTATTTTTTCCAGCGACAATCAATCACTCGAGTTTATTCCGGTTCCCGGTGTTCAGTTTAATGATTACCAATTTGGTGTGGGAATGACTTTGGGTTCTCTGTCTGATACGGCGGCAGAGGCAAAGGACGGTTGGGATGTTCATTGGGGTGAAAAATATACTGAAGAGTTCAAAGCTAAAATCAGGGAACGGTTAGTGGAAATGGAGCGGGAAGGAAGGATTGGCGGTATGGTGATGGATATCGGTTGTGGTAAATACCCGCTGGTTGCCGATCTTACCTGCCGTAAAGTTTTGGTGGATAAGGAAGAGAGAGTAAAAGATTTAGCAGATGTGAATACCGTACCGATTTGTTGGGATGTAGGTGATTTCGGCAGTCCCGCATTTACGGAACAATTAGAAAAAGTTATGGGTGAAAATATAGAAAAACTTAGTGCAGCCGTGATGGTTGATATCCTAAATTATAAACCCATTGATTGGCGCAAACTACTCTTTAATCTGAAAGAATTCATGAAACCGGGCGGTATGATTTTCATTTCCAATATGCCGGGATATGGTTACAGCGAAGAATTTTCACCAGCCAGACCAAGAAACAATCTAGAAATTGTCCAATTTTTACAGGAAAGTTTGGGGTGTGAAATAGAGTTGGTACAAGACGCTTCCCAGTTTTGTGGTTTAAGTGACCAGAATTTACCGGTTAGCTGTTACAGCCAGATTGTTATTCTAGCACGAATGAATCAAGAAAAACCTTGACCAGAATTGATAGCGAGTATGAGAATTTTATGTTTCACCATACACCGAGGATAGATAACACTTATATCGTTAATCGGCTGTTATTCCTCATTAATTTTAATACAAATCATGCTTTTTTCATCCCGCCAGCAATTGTTCTCCGGTTTATCCAGAATATTTTGAATAAAAGAAGCGATACTTTTCTCATTAAATAATTGAACAATTTTATTCCTCAAATCATCACTTTGCAGCAGTGGGATCAACTCCTTGTATTTAAAAAAACTTTCAGATGCGGGGTAAATTAAGACTTCAGGATTGAAAAAAGGTGAGGTTTTTCTGTAACCCTTTATTTTTCCAAGCTTAATACCGTCCCGCATGGCGGGGCGGATGAAGCCAATCCGACGAAGTCGGGCTGAGCGCAGCGAAGAAAAAGAAGATACCCCGACCGTAAGGTCGAGGGAGCTT
>Ga0066636_10001895_pt1 | contig 13144 bp, 14 predicted proteins | sample CryGeyCG2014_080_2_FD_62736 | JGI IMG/M metagenome (GOLD analysis project Ga0066636, IMG submission 62736) | Groundwater microbial communities from aquifer - Crystal Geyser CG07_land_8/20/14_0.80 | ecosystem: Environmental > Aquatic > Deep subsurface > Groundwater | place: USA: Utah: Grand...
CTTGACTGTGGGAATGTCATGAACAAGACCTACCACCTGTCCCAGGCTAAGCAAGCCGTTATCAACATCACCTGATTCAAGTAGGTTCAGACCCACTCTGCCGCTGATGAGCGATTCCAATTGATGTATATCGGCACCTTGCTTTTCCAGCTCGAGCACCTTTTCAGCTGTGCGGTTTCTCAATGCTCTCATCGTGTTACCGAATGAACGCAGCAGCAATACCGTGTCGCGCTCCGATGTTGCGATTAAGAGTTTCTTCACTCTGGCATGCCCCGGCGCCTCTCTGGTTGCCAGAAAGCGGGTACCCATATTGACCCCTTCTGCTCCGAGTGCTAGGGCGGCGACAAGACCACGCCCGTCCCCAAAGCCTCCAGAAGCAATAACAGGGATATCCACAGCATCAACAGTCAGCGGAATCAGGATGAGGGATGTAACGTCCTCCTCGCCGGGGTGTCCAGCACACTCAAACCCATCAATGCTAACGGCGTCACAGCCTATTCGTTGAGCGGTGCGAGCGAAGCGGACTGCCGTGCATTTGTGTATCACCTTTACTCCAGCCGCCTTAAGCCGCTCCATATACGGCTCCGGGTTTCTGCCGGCTGTTTCCAAAATCTTTACTCCACAATTGATAACGGCATCTAGATAGCTGTCAATATTAGTAGGGCGAAGAGTGGGCAGCAGTGTTATGTTTACCCCGAAGGGTTTATCAGTAAGCTCTCTGGTCTTTTTGATTTCAGCAGCTAACTCTTCAGGGGTTGGAAATGTAAGTGCCGCCAAGATGCCAAGACCTCCAGCGTTGGACACGGCAGCTACGAGTTCTGCTCGGGAAACCCACATCATCCCACCCTGAATGATAGGATACTTGATACCGAAAAGCTCAGTTACGCGCGTTTCAAACATCGTGTTTCCTCCTCGTATAATATGTTTGCAGGGATTTCTAGCACCTCAAAAAAGGGATGGCCCTGGGACAATTATTGTTGCTAGGTTAAGTTGGAGCAGCTCTCTGCATTTCCCTTATTGCGCAGGTTTACTTGGTGGCTTCTATCTAAAGCCTGTCCTCCCGAGCGCCGGTGTGGGCTTCTTATGCCTAGGATGTTGCACCGCTCGAGTATGCCCCCACAAGCTGTTCCAACTGCCTCCAGGGACAAAGCGCCATCTAAGTCAAGAAGGACCACAGTGCTAACCCACCCCACGAAAATCTTGCGGTTTTCGTGGGGGCCCGTTAATTTAAAATCAAACTCATTCGAGGTCCCCGAAAAGCCGTAAGACTTTTTAGGGTTAGTTTAGTCATATATTCCTATTTAAAACGGCAAGCAATTCTGCTAGGGGCAAAGTATTTAATATATGCTGCGGCTCACACCAAGCCCGTCGAGCAACACCAACCCCAAATCGCATAAAGTCCAGATGAGCAATGCTATGAGCATCGGTCCCGATGGCGAGCTTTACCCCCAAATCTCGGGCACGGAAAGCATGGATATCCTTTAAATCAAGGCGGTCAGGCATGGCGTTAATCTCCATAATCTTACTATACTTAGCTGCCGCCTGGAAGACGGCTTCTAAGTCTATGGCTACGGGCTCACGCTCTCCTATAAGGCGGCAAGTAGGGTGGGCAATCACGTCAACATCGGGATTTTCTATGGCGTTTATTACCCTCCGGGTCATCTTTTCTTCACTTTGGTTCATGGCGGTGTGCACAGCGGCAATCACCATATCCAATTCAGATAGAATTTCGTGTGGCAGGTCTAAGCTACCATCCGCCCGAATATCAACCTCGATACCCGTGAGCACATGAATCCCGGCTAAGCGCTCGTTAAGAGCTTTGATTTCAGCAACTTGCTTCCTCAGCCTCTCCACATCGAGACCATGAGCAATACCGCGTCCAGCGGAATGTTCCGTGACTGCGATATATTGATAGCCCTTATCTTTGGCAGCTAGAGCTAGTTCTTCGATGGGATTATGCCCATCGCTCCATTCGGTATGCGTATGAAGGTCTCCCTTTATGTCGGATAACTCCACGAGCTTTGGTATAGCTCCCTGCTCAGCTTTTTCTATTTCACCCTGGGCTTCTCTGAGTTCTGGCGGAATATACTGAAGCCCCAACCGATGATAGAATTCCTCCTCCGTAGAAAATTTTTCCAGCTTGCCTGTAGCTATAACAGTTATCCCATATTCACTCAGCTTTAGTCCCTGCTTATGCCATCTTTCTCTCAGGGAAATGTTGTGCTGTTTGTTACCGGTGAAATATTGAAGTAAAGAACCGAAGGAGTCATGCTCTACCATCCTCAAGTCAACTTGCAATCCGCCACTGACAATAACGCTGGCTTTGGTTGACCCCTGGGCCAGCACCTGCCTTACGTGAGGCAGGGCCACAAAAGCATCTATAACCCCCTTGGGGTTATCGGCGGTGCCCATAAGGTCAATATCACCCACTGTTTCTCGAAAGCGCCGTAAGCTGCCGGCGGCAGTGAGATTTCTCACGCCGGGGATAGAGCGGAGGGCAACTATAATTTCCTCGACAACGGGCAAAGCTTCGCCAATGGGGATGCGCTGGTCTTTGCGGCGCAATGCCTGGATTTGGTGAAGGATATTATCAGCGGTCTTTTCGCCAAGGCGGAAGAGTTTAGCCACTCGCCCCTCATTGATTGCGCGCTCCAATTCATCTACCGAGCTTATTCCTAATTCGCTGGAAAGCTTGCTAGCCGTCTTGGGGCCAATCCCTGGTATGGCCAGGAGATTGGTTATCCCCTGGGGAAACTCCGCCTTCAGATTCTCATAATACCCCAGCTTACCGGTTGTTATCAGCTCGGTGGTCTTCTTAGCTATTGCCTCGCCCACGCCGGGAATACTCTGCAAGTCCTCCCCTTCGTCAATCATAACCTTTAATTCCCTGGGGTAGTGCTCGATAGCCCGGGCTGCCTTCTGATAAGCGCGAATCTTAAAGACATTCTCCCCTTTAAGCTCCAGAAGGTCAGCAATATCCTGAAATACCTTAGCCACCTCGCTGTTTTTCATACCTTTGCTCGCTTTCTCCCCTCCTTTATTATACCCCTGTTTCCCAAGCCTGTGACAATCGAGCTACATTAAATCAGTTGCCTCTTGAACAGATTGTCCAAATAGTCGTTTGTGGTACACTAATGCCATTAGAAGACACTTGGGAACCATAGATTAAGTAAGAAGGTGTAATCCGCCGCAATTGGAATGCCAAAGTACATCAAAAACAGGATATTATGGGGCTATGACCTAAACCTTCTTGCGGTGGTCAGCGTATCCACGCTGGTATTAGTTCTGGAACGTTACTATCGTTTAAACATCGATTTTCCCCGGGCAACGGAGCTCATTTATTACCTGCTGGTCCCGCTGGCGGCAGGCTGGCTGCTTTTTCGCGATAAGCCCTGGGATTATGGCATCCGCATTGGCCGCTGGAAATCGTCGATAATTCTAACGGCAGCCTGCCTTGCCGCCATGGCGCTGATTCTCTATGGATCTGGTAAAATGCCTGAGTTTCGCTCTTACTATTACAGGGATGCCATAGACTGGTCCGAGCTGCTGCTCGACGCCGCACTATACATGTTTGCCTGGGAATTTCTGTTCCGCGGATACATGTTGTTTGGTCTGGAAAAATCGATAGGCAAAAACGCTATCTTTGTGCAGGCCATTCCTTTTGTGCTGCTTCATCTAGGGAAGCCTTTTTTAGAGACGCTGTTCTGCATCCCCGGCGGCTTTGTTTTGGGTTATGTAGCATACAGAACGAGGTCGTTTCTGCCTTGTTTTATCATACACTTTGGCATCTACGCAATGATGATATTTTTTACCAATTACTAGGGCCTCGTTGCGGTTCTGCGTTGTGCTTAGAATGGGAGGTAGGGGAGCACCTTGTCAGAGTACAGGGCAAAGATGACGCCGATAAGTATCGGCCAGTGGGCGATGTATATCACTAGAGGATGCCTTCCCGGCAAAGTCAGAGCTGAGGCAACAGGGTTACTGAATTCAGGAATACCAAATCTTCTATTCCCTTGCGGGTATAGCATTTTGCCGCCAAACATCCCCACAAGAAAAAGGCCAAACCACGGCAGCAGTGGCCAGTAATCCAACGACCCAAAGCTGTATGGCATCAGCCAGAGCAACCAGGGAAAGTCGACAAAAACCCCTTGTTCCAGTAGGTAAATGCCTAGTGCCAGCAGAGCAGCACCCAGTATCAGGTTGATGTAGCGGAATCTTGTAAAGAAAGGCGCAAGTATGAACGCAATACCGAAGAAGTGGAGTATGCCGAATCGGACATATTCTTCTGGGGCGATTAGCCATGTAAGCAGAGTAATCACCATGCCCCATCCAAATATTTTCACGCCTCTGAGCATGAAGCTCGACATTTTCTTTGATGCTCTGGCCTGGCTGATTGTGAGCGATATCCCGGCGAGGAAGATAAAAACGCCGGCGTTCACTATGGAAATCCACCACCAGAACCCTTTATACGGGCCGGGCACGCCGGTGTTGTGGATATCAAGGTAGTTAAGCACATAGAGCACGTCGAAGACTATCATTATTATTACGGCGACGGTGCGTACGAGATCTATCTCCCAGAAACGTTTATGTGTACTTATATAACCAGAAGTTATGCGTGCCATTCGTCAAGTTGCTGGCTCGATTGTAGCATCCCTTGAGCAATCACTCAATATCAGAGCCTACGCTGGCTTGCTCTACAACCGCACTGTCCAGTTGAAAAAGCAGACTGGCGGTCACTTTACTAGGGCCCTCCTGCCAATAACCTCATGCCCAACATACCACCGCCGGATAGACTCAACTACTTCTTCAGGGCGATCCAGGACTCTCAATAGGTCGAAATCAGGCTCAGAGATATACTTCCTGGATAAGACAGAGCTCCGCAACCAGTCCAGAAATCCCTGCCAAAATTCGCTATTGAACAATATTACAGGAAAAGGTTTTATCTTGTGGGTCTGCATCAGGGTTAGTACCTCTGTCAGCTCGTCAAGCGTGCCCAAGCCACCGGGCATTATGACAAAGGCCACGGCATATTTCACCAGCATGACTTTACGAGTAAAGAAGTGATCGAACGTTATCGACTTTGTGGCGTAGGCATTACAGACCTGTTCTTCGGGAAGGGAGATATTCAGCCCGACCGATGTAACCCCAGCCTTTAATGCACCCTTGTTGGCAGCCTCCATTACGCCCGGCCCCCCACCAGTTATGATTGAGAAGCCCAACTGTCCAAGCCGATAAGCTATTTCTTCCGTCTCGGCATACAGCTCGTCGTCCACTCTCAATCTGGACGAACCATATATGGTCACTGCTGGCTCAATACCGGAGAGATTATCAAAGCCCTCGACAAATTCGCCGATTATGCGAAACATTCGCCAGGATTCTTCCTTGGCCAGTTCATTTATCTCATATCCGTACGACATATCGCCTCCCTCAAAAAACATACAGGGCACCCAGATGAGTCAAATAGCCCGCTGGTGTGGTCTTTTCCCTCCATGTTATCACTGTTTGCTTTCTACGGGCAAACCGCGCATACCTGGCATAAGAGAGGAAGCAAATCAGCACAAGGGCGCGAATGCAGCGCAGTTTTGTAAACCCTCCCTCCACATTTTTGTAGTCGCGTGATTTATCAGGCTTCGTCGTGAGCGTTCGACTGAGCTCACGCCGAAGGCTCAGCCGAACGGCCCGTTTGCCCAATAAACCGGCGACCGCGCACAGAATATTGACAAGCTTTCAAAGACAAGTTATTATGCAGGCTCAGGGTGCTTGCCTGTCAGGGAGTAACAGGTAAGTTTTCCCGAAGAACCTGACGGATTTTCTAGCCTAGGGGCTTGCTATTATGGGTTTGTATGAGAGCCGGCACTCAGCCCTATTATCAAATTTACCGATTTTTTACCAGTCCGACGAAAACCTCGGAAAACCCCGAAAAACGCTTGACAGTGCGGGAGGTGATACACTATGGACTAAGATTTTGGGAAAGCTAAACTATTACATCAGGGAAAATCCGGAGATATCAGTTCTTTGACATGCTGTCAAAAAATTGAAGAGGAGGTAAAAAAATGGCGATGGATTGGTTGCCAAGAGATAATAAACTGAAGAATCACCAGCTTATCGGCGATGAGTTCTTTGGAACAAAGCCGCCGTGCACCATGTATGAGAAGAAACCTTTGGTTAACCCCCAGACCGGGGAAACCGTAGATGGACTCTACACGGCATGGATTACCCTCAATAATCCAGCCCAATTCAATTCCTACACCACCGAGATGGTCAAGGGCGTCATAGCCGGAATGAAGAAGGCCTCGGCAGATAGGAGTGTTGTGGCCATCATCTTCACCGGTGCTGGCGATAGGGCCTTTTGTACCGGTGGCAATACCAAGGAATATGCTGAATATTACACCCTTAGGCCAAGGGAATACAGGGACTACATTAATCTGTTTGCCGGGATGGTGGATGCCATTCTTGATGCTGGTGCCCCGGTTATCTGCCGGGTCAATGGGATGAGGATAGCTGGTGGACAGGAAATTGGTCAAGCCTGTGATCTGGCTATTGCCTCTGACCTTGCTAATTTTGGTCAGGCTGGTACCGGGGTTGGCTCAACGCCGGATGGAGGCGCAACTGATTTTCTCCCCTGGCAGCTACCTACTACAGAGCTGGCCATGTGGAGTTGCGTCTCCAATGAGCTGTGGAGTGCCTACAAAATGTACAGGCTGGGCTTCATAACCGACGTAGTGCCCGTGAAGAAGCTCAGTGGTGAGTGGATTAAGAACCCTCTGGTGATTACCGACAGGTATGTAGAGGATGGGAAGATCGTCTACGGAGAACCTAAGACCGGTGATGAGGCCAAGAAGGCAAGAGAGATTATAAAGACGGCCGAGACCGATTTCTCGCTCCTGGACCGCAGGGTAAACGAGGTTGTCTGGACCTTTACTAATCTCATGCCCATGTGCTTGATGAAGAGCATTGAGACGATAAGATTGAAGAAGAAGTTCTTCTGGGACAGCAACAAGATAAGCGCCAAATACTGGCTAGGGGCGAATATGAATATGGAAGCCTATCTTGGATTCAATGCCTTCAATACGGAGGCTATGACGGGTCAGCGCAGGATAGACTTCATTAAATATCGTCAGTTGGTTGCCCAGGGGCATAGCTTCGATGATGATCTGGCAGAGCAGGTTATGCCGAAGCCGAAGCAGTAAACTGATAAGGATGGCGTAAATGTGAAAGCCCAGGGATAAACCGTGGGCTTTCGCTTTTTGGCGAATGGTGCGCCTCGCTGTATAATAAGAACGAAATATATCCTGAAGGGAGGGAATATGAAATTCCAGAACATTGTTGTGGATAAGAAAGAGGGAATAGCGACTCTTACGCTTAACCGCCCGCCACTTAACGTAATAGATTGTGATACATTGGTGGAGCTAAATACCGCCCTGGAGCAACTGGCGAAGGATGATGAAGTTAAGGTACTGTTGCTCCGCGGCTCTGGGAACAAGGCTTTCAGTGCCGGTGTGGAGGTAAAGGACCATATCGGGGAGAAGATGCCGAAGATGATGAAGGAATTTTGCCGTGTCTTCCGTCTCCTGAGAGGTCTTGGCAAGCCGAGTATTGCTGTGGTCAATGGCGTAGCACTGGGAGGTGGCTGTGAACTTGTTGCCGGCTGTGACATGGCTATTGCCTCCGAGAAAGCCCGGCTCGGTCAGCCGGAGATAAAACTGGGGGGATTGGCGCCGGCGGCTGCTCCCTTGTTTCCCAGGATAATGGGGGAGAAGAAAGCGTTTGAGCTGCTGCTGATGGGAGAAAATGTCAGTGCCCAGGAAGCAGAACGAATTGGACTCGTTAATAAGGTTGTTCCGGAAGAAGAATTGGACCGGACTGCTGAGGAGTTCGCACACAAGTTCCTGGAAAAGAGCGCTCTGAGCGTCAGGCTTGTGAGAGATGCACTGTATGATTGTGCGGAAACGCCCTCGTTTGAGGCTTCGCTGAAAAAGGGACTGGAGCATGGTATCAAGAGTTGGCATACTGAAGATGGTCAGGAGGGTTTGCAGTCATATTTAGATAAACGCAAGCCTGAATGGAAGAACAGGTAACTAGATTTTTGAGGTATTATGAGACTGCAGAATAAGAAGGCAATTATCACTGGTGGTGGGAGAGGTATTGGCAGGGCTGTGGCCCTGGCTTTTGCCCGGGAAGGCGCCGATGTCGTGATAAACTACCGTAGCAATGATGCCGCTGCTAAGGAAGTAGTGGATGAGATACGGATGCTCGGCCGGAAGGCTGTGGCCTTGAAAGCGGATGTCGGCAATTACCAGGATGCCAGGTCAATGGTCGACCAGGCGGTGCGGGAGTTGGGAGGGGTGGATATCTTGGTTAACAATGCTGGAGTGTCCAGGCCCGCTTTGCTTTTGAAGATGGATGAGGAGACGTGGGACCAGGTTGTCGATATTCACCTCAAGGGCACCTTCAGTTGTGCGCAGGCTGCAGCTAACTATATGAAAGAAAACAAGTACGGGAAGATCATCAACGTCATCTCCACTGCCGGATTGTATGGGACAGTGGGGCAGATAAACTATGCCTCGGCGAAAGCAGGAATTATTGGGTTCACCAAGTCCGCATCTAGGGAGCTCGCTAGATACGGGATAAATGTTAATGGCATATCCATGGGAATTATCACAACAGAGATGACGGACAAGGTAAGAGGGGATGAAAAACTAAGGGAAATATACCTCTCGAGAATACAGCTGGGACGGTTTGGCGAACCTGAGGAGGTAGCGCCGGCCTTTGTGTTTCTGGCATCGGATGATGCGCGGTATATCACCGGACAGGTATTGTGCGTTGATGGGGGCTATGTCGGGTAGTGCCCGTATCCGCCACCACTGAGAGGAACCCGCCACTGCAGTGTTATTTACAATTCTTGGTAGTGTAACATTGAAGCAACGTTTCTCAGGGAAAATCCGGGGAAACGCCAGCTTTTCGATATACTACCAAAGGCTTTAGAAATCGGGGGTCAGTATGATCCTCTTTTCTAATCTCCCCCCGTGAGCATCTTCAAACGCTTGCTTAATCTGGCTCATCGGCCTGGTCTCAATAAAGGGCTCTATCTGTATTTTCCCTTTCAGCACCATGTCAAGGACCTTGGGGTAGTGCTTGGGCAAACAGCCCCAGGAGCCCAGAATATCGGCGTCGAATGCCATCAACCGTGATAGAGAATACTCGTTCTTCTGCATGCCGAAGCCGCAAATCAGCAGCTTGCCGATAAATGACAGTAACTCCAGGGCAATTGCCTGACCATCAGCGATGCCCGTCCACTCAAAAATCTTCCAGCCGTAGTTTGCGGGCACGCCTTTTTCCTTGCAGTAACTGCGAAACTCGTCCCTGATATCCCGGGGAGTCTTAGCCACCGAGCTGATGACATGGGTAGCGCCGTAGTTCAGGGCTCTTTTGAGCTTCGCCGGGTTTCGGGCGATACCGATGACCTCTTTGGCGCCCAGTGCCGAGCAAATCTGGGCGGCATATACCCCCAGACCTCCGGTGACCCCAATAACGATGGTTAAATCGCCTGGCTTTACCTCAGCCCTCATTGCTGCCTGATAGGGTGAGGTTACGGCATCGGCAATCACGGCAAAGTGAGAAAGAGGTACGCCCTTCCTGTCGGGAACCACGCACAAATCCTTAGCCGGGACGACGATGTGGCTGGAGAAGCCTCCGTAGATTTCCATGCTGTTGCCGGGCATCTTCTGCGCCAGGCAGCGGTTGCCCCTGCCAGCAGCACAGATAGGGCAGTTATTGCACGGCATCACCGCCGGTATAACTACCTCCTTGCCGCGCCACTTATCATCGCCGGCTATTACCGTGCCGCTGATTTCATGCCCCAGGGTCAGCGGCGGTTTGTTGACCGTGGGCACGCCATCATAAAAATAGCCCAGGTCAGTGTGGCAGACGCCACAGCCAGCAATTTCAACCAGCACCTCGCCGGGTTTAAGCTGAGGGACATCAATGCTTACCCTCCCCAGCTTTCCGGGCTCTACCATCTGCCAGGTTTCAATTTTGTTCGGTATTTTTGCCATAATTCTCACTCCTTACTCTACAGTCTGTTGATAAATCCAAAAAACAAAGCTCGACCATTCATCTTTTTTAGTAACTTTACTATTTCCTTACTAGTACTAGTTTAGTTTTCCAAAATCCGAATGTGTTTTACCATGATTTTAATTGGTATGTCAACCACGGTTTGGCTCCCGTTGCTGTAAGTTTTTAGTAGGTGGGGGGTGATATGGGGAGAGAGATACCGCAAAATTTTGGACGGCTTGGCTCACACGCCAAACACGCGGATCTAGTTCAGATGGATGGGTGACACATTATATGTTTGTAACGTTAGGCAATAACCTTCCGTGTCATTGCGAGCCCCGACTTGTCGGGGCGTGGCAATCTCATTGCGAACCTGGAGCCTGCTATAGTTGGCTGATGAATCTCGCTCCTCGCAATGACCAAAAAAGGTGTCACTAATCATGTGAACGAGTACACTAGCTTGACATTGGGCAATTTGCGGTGCTAGAATTCCCCTTTCTGTATGGAGGGTGAGAAGATTTACGCTATTGTTGAAATAGGTGGCAAGCAGTACAAGGTAGCCCCAAAGCAAACAATAGAAGTCGAGCGTTTAGATGTCCCCGAAGGCGGCATAATTGAGCTGGACAAAGTATTGTTTATTGGGGAAGACAAAGATACCCTTGTAGGGGATCCTATTATTAAGGGGGCTAAGGTTGTGGCTACTTCTTTAGGGGAAGCTAAGGGAGAAAAGGTTATCGTATTTAGATATAAGTCCAAAGTTCGCTACCGCAGCAAAAGGGGACATCGCCAGACTTATACTAAAATATTAGTAAATGAAATTATTAAGGGTGAAGGAGAATAGGCATGGCACATAAAAAGGGCGGTGGCAGCACAACTTATGGGCGGGATAGTGTATCTAAGCGTTTGGGAGTGAAGAAGTATGGTGGAGAACAAGTTCGCGCTGGGAATATCTTGGTTCGGCAGCGCGGGACTCGTATACTGCCGGGAGACAACGTTGGCCTGGGCAAAGATTATACCCTCTTTGCCTTAATAGACGGCTATGTTAAATATGAGCCGGCAACCAGATACAAAAAGAAGGTGAGCGTTTACAAATGAAGGCTAAAATCCATCCTAAGTATTATGATAATGCTAAAGTGACTTGCCTTTGTGGTAATACCTTCACCATTGGGTCAACTAAGCCAGAAATCAGGGTAGAAATATGTGGTAAATGCCACCCCTTTTATACGGGTGAACAAAGGATAGTCGACTCCATGGGAAGGGTGGAGCGCTTTAAGAAGCGATACAAGATGAAGTAGAATGGGTTCGACTCTCTATCTCTTTATGTCAGGTTGAAAGCCCGGGGCTTGCTATTGCTCGTTATGATAGCAGCTATTTGACCGCGGCAGTGTTTACTTTTAAGCTTACCTTGAGAAACTAGAAATTCGTTCAGCACCGCTACTTTAAGAGATAAACTTTATATTTTCCGCCGTTTTTATCATAATATGATTAGGGATTTTTCATGGTGAGACAAAATCATAGCCTTCGTTTTAGGCAGCTAGGGGGATTGAGGCGCTAATGGAAAAATCTTTTCATTACGGTGGCCAGGCAGTCATTGAGGGGGTGATGATACGGGGGAAGGAAGGCGTAGCTATATCTGTGCGTCAGCCCAATGGGGAATTAAATATAGTGAAGCAGCCCCTGGCCAGCATATACAAAGGGCGTCTCAGAGAAATGCCTTTAATAAGAGGAATCATCGCTCTCGTTGAAACTCTGGTTTTGGGCACGCAGTCATTACTTCACTCTGCTCAAGTTGCCTCAGCAGAGGAAGGAGGAAAGAAAATACCTACAGCGCTTTTGTGGGGGACCATAGCCGTGAGCCTTGCTCTGGGTGTAGCTCTCTTCTTCATGGTTCCTCTCTTCGCCACCCGCTATCTTATCGACCCTTACATCGATTCTGCCTTATTGAGCAATGTCTTTGAGGGACTTATCCGCATGGGCATTTTCATCGCTTACCTCAAGTTGATAAGTTTAATGCCTGATATTAAGAGGGTCTTTGCATACCACGGAGCCGAGCATAAAGTGGTGAATGCTTATGAGGCAGGCGTCCCTTTGGAAGTGGAGTCGGTTAAGAATTATTCTACTGCCCATGCCCGCTGCGGCACCGCCTTTTTATTTATCGTCCTAATCGTAGCTATCTTTGTCTTCGCCTTGGTTGGTCAACCCACCTTATGGATACGCATTTTGTCTCGCATAGCCCTCATCCCGGTTATCGCTGTTATTAGCTATGAAATCATGAAATTTGGGGCAGGCCACACCAAGAACCCGATAGTCCGAATTCTCCTGGCCCCAGGGCTGATGTTGCAAGCTATAACCACCAGGGAACCTGACGATAGTCAACTGGAGGCTGCTATATCGGCCCTAAACGAGGTCATCGAGATTGACAGGGCTGCTGATTCTAGTTACAGAACATAATAAGGAATGAAGAGGTTGCAATGTTTACACCCACCTCACTTGAGGTTGCGGCCCCGCTCCGAGCCGAAGCCCTGAGCATAGCGAAGGGGCAAGCAAGGAATCCCGCTGCGAGCTTGCTTCGGCTGGCTTCGCCAGCCTCACAATGACAAAGTGAGACTGTCATTGCGAGCCCCGACTTGTCGGGGTGCGGCAATCCCATTGGCTAAATTCCAAATGTCAAAGTCCAAATGACAATTGAAATCCAAATGCTTAAATGCCAAAACTACCTCTTCCCTTCAACCTCCCCCTTAAAGTAAGGGGGATATATAGGGGGTTATTTTCATAACTCCCCTCACCCCTCTTATCTTAAGAGGGGCTTAAGAGGGGGATTTTGGAAAAAATGATGAAATCAAGGTGCTCAAGTGGCAAAAGCGTTTAGTCCTTTGGATTTTGAACTTTATTTGACATTTGGGCCTTGTCATTTGATATTCCTTGAGAGTTGGGCTTTGATGTTGTCCAAGCTTTGAATGTCCCCCTTAAAGTAAGGGGGATAAAGGGGGTAACTTTGATAACTCCCCCGCCTGCCAAAGAATTCCCGCCTGCCAAGCCCTGGCGGGCAGGTGTTCGGCCTGCTTGCGCGAAAGCTTCAGCAAAGGCAAGC
>Ga0066636_10001905_pt1 | contig 13110 bp, 14 predicted proteins | sample CryGeyCG2014_080_2_FD_62736 | JGI IMG/M metagenome (GOLD analysis project Ga0066636, IMG submission 62736) | Groundwater microbial communities from aquifer - Crystal Geyser CG07_land_8/20/14_0.80 | ecosystem: Environmental > Aquatic > Deep subsurface > Groundwater | place: USA: Utah: Grand...
TGGCGGCCTATGACCAGGACGGCTACCTGGGCGGCTGGTCCAAGACCCTGAGCCACGCCTGGGGGTGGCTGCCCCTGGCCCCCCGGGAGCTCAAGGCCGTCCCTGGGGATAAGATCGTAGCCCTTTCATGGAGCCCCGTGACCGCTCTGAATGACGGCTCCCCCATCCGGGACCTGGCGGGGTATGTTATCTACCGCCTCTCCGGGGCGGGGTCCTGGATCCGGGTCACGCCCGCCCCGGTGGTCGCCAATAATTTTCAGGACGTGGCGGTGCTCAACGATGTGGAATATACTTATAAAATTCAGGCGGTGCGCCGGGTGGGCGCAGAGGTGCTGGCCAGCCTGGATTCTCCCACCCAGAAGGCTATGCCGGAAAAACGGACCCCGCCGCCGCCCGTACAAAACGTCCTGGCGGTGGCCACCTCCCAGGGGGTGGAACTCAGGTGGGAGGAAAGCCCCGTCCCGGACGCGGCCGGCTACCGGGTCTACCGGCGGAGTTCCGGGGAGGAGAAACACACCCTACTCACCCCGGATTTGGCCAAGAAGCCCTATTTCGTGGATGCCCGGGTGAATCGGGGCCAGACTTACCATTACTACGTCACCGCGGTGGACGACTCCCCCCGGGCCAACGAAAGTCTGCCGTCGGAGGCAGCCTCGATAACTTACTAGAAAGATAGGAAGTTTCATGGTCAAAGAATTATTTTTAAACTATGGTCTGAATGCCTTAAGAGTTCTCGGAATTAAAACGTACCTTTATTATATCTTTGTTTCCCTGTTATCTATTCCACGAATTATTTGTGAAGGTAAGATTACTGCGGTCGACAAATTAATGAATAATAAAATGCAGATATCTATCAATGGCTTTAGATTTATCATCGATGGCCAATATTGTGACCAAAACATCAAGGAAGATAGTTATACTTTTGGATTAGTCAGGGATATATATATAAAAAATGTCTATTTCAAACATCATAATATAGATTATCAAACACTTAAAAACGTTGTTGACTTAGGCGGAAATAGAGGCCTATTTTCTTTGCTGGCCGCAAATTTCTGCCAAAAAATAATCTTTGTTGAAGTTTTAGATAAATATAATGATGTGTTTTTGCATAATATGCAGATCAATAGTTTCGACAACTATGCTATCGAAAATATTTTTATTGGGAGAGGTGGCCTGTTAGATCATTTAGAAGCAAAAACTAAAACTCTTGCAAAACTCATGCAAGACCATTCATTAGATATAATTGATTTTTTAAAAATAGATATTGAAGGAAGTGAGTTTGCGTTTTTTGCCGATAACCCACCTCTTGATAAGATTAAATATATTGCTATGGAAATCCATCAGGAATACGGCGATGTTTCGAAAATCATGGATAAGTTAAGCAGGAGTGGATTCAATATTATGGTGGTCAACGAAGATTTACAAGTGACCGGTCAAATTAACCAAATAGCGTATATATACGCGGTTAACCGGAACCTGACGGATGTCTGTTAGGGCATAACTTTCCGAACCCGGCAGGCATCGCCCCCAAAACGGCGCCGGCGCTTTATCCATATATGATGGATCGGTAGAAATTCCGATTCTTTATCCAGGATTCCAGCTATGCATCATTTCCATTATCAATCAGGTGAACTCTTTTGTGAAAACGTGCCGGTGCAAAGGGTCGCGGCGGCGGTGGGCACGCCCTTCTACCTGTACAGCGCCGGCACCCTGACCCATCACTACCGGGTCTTCAACGCCGCGTTCGCCGACTTTCCCCATATCGTCTGCTTCGCGGTGAAGGCCAACGCCAACCTGGCTATTTTGCGGCTGTTTGCCCGGCTGGACGCCGGGGCGGACATCGTCTCCGGGGGCGAACTCTACCGGGCGCTGGCGGCCGGGGTGGACCCGGGAAAAATCGTCTATTCCGGGGTGGGCAAAAAGGCCGAGGAGATCAAGGCGGCCCTCAAGGCGAACATCTTGCTGTTCAACCTGGAGTCTTCCCAGGAGCTGGAGGAGATCAATTGCATCGCCGGCCGCCTGAAGCTCAAGGCCAGGGTGGCCCTGCGGATCAATCCGGACATCGATGCCCAGACCCATCCCTACATCTCCACCGGGCTCAAGAAGAACAAATTCGGCATCGACATCGAGCAGGCCCTGGAGGACTACCGCCGGGCCCGGGACCTGCCGCATCTCGACGTGGTGGGAGTGGCCTGCCACATCGGCTCCCAGATCACCCAGGTGTCGCCCTTTGTGGACGCCTTAGAAAGGCTGAAAGAATTGATCGACCGGCTGCGGGCCCTGGACATCCAGATCCGCTACCTGGACCTGGGCGGCGGCCTGGGGATTCAATACCACGACGAGGCGCCTCCCCACCCGGACGAGTATGGCCAACAAATCCTGGAACACCTCCAGGGCTTTAAGTGCACCCTCATCCTGGAGCCCGGGCGGGTGCTGGTGGGCAACGCCGGTATCCTGGTGACCAAGGTGCTCTACACCAAGACCGGCGACGCCAAGCATTTCATCATCGTGGACGCCGGCATGAACGACCTGGCCCGCCCCAGCCTCTACGGCTCGTATCACGGCCTGTGGCCGGTGGTGGAGGGGGCCCGCCCCCAGGTGAAGGCCTCCATCGTGGGGCCCATCTGCGAGACCGGGGATTTCCTGGCCAAAGACCGCCTCATGCCGGCCTTTCAGCCGGGGGAGCTGGTGGCGGTCTTGAGCGCCGGGGCCTACGGCTTTTCCATGAGTTCCAACTACAACGCCCGGCCCCGGGTGCCCGAAATCTTGGTGCAGGATCAGGATTTTTATGTTATCAGAAAACGGGAGACTTACCGCCAGCTTGTCTGGGGGGAGTCGATCCCGGAATTTTTGAAATAGTAGGGGCGCACCCGCGTGTGCGCCCTCAATACCGGGCGGACACATGGGTCCGCCCCTACAAAAGCATGAAGAATCGCATCCCCTTCTACAAGATGCACGGCGGCGGCAACGATTTCGTGCTCATCGACCACCGGGACCGCTTCATCCCCGAGGCCGAACAGCCGCAGTTCGCCCGCCGGGTCTGCCATCGCCAGATGGGGGCCGGGGCCGACGGCCTGATCCTCATCGAGGCCTCCCCCACGGCAAACTTCCGCTGGCGCTTTTATAACGCCGACGGCTCCGAGCCCGAGATGTGCGGCAATGGCGGGCGCTGCGCCGCCCGGTGCGCGGTCCTGAACGGCATCGCCCCGCCTGACCTGTCCTTTGAGACCCTGGCCGGCATCATCAAGGCCGAAGTCAAGGGCCGCCGGGTCAAGCTGCTCATGGCCGGGGTCGGGGATTTTCGTATGGAGCAAACCATCTCCTTAGAGGGTGCAACCCTCTTGGGCCATTTCCTGAAGGTGGGCGTGCCCCACGTGGCGGTGCCGGTGGCTGACCTGGCGCAGACCCCCGTCAGCGGCTGGGGCCGGGCGGTCCGCTTCCATCCCCGGTTTGCCCCCGCGGGGACCAACGTCAATTTCATCCGGGTGGAAGGCCCCCAAACCTTAAGGATCCGCACCTATGAGCGGGGGGTGGAGGACGAAACCCTGGCCTGCGGCACCGGCGCCGTAGCTGCGGCCCTGGTCGCCGCCCGCCTGGGCCAGGTGGTCTCCCCGGTGACCGTCCACACCCGGGGCGGCGAAGCCTTGACCGTCTATTTCACGCCCCAAGGGGAGACCTTCAGCGAGGTCTTCCTGGAAGGCGACGCCCTGGTGGTCTACCAGGGAGAACTGTGGGTCGACGAACTCAAGTAAGGAGGTACCACCATGCTCAAGGGAGCCATCACCGCCATTGTCACCCCCTTCAAAAACGGCCAGTTCGACGAAGCGGCCTACCGGGAGCTCATCGAGCTCCAGGTTAAGGGAGGTATCCACGGCATCGTGCCCTGCGGCACCACCGGCGAATCCGCGACGCTGTCCCACGCCGAGCACAAACGGGTGGTGGAGACCTGCGTCGATCAGGTGAAAAAACGGGTGGTAGTGATCGCCGGGACGGGCTCCAACAATACCGCCGAATCCCTGGAGCTGACCCAACACGCTGAGAAAGCCGGGGCGGACGCGGCCCTGATGATCACGCCTTACTACAACAAGCCCACCCAGGAAGGGCTCTATCAGCACTACAAGACCGTGGCGTCCAACACCAGGATTCCCATTGTGGTCTACAACGTGCCCTCCCGCACCAGCGTCAACCTGCTGCCCGAAACCGTGGCCCGGCTGGCACAGATGCCCACCATCGTGGGGATCAAAGAGGCCACCGGCGACCTGAAGCAGTGCTCCAAGGTTCTGAAGCTGTGCGGCGACAAGTTCACCGTGCTCTCCGGGGACGATTTCACCGTCTTACCTCTCCTGGCGGTGGGTGGCCAGGGGGTGATTTCCGTGGTCTCCAACGTGGCCCCCGCCGACATGGCGGGGATGTGCAACGCCTTCTTCCAAGGCGACCTGGCCAAAGCCAGGGCGCTCCACTTCAAGATGTGGCCCTTGATGGAGGCCATGTTCTTCGAGACCAACCCCACCCCGGCGAAAACCGCCCTGAAAATGATGGGCAAAATCACCGGCGAGGTCCGGCAGCCGCTGTGCCCCCTGTCCGCCGCCAACGAAGACAAACTGCGCCAGGTGATGCAGAAATATGGGCTGCTTAAGTAGCGGCATCGTAGGGGCGGGTTTTAAACCCGCCCCTACAGGCTTCCCCAGGTAAACTTACGGAGGCTTTATGATCGAAGCGATTGTCACCGGCGTGGCGGGCCGCATGGGCGGCCGCATCGTGCACATGATAGAGGCGGCGGCGGGCATCCAGCTGGCGGGGGCCGTGGAGTCGCCGGGGCACGCCGCGGCGGGCAAAGATGTGGGCGAGGTCGTGGGGTTGCCCCCCAAGGGCATCAAGGTGGTGGACTCCCTGGACCAGGTCTTGTCCCAGGGGGACGTGGTCATTGAGTTCACCCATCCCGAGCCGTCGCTGGCGCATCTGAGCAAAGTAGCCGACGTGGGCAAGGCTATGGTGCTGGGGACCACCGGGTTTTCCCCGCCCCAGATCGCCGAGATTCACGCCCTGGCTTCCCGTACCCACCTGGTGTTCGCCCCCAACATGAGCGTCGGGGTCAACCTGATGTTCAAGGTGGTGGCGGACATCGCCCGGGTGCTGGGCGACGGCTACGACGTGGAGATCGTCGAGGCCCACCACCGCCTGAAGAAAGACGCCCCCAGCGGCACCGCCATCAAGTTGGGGCAGGTCATCGCCCACGCCCTGGGCCGGGAGCTGGAAAAGGCCGGCGTTTACGCCCGCCACGGCATCATCGGGGCGCGCACCGATCAAGAGATCGGCATCCAGACGGTGCGGGCCGGGGACATCGTCGGGGAGCACACGGTGCTGTTCGGGGGCATGGGCGAACGCCTGGAGATCATCCACCGGGCCCACAGCCGGGACAATTTCGCCCGGGGCGCGGTGCGGGCGGCTCTCTGGGTGGTGTCGCAGCCGCCGGGCCTGTATGACATGCAGGATGTGTTGGGGCTGAAGTAATCAGTAGCCAGTGGTCAGTGATCAGTGGTTAGTTGATAGGGCGGCCTGTGGCCGCCGCAATTAGTAAAATGTAGTGCGGGCATCGCCCGCCGAACAGGGTGGCCAGGAGAAGGGTGTTCACCGTGCACCATCCCCTCCAATGAATAGATGGTTATGGAGCGCATTGCGCACCTTACGATAAGCACTGCTTTTACCAAGCTTTGACCTGTTTGGCATGGAGCGAACGTCATTTGATGAGGATTAAATGCAAAACCAAGTCAAATATGAAATCCAGAAATTGGGTAAGAAAGCCCATTCTCAGTTGAACAAAACTGACAAGGTGATTGCCAGCAGTGAATTGATTGCAGAGAAAGTATCGGAAGTGGGGCATGCTCTTACCTCTGGTTTTTACACCATAGGCGAAGGATTACGGGAGTTATGTTTTAATATAGATGCAGGCTTTCGCGAGGTCGATTACAAACTGGATCTTTTAGGCCACCAATTAGATTCAATCAGAGAAATTTTGGAGAAGCCATTAGATACCCAGGCCAGGGAGTTAAGAAGACGTGGAGAATTTGCATACCTTAACAATTGGATTGAAGAGGCGGAAAACGATCTCTTGGAAGCAGAAAAAAAGAACTACCAGGATTTTCTAGTGCACCTTATGTTGGGGAATATTTTCTTTTACCACAAAAATGATTTGAAAAAAGCACTTGATTATTACCAGAAAGCTGCCAAATATGCAGCTCCACAATCAAAGAAGCATGCAAGCTATGCTTTGGTTTGTGCTGCCATAGTTTATTACAAGGAGGGTCAGGTTCCCGATGCTTACCATTCCACAAAGCTGGCCTTGGAATTACTACCGCAAGACTGGAATGCAGTTTATCACCATGCCCGATATTGTGCTAAAATGAATTACATAGAGGAGTTTAAACAACACTTGACCAAGTGTATCGTTAATGATCCAAATTATCTATTAACAGCCGATAATGATGTAGAATTAAATAATGTTAAGGATGAAATAATCAAGATTGCAGAAGATTTAAGGGATGATAAAAGTCGGATAGTCAATAATTTGATAGATAAGCTAATGAATATTAAGAAAAAAGCAGAAGAATTAAGAGTGGCAGATTTTGAGCCAATAAATGAGGCCATAAAAAATATCACTAATCTTTTTAAACGGAATAGCTATCTTGATCTATTAATAGCTGCAAATTTAGCCATAAAAACTAAGAAATTAGCCATAAATATTGTTGACGATAATTATAAAAAGCTAATAGCAGAAAAGAGAAAATACATTGGTGAGTTGTACAATGAAAAAGATAAGCTTTTATATTATAAGATAGAAATGTGGGGATGTATGTGTTTTATATTTGGTTTTATAATTTTTATTGTAATGATAAGTCTTAGGACAGCCACTATAAATTGGGTGATACATCCATCATTAATAATAATTATTGGAATTGCAATGGTTATATTGTTATACAAAATGTTACCTAAGCTCATTAAGAAAAATAAAATAGTCAAAATTGAAAATAAAATATTTCAAGAAAAAGGCACCCTCAAAAAAATAGAGAATTTCAGAAATGGCATTATTTCCGAGATTTCTCGATAAGAAATAAGATTCATCATTTGCCCAGTTGATCTTTTTCCGGCCCACCTTTATTTATTAAGGAAGAATATAGGAGAGATAATTGGACAAAACGTCAAGTTTGAAATATTTGGTACATCTGATAGCTGACGGCTGAAAGCTTAATTATGCGCATTGTACGTTTCGAACGAGAGGGCCGGACGGGTTACGGCATCCTGGAAGGCGAGAGAATCTCGGTCTTATGGGGCACTCCCTATGATGGTGTGGAAAATACCACCGGTGAGATCATGTCCCTGCCGGAGGTCACGCTGCTGGCCCCCTGCGAGCCGACGAAGATCGTGGCCCTGGGGTTGAACTACCGGGACCACGCCGCCGAGATCGGCCACCCCCTGCCCGAAGAGCCTCTGATCTTTATGAAACCCTCCACCGCGGTGATCGGCCCGGATGAGGACATAATCTACCCCGCCATGTCCCGGCGGGTGGACTACGAGGCGGAACTGGCCGTGGTGATCGGCCGCACCTGCCGGCACGTCAAGGCCGAGGATTTTCGGGACTACGTCCTGGGGTACACCGCCATCAACGACGTCACCGCCCGGGATTTGCAGAAAAAAGACGGGCAGTTCACCCGGTCCAAGGGTTTTGATACCTTTGCGCCCCTGGGGCCCTGGATCGAGACCGCGGTCTCCGACCCGGACAACCTCACGGTGGAGGCTTACCTCAACGGGGAGCGCCGGCAGCATTCCAGCACCGCCAACATGGTCTTCGGGGTGGCCACCCTGGTGTCATTCATTTCCCGGATCATGACGCTTTGGCCCGGCGACGTCATCGCCACGGGCACACCTTTCGGGATCGGGTCCATGCAGCCCGGCGACGTGGTGGAAATCCGGGTGGAAGGTATCGGCACGTTGCGAAATCGCGTCGTTGCAGAAAGGGCACTTTAAATGAAGCAATTTTTTGAACCCGCGGCCCGCCTGGGCCTGATTCCCCCCTATCTCTTCAAAGCCATTGACGACATGAAGGCCGAGATCAAGGCCCGGGGAGTGGATATCATCGACCTGGGCGTGGGGGACCCGGATCTTCCCACCCCTCGGTTCATCGTCAAGAAGATGGCAGAGGCGATCCAGGACCCGGAAACGCACCGGTATCCGGCCTATTCCGGCATGAACCTCTTCCGGGAGGCGGTGGCCCGCTGGTATCAGGGGCGTTTCGGGGTGGACCTGGACCCGGAGAGCGAAGTCCTCACCCTCATCGGCTCCAAGGAGGGTATCGCCCACCTGCCCCTGGGGATCAACAACCCCGAGGACATCAATCTCATGACCAGCCCCGGCTACCCGGTCTACCAGATGGGCACCCTGTTTGCCGGGGCTTACTGCCATTTCCTGCCCCTCACCCGGGAGAACCGCTTCCTGCCGGACCTGCACGCCATTCCGCCGCTGGTGGCCCGGGACGCCAAGGCCTTCTTTTTCAATTACCCCAACAACCCCACCGCGGCGGTGGCGGACAAAGAGTTCTTCGCCCGGGTGGTGGATTTCTGCACGGAACATCAGATTGTCGCGGTCCATGACGCGGCCTACACCGAATTGGCCTACGACGGCTTTAAACCCCCCAGTTTTCTGGAAATTCCCGGGGCCAAAGAGATCGGCATCGAATTTCATTCGCTGTCCAAGACCTACAACATGACGGGGTGGCGCTTAGGGATGGCGGTGGGCAACCGGGAGGTTTTAAGCGCCCTGGGCAAAATCAAGAGCAACATCGATTCCGGGGCCTTTAATGCCATCCAGATTGCCGGCATCGCCGCCCTGGATTCGGACCAGAGCTGCGTCCGGGAAAATTGCGCCATTCTCCAGGAACGCCGGGACCTGCTGGTGGGTGGCCTGAAGCATTTGGGCTACGACGTGGAGCTGCCTCAGGCCACCTTCTACGTGTGGCTGGCGGCGCCCCCGGGCCTGACCTCCATGGCTTTCACCACCCAGTTGCTGGAGGCGGCCGGGATCGTCACCATCCCCGGCAACGGCCTGGGGGCCCCGGGCGAAGGCTATGTGCGCCTGGCCCTGACGGTGCCCAAAGAACGGCTGGAAGAGGCCCTGGCCCGCCTGGCGCGGCTGGGCTGAGTCAAAGGATGGCCGGCATGGGGAAAGGAGATAGGCTTTTTCGTCAGCGGCCCCTACCCTTACCCAAAATTACCCCATAATCCCCCCATCCCCAACCTCTCCCGGGAATTGAAGAAAATGTCCCCTTTCGGCCGCCTTGGAAAGGGGGATGAGTTTCACGGGGTCCGGGGGAAGAAAATCACCATTGACCAGGATTTGCTGGTCCGGGAATTTTCCCTGAACTTACAGACGTTCATCGATCAGGGCTCCAGGCTGGCGGCGGCGCGCCTTGCCGCCGGCTTAATCCCGGTGATCAAGTCCTTGCCGAAAAAGCCTGTATCCGGTAATCAAAATAAGATAATATAAACCTATGCCTTTGGGATTCGCCGCCATCACCGAACGGAGTCCGGTTATCGCTTACCTGGGGTTGGGGGCTAATTTGGGGGACCCCCGGCGGCAGTTGGCGGAGGCGCTGGAACGCCTGAACACCGCCGAAGAGGTGGAAGTGACCCGGGTGTCCACCTTCTACCGGAACCCGCCGCTGGGGCCGGCGAATCAACCCTGGTATGTCAATGCCGCGGCCCGGGTGCGCACCCGCCTGGGCCCGGAAGAGCTGCTGGGCTTGTTGCAGCAGGTGGAAACAGCCCTGGGGAGAGTGCGGGGGGAACGCTGGGGACCCCGGCGTCTCGACCTGGACCTGCTGTTGTATAACGGGGAAGTGATCTTTGCCCCGGACCTGGTGGTGCCCCATCCGGAGATGCATCGGCGGGTCTTCGTGCTGGTCCCCCTGGCGGAGATCGCCCCTCAGGCCTGGCACCCGGTGCTGGGCAAGAGCGCCGTGGACCTGCTGTCCGAACTGGACCCCGCCGACCGGGCGGCAGTGCAGCCTATTGCCGCAGATTGAGGACAAGACCCGATGTTTTTTAAAATACTGCTTGGTTTGGGCCTGGGATATCTGGGTTATGTGATCGTCAAGCAGGTGGCCGGGTCCCTGGGCCTCTGGCCCCAGGCGCCCAGACCGTTGGAGAAAAACCGGGAGGCGGATGTCCTGGTCCAGGACCCGGTGTGCAAAACCTTTATCCCCCGGCGGGAGGCCCTCAGGGCCGACAAGGACGGCGCCACCTATTTTTTCTGCTCCGAAGGCTGTTTGAAGCGCTTCCAAAGTAGTGGCAGAAGTTGACTTTATGCTATATAGTGAGAGGTCTTTATGAAATTCTTTATCGACACCGCCAAGCTGGATGAGATTAAGGAGGCCCACAGCCTGGGCCTGGTGGACGGCGTTACCACCAACCCGAGCCTGTGCGCCAAAATCGGCATTGGCACCAAAGCGCAGTTCAAGGAGCACATCCGCACCATCTGCGAGTTGGTGCAGGGTCCGGTGAGCGCCGAGGTCGTGGCCACCGAGGTCAACGCCATGGTGGCGGAGGCCCGGGAACTGGCCCGGATCCATGAATGGGTGGCGGTCAAGATCCCCATGACCCCGGACGGGCTCAAAGCCACCCGGATCCTGGCGGAGGAGGACATCAGGGTCAACGTCACCCTGATCTTTCAGCCGCTCCAGGCCCTGCTGGCCGCCAAGGCGGGCGCGGCGTACGTCAGCCCGTTTATCGGCCGCCTGGATGACATCGGTCACCGGGGCATGGAAATCGTCGAGCAGATCGTCACCATTTTTGAGAATTACGGCTTTGACACCGAGATCATCGTGGCCTCGGTGCGCCACCCCCTGCACGTCCTGGATGGCGCTCTGGCCGGGGCCGATATCGCCACCATCCCTTACGGGGTGATGATGCAGCTTTTTAAGCATCCCTTGACGGATATCGGCTTACAAAAATTCCTGGAAGATTGGGAGCGCGCCCGCAAGTCCTGAGATGCACCAGGTAGAAACCAACAATTGGGGCACCCCTAACATCCTCACCGGAGCCCGGATTGCCGCGGTGCCCGTGGTGATGCTCCTCCTGTGCTTTCCCGGGCGGTGGGCCAGCTTTTTTGGGGCCCTCGGTTTTGTGTTGGCGGGCGCCACCGATTTCCTGGACGGGTTTTTGGCCCGGCGCCAACGCCTGGTGAGCCGGTTGGGCAAGTTCATGGACCCCCTGGCCGACAAGCTGCTGGTCTCGGCCGCCCTGATCATGTTGATCCCTCTGGGCCGGGCGCCGGCCTGGATGGCCTTTATCATCGTGGGGCGCGAGCTGGCGGTCACCGGCCTTCGGGGGCTGGCGGCGGCGGAAGGCATCATCCTGGCCCCGGACCGTTGGGGTAAGGCCAAGACGCTGCTGCAAATGGCGGCGCTCACCGCCTTGATTTTGCACTATCCGTACGACGGCATAGATTTTCATGGGCTGGGGATGTGGCTGTTATGGCTGGCCCTCATTGCCACCGTGGCGTCCGGGGTGAGTTATTTCCGGGCGTTTTTCCGGCAGTACCCGGAAAACCGAATCCCTTGACAAAAAGATATTCTTGAGAGAAACTTAAAGGTCACTAAAATCGGAGGATTCCTTTGGCCAGACATTTATCCGCCCTGAAGCGGGCACGACAGAACGAGAAACGGCGGCAGCGCAACCAGAGCCGTAAAACCCGGGTCAAGAACGTGGTGCGCCAGGTGCGCCAGGCCGTGGCCCAAAAGAATGCCGAAGAAGCCCAGGCGGCCTTGAAAAGCGCCATCCCCACCATCGCCCGGGTGGCCGGCAAAGGCACCCTGCACTGGCGGGCCGCGGCCCGCAAGATTTCCCGCCTCACCCGGCAGGTCAACGCCCTCACCGGCCCTGCATGAGTTGAATTGGGATTAAGACACAAGGGGCGGTCTTTCGCCGCCCTTCTTTTGTCGATCTATTAATACCCTTACCCAGTCAAGACCCGCACCTGACGTCGGGGCGGACCTGCGTGTCCGCCCAAACAGGGCGCACCCATAGGCGCGCTACGGGCATTTTTTTCTCTAGCCCGGGCCCATCTTGACCAAGGCCCACTCCAGCCAGAGCCGGGGGTTGCCGGTGCTGGTCTTGAGATGGAAGTCCACGCGGTGCAGCATGGCCAGGTGGCCCTTGAGGGCCGCGTTGCTGAAGCGGGCCGCCTGCTGAGCCAGGCGCTTCACCACGCCCTGGGGTACCTTCAGGGTGCTGGCCAGTTCCGCCGGATTGGTCCCCGCCCCCTCCTTCACCCGGATGAGCATCCGCACCTGCCGGGCCAGCATCCCCAAGATCCTGGCCGGGGGCTCACCCAGGTCCATCAACTGCCCCAGGGACGTCAGGCGCTGGTGAAAACCGGGCGTCCCCAGGGCGTCCACCAGGGCAAAGATGTTGTAGGTGCGGCTGTGGCTGGCCAACTGCGTTACCAGGGCCGGGGTAAGGGCGTTTTCCGGCCCGGCGAAAAGGGCCAGTTTTTCCAACTCCTGGCTCAATTCCGCCAGGTTGTCCCCCACCATCTCCACCAGACGCTGGGCCGCCGCCAGGGTCAGGTTCTTCCCCAGGAGCCGGGCCTCCCGGGTCAGCCATTGGTAAAGCTCGCCCTCCCGCAGCCGGTAAAACCCCAGGGCTGCCTCCTCCTTTTGCAGCCGTCCCCAAACCGGATTTTTCGCCAGGTCCCTGGTCTTGGCCCCCTCTGCCAGGAGCACCACCCAGGTGCGGGGCGCCGGGTGGTCCAGATAAGCGTTGATGGCCTTGAAGGCCGCAGCGTTGAGCTCCAGCCGACGCAGCACCAGGAGCTGGCCGGGGCCCCACAGGGTCGCCACCCGGGCCTCGGCCAGGAACTCGGCCATCTCCACATCCTGGGCCTCCCGCACGGGCTTGGCGGGAGGCTCGCCCTGATCGTCCCTGAACCCCGTTCTCGGCCTGGGGGAAGGTGCGTAAAACAAGCCCTTGACGGGAGGCTCGCCTTGATCGTCCCTGAGCCCCGCCTCCAACCGCACCAGGGCCCGGTCCATGAGGAACTCCTCGTCCCCGTAAAAGA
>Ga0066636_10001907_pt1 | contig 13104 bp, 8 predicted proteins | sample CryGeyCG2014_080_2_FD_62736 | JGI IMG/M metagenome (GOLD analysis project Ga0066636, IMG submission 62736) | Groundwater microbial communities from aquifer - Crystal Geyser CG07_land_8/20/14_0.80 | ecosystem: Environmental > Aquatic > Deep subsurface > Groundwater | place: USA: Utah: Grand...
TTACTGTGACATTTACTGTGACATTACAAAAACTTACAAGTTAATAAAGTTTTTTGAATTAGATGGAAAAATTTCTGTTAGGATTTATGGGGTGAATAAATGAAAATTAAAATTGGGTTTATTCTTTTGACCGTAACTATATTTATTCAAATTGGATTGAACCAAATTGCTTTGGCGCAAGAACGCAACCTCGACGACGCATTTGCCGATATTCAGTCGTCCTCGGACTTTCCTACTATTCGTGAGAGCATAACCTATAACTCATTTGATTGGGAAAATAACAGAGAGAATACGAAAATAATGCAAGTAAAGGACGCTGAACCTTTTCTTACTCCTGAATTTGACACTCTTATACTAAAATTGCCGGCTCGCATCGAACCTGCTCTTCCAAATTATTCTATTCTCGAAAATCTTTCCAATGTTGAGAACTTGAAAGATTTTCGCTCTTTGAGCAATGAACAGAAGGCATTGCTTTCAAAAAATAATTTTGTTGCGACGTTTTCGACTCGCCCTCAGATGTATTATTTTTATGAGGAGAATGTTTACAATAATATTCCGAATTTTGTAACGACGGATATTGTGCTTCACACTTATTCGGATTTATTTTCGTATCTAATGCGGCGCATTGAGCGCAGAATTATTTACGGCTGGGTCAAGATAATCTCATCTGTAATGTGCGAAGAGTCGTATCGACAGTACAAATCTGCGACTGATCCAAAAATAAAATCTGCGGCGCTGGAAAATGTTGTCTTCTTTTCTGTGCCTGATGCTTTATTGAGAAGAACTCTGAATAAGTGCCCGGCCGAGGCAAAAACCAGAGTGAAATATCTCTTTGACAAAATTAAAAGTCAAGAAGGCGAAGAATACGGAGTGGATTTTGCAGAGTTCAAACCGCGAGGATATTACACTCAATCTGAAGATTGGAAAAATTATTTCAGAGCTATGAGCTGGTACGCTCTTAAACGTTTTCCTCTCAATCCAAAAGGTGATTTAACCTCCGATTCTTCATTGAATGCTCAGCTTATGACTACTGCGTTGCAGTCTGCAAAATATCGCGGAATACCTGCAAAGGAGATATGGGACCGTATAGACGAGCTGATAAATATTTTTACCGGGACTTCCAATTACATAACTCCAATTCAATTTCAAAAATTGATGAAGGAATTTTATGGCGAGAGTTTTAATCTTTCGACGATGACAAATATTGAAACTGATAGACATTTTCACTCGTTGATGACAAGACTTCCTGAATCTCGAATTGTCCATGAATTAGCACCGCCTCGACAATTTTCATTTTTCGGTAAGCGATTTGTTTATGACACTCTTATTATGCAAAAATTGGTAATGTGGCAGGATAGGCTACTGGCGTCAGGAACCGATGTAATGGCTGTTTTCGATTTTCCGCTGGCTCGCCGCATTACCGAACCATTGACAAAAGAATGGGATTGGTTTTCTGAAAATTATAATGAGTTGACTCGAATGACGAGAGAGACCAAAGACACAGAGTGGTCGAAAGGAATTTATCCTGCAACGCTCTGGATGCTCTCTTCGCTGGCGACAGATAATGCAAAGCCGTATCCGCTTTTTATGAAGAATGAGGCATGGGAAGCAAAGAGTTTAAATACTGCTTTAGGATCGTGGGCGGAACTTAGGCATAATACGATTCTATATTCAGAAGCCTTTTCTGCAGAGGGAGGAGGCGAAGTTTTAGAAGTGTCTCTACCTAAAGGTTATGTGGAACCGAATGATTTATTTTTTGGGAGGATGGAATATTTAGCTCGAAAAATCAGCAACGAACTTTCGCGTTTTGGATGCCTTACGGAACGAGCAAAGAAAAAATTAGAGCTCTTCAATGAGATTGTGGCCAAATGCAGAAAAATTGTTTTGAAAGAATTGAGCAATGAGCCGCGCACAAAAGATGAATACGAATTCATTCATTTTATCGGTGGGAAATTTTCGCAAATTACTACAGGCTGTATTTTGAACGATCAGTATGGCGAGGAGTATGATTTAAATGATAAGTGGAAACAATTACCTGAAGGGAAGAAGAACCAGGCAGTGATTGCAGATGTAGGACGTTCTACGAGAGAAGCTTTAGAGGTTGGAATAGGACCTGCGCATGAAATTTTCGTAATCGTTCCTACTCCGAAAGGAGGACGGCTTACTCGCGGCGCAGTTTACCAGTATTACGAATTTGCAATTCCTAACTCGAATTTGTTAATGGATGAAGAGTGGCGCAATTTACTTTCTTCAGATATTAAACCTGATGTGCCGATTTGGTGCAAACCGTATTTGAACAGAGAATCCAGGAAGTTTGAAGGCGGAATAGCTAAACCGGATGGAGGCTGGTTCGAATATCGTTTCGACTCGGATTAATTTGGAAGCGTCTCTCATTAACAACCATTCTCTGGCTGGGCGAAATTAATCTACAACTTTTGGGCGTGCATTGACCTTGTAGATAATAAATTTTCCAGGCTTCTCATAGATGAGCTCAAGCTCTTCATTTCGACGAATGACGGCTAGAATGGATTCGCCGGCTTCGTCTTCTTCAGCAAGCGTTGCGACATATTCCGGTTTCAGTGATCCGTTATTATTGCGGCTATATGCGTAAGGTGTCATGAAGGGGTCAGGATAAGTTACTCGATGCTCGATAAATAATCGGGCAAGGCCGCCGTGAGTTACGACTACGCGTGCGCCAGCCGGTACTGGCACAGTAGGTATTGATGCATATGACCTTTCGGCATGCAGTTCACAGAGTTGCCGGGCTGGTGTGTGGTGATAACACCATTGCAGTCCGAGTGCCATAACTAGGAGAGCAGTAGTTATAGCTCGGATGTTGCGACCATGATCTGAACCAAATCGTCTTGCTACACGAATACTCCCAATCATTGTTGCCCAGCAGAAGGCGGCGGTAGTGACTTGCGTGTAGAAGGCGTTGACTCGATAGAGGTCGCCGCCGGGATCACTGAGAAGAATGATGGCTAGCTCAGGAAGTGCGGTCAGAGCGCAAAGAGGGGCGGAGAGCGGTAAAAAGAGCCACGGTAGAAGAATATGCAAAATAAAACCGATCTTGTCCCGATGAAATATGATTTGTCCTACGCGCATAGGATCAGTTAGCAGGGTGTGAATGATCTCATTCTTGTTGGCGCCGAGCTGAGAATAATGGCGTACAATTGAGACATGTTCGCTCTGCGCGGAAAAAGAAGGTTGTAATACTAAAAAGTAAAGTCCACTCAGAAATAAGGAGACAAATATCACCGCGATGCTGCTACGGCGCAGCATCGGTCTAGAGATTGCCGTCCAAAGACCTAAAAACGGAACACTGAGAAGAGAAGCTTCCCATGAAGCGGCTGAAAGAATTGCGAGAGTGGCGAACCAAATACTGCGTTTTCGTTCAACAGCTAGGAAAGCTCCAAAGAGCAATGGAATGGCGAGGTTTCCAGGATGCACAGCAGAGAGAGCACAGCCTGCTAGAGGCGGATAGAGAAGAAATGCTATGGCTATATTGGCGGCTGACAGACGATCTAACATGACTGCACAGCCGAGATAATAAACTAGGACAACGGTAGCTATTAGGTAAAGGCACTGCCCAAAGAGCAGGGATTCAGGTGTAGGAAAAACGAGGTAAAAAGGGAGGAGCAAAATAATATTCATAAAGGCATGTAGGCCGAGAATATTCTGTGCGGCAATGTCGGAATACCACGGCCTGCCGTGAATTGTATTCCAGAGCACATTGGTAATCAGTTGGCTGTCGATGACATGAGAGTTCAATTGTAATTCTCGATACTGTGTGAGAAGCCATGCGGTTCCGACTGCAAGGAGCATGACCATAACCATTCCGGCCAATCGCCAGCGCGGGCGATTTAGTCTGCGATCATAACGCCATGATAAAAGACCCAGAACAAGTGCGAAAGCAGTGACCCATATAAAAGGCCATAGTGACGTGTTGATCAAAGATGTAGTCCTCGTCGTCTTAATCGAAGGAGCACTTTGAAGGTTTGCCAAGCCGCTTGAAATGGTGCTACGCGGCTGGTGCGGCATGCAAATGTCTTTACCGGAATCTCAACGATACGTAAATTGTTTTTTAAGGCAAAGGTGATCATTTCTGTATCCCAGCCCCAGCTGTTTTCTTGCGAATATGGCAAGATATTCATCAATACCGATCGCTTATAGCATTTAAGTCCGCACTGATCATCGGCAAGCCCGCCGCCGAGAAGAAACCATGTGAGTATACGATAACCGTAATGCGCGATATTGCGTGCAAGTGAGCGTTGGGTTGAGGAGCCGGACAGAAATTTTGAGCCTACAGCTATATCCGAACCTGACCGCATAGCGTCAATGACCTGATGCAGGTAGTGCGCCGGAATCTCAAGGTCAGCGTCAATAAAACCGATCCATTCACCATGCGCCGTCTGCATTGCGGATCGCAATACAGCTCCTTTGCCTTGGTTGGGTTCATGATGAAAAACTGAAATATTCGAATTGGTGTCGGCTATGACTTTAGCCACGGCGAAAGTGTCATCATGAGAACCATCATCAGCTAGGATTAATTCCCAAGTCTCATTTAATTTTTTGAGCGTTGTCAAAATTGTTTCAACGTTTTTATGCAGATGCTCTGCTTCGTTGTAACAAGGCACAATTAGACTGAATCGCAACAAAGAACTATTTGAGGTCATTGAGCTATTAATTCGAATTTAATATAGTAAAGATAACTTTTCATTTAGCTCCATAAAAAAAATATAAGAAATTAGTATAATGTCAAATAATAAATACTCTTTACGATTCAATATTGCTTTTGGAACCTATGCTTGATTATACTCTCATCTCTTGAATTATGCGAGACCTTCATGAAATAGAGGAACGGCTGAGACAATATGCCGTTCTTTCTGCGAAAGATGTAACTGCAACTAATGCGACAGCTCAGTCTGCGGCAATTGCGGCTCGTGTTGCTTCTAATCGCTCTGTTAGATTTCTCGTGGTTTTGCCGGACGAAAAAGAAGCTGAAGAATTATATGAAGCTCTTCGAGCATTCACTTCTACTCCACCGTTGCTTCTTCCCGCATGGGATGTTCTTCCGTTTGAACCCTCTTCGCTCGAACCTTCTATAGCCGCGTCACGCGTCGAGTCATTATCTTTTCTCGCAGGCATCGACCTTCCAAAATTCGGAATCGAAAGACCAAATGTATGCATTGCGTCGGCGCGCGCTGTCTCTAGGCTTACTCTCTCGACTGAATTGTGGCATTTGCTTTCAAAAAAGATTTCATTTGCCGACGAATTGCCTCCTCATGATTTGAGAAAATATCTCATCGAGTCCGGCTACTCGCATTCCGCCGAAGTAGGTTTGCCGGGAGAATTCGCATCGCGCGGCGGGATTCTTGATTTCTATTCGCCCGGCAATTTATATCCAATTCGAATCGCATGGGACGGCGACATTATCGAGAGCCTGCGGCTTTTCGATCCGATGACTCAGAGAACAATAGACACTGTGGACTCCGCTTTGATACTTCCTCCGCGCGAATTGCATCTGCCGCTCGAAGATGATTTGAGGCAAGAGGCTATCGAACAAATAGAAAAAGAACTCAAACCTTCATTAAGGTTGGAAAGATTCAAGGACGCAATTAGATCGAGAAATTTAATTGAAGGCATGGAACTTTTTCAGACGTTTTTTGGAGGAATGACTTCTGCATTTAAACTTGGAAAATTAAATATCATCTGCGTCGATAAAGAGAGAATCGAATCGAGACTCGAAGAACTTTTCGAAGAAGCCTCAAGCGAATCAAAAGAAAGCGATCTCGGATTCAAACCTGAATTTCTTTTTAGCGAAGCGCTAGAGGCTGACCTTCAATATGACTCGATGAAAACTTTACCTGACGGAGTTCTTCCCCAAATCGAAACTGAACATCTTCCTGCGTCTGAGGTCGACGCAAGAATATTGAGAATCGATATTTCGAGATTAATCGATAGAGACGATGAAATAATCATCTGCACTTCATTCGGCAGCCGAGTCAAAGAACTTCTTTCGGAGGAGCACATCGACAAAAAAAACGTGAATGTAATCGAAGGCAATTTGCGTTCGGGCGCGCGCCTTCCCGCATGTAGAATCTCGGTCATCGGCGATGAGGACATTTTCGGAAGAATAAAGCGCCGCATTCGCAAAGGCATTTCGAGGCGTGGCAGAACTGATTGGAGAGAACTGAATCCCGGAGACTACGTGGTTCATGTCAATCATGGGGTTGGAATTTTCCGCGGTATCGAACGGATAGTTTCGCTCGGAGAAGAGCGAGACGTAATTTTGATCGAGTATGCAGAGAATGATAGATTGTATTTGCCTCCGCACGAGACAGGTATGCTGGAAAAATATTCGGTGCTTGAAGGCCAGACCCCGAGAATAGATAAGCTCGGCGCCGCAACGTGGTCCAGAATGCGTAAACGCGCGGAACTCGAGACTGCCGAGATTGCGCGGGAACTGCTCGATCTTTACGCGCTGAGAAGAGCTACGCCAGGTGTGATTTATCCTGTGTCGCCAAGCGAAGAATCATTCGAGAAAACTTTTGGCTATGACGAAACGGAAGACCAGATGAGAGCGATCGAGGAAGTGCTTGGTGAACTCTCGAATAAAAACTGCCGCGAGCCAATGGACAGATTGCTTTGCGGAGATGTCGGATATGGAAAGACTGAGGTCGCGTTGCGCGCAACGTTTAGGGTCGTAAGGAATGGAAAACAAGTTGCGGTTCTTTGCCCCACTACAGTGCTTGCGCTCCAGCATTCTGAAACATTCAAAGAACGGCTGACGCCTTTTGGAATCTCTGTCGGGACTCTTTCGAGATTTCAGAGTGTGCACGAAATTACAGAAAACTTGGAGAAGCTCGGCGACGGAAGTTTGAATGTAATAATCGGGACTCATAAACTATTCGGGCAAAGCGTTAGGTTCAAAGATCTTGGACTTGTAATAGTCGATGAAGAACAGCGTTTTGGAGTCAGACACAAAGAAAAGTTGAAAGAGTTAAGAAAGCGAGTAGATATTTTGACGTTAACTGCGACTCCGATTCCGAGAACTTTACATCTTGCGCTTTCGGGCGCGAAACAACTTTCCATGATCGAGACTCCGCCTCCGGGCCGAGCTCCGATTCAGACTGTAGTCGAACCTTTCAATGAGGAGCATGTCCGGCGCGCAATCCGCAGAGAGCTCGACAGGGGAGGACAGGTTTTTTATGTCCACAACAGAATAGAGACCATAGAGCGCGTTGAACAATTTCTGAAAAGGCTTTTTCCGAAGATACCGATGGCCGTTGCGCATGGAGCAATGAATGAGCGTGAACTTTCGAAGGTGATGCTCGATTTTATTTCCGGAAAAGTTTCTATTCTCATTTCGACTTCGATTATAGAAAACGGTTTGGATATTCCTAAAGCGAATACGATGATTATCGATCAGGCAGAGCGATTTGGATTGGCTCAGCTTTATCAATTGCGCGGCAGGATCGGCAGATCGAATACGAAAGCCTACTCATATTTTTTCCATTCGCGCGATATGACAGCGGATGCGCGGGCTCGACTTGCTGCAATCGCGGAATACACTGAGCTCGGGTCTGGATACGCGATTGCGCGCAGAGATATGGAAATTAGAGGCGCCGGAGAAATTCTTGGAGTTCTTCAGCACGGCGAGATGGAATCGGTAGGATACGATATGTATTGCAGACTTCTTCGTGAGGCTATTTCCGAATTGAAAGGCGAGAAGAGCTCATCAAAGAAGAATAAGTCTGTGATAGAACTTAAAGTTTCCGCGTTTATTCCGTTCGAATGGGTTGGCGGCGAAGAGGTCGTAGCTGTGGTGCATCGTGAGATTGCGAACGCTGAGTCTGTTGCGGAAGTGAATGATTTAAGAGAGAGCCTTATTGATCGTTTCGGAGGACTGCCTGATCCTGTCGAGAATTTGCTTCGAATCGCGGAATTACGTGCGTATGCAACGCTGGACAATGTCGAGTCAATTTACGAGAACGAGTTAGATGTCAGAATAAGATGGAGGAAAGAGCCGGAGGGTGCGGAAAGATGGCTTATGTCGATGAAGGACTCAAATAGAATTACATATCATTCTGAAGGAGATATTTTGGTGATAGAGGGGCTTCCAAAAACCTCTAAACCGAAATTCAATTTTCTACGGAGATTAGTAAGAAGATAAGCCGCGAATTCGAAGACTGATAGAAATTAGAGGGACACAATACCTAATTCTATATTTGAAATTGCAAATTGGAAAGTGCAAATTGAAAATTTTATTTTTCCAATTTTCATTTTTCAATTATTCTACACGTTCTTTGACTCGGAGCGTCCATTGACGCGAGGCGCCAACGGCGTGTTCGGTTTTATTGATAAACACAAATATTATTACGAAAAGTATTGAACTGCTGACAGAATTGAGAAGAAAATAAGAATTGCAAATGAGAGTATTCCGGCGGAAAACATTATCGTCGGAGCACGGAGCTTTGGCGGAAGTTTGTGATCGAGCCAGAGTGCTCCAGCCATTGCCGCAGTCACTCCAAGATTGGTGGAAAAAAGTCCTACGAAATCCATCATGACGGCCGGCTTGACGTTGAAGACGATGAGCACTATTGAACATAGAGCAAAATAAATTCCAAGTAGTCTCATTAGAAATTTCTCCGAAAGATTTGCGAATAATTTCGGCGACAGCGCTTTCAAAAAAGTGTAAGTGACTTTTGTGTAAATTTCAGGAAGAGAATTGAGCGTGCCCCACAGTGCAAAAAGAATTGCGATATAGTAAATAGGAACGAGCATGGGAGAGATAGCCGAGAAGATAGAAGCTTGTTTTGACAAGAGGTCGAAGCCGCGCGGCATAGTTCCCGCCGGATAGAGAATCACGGCACCGGCAACAAGAAAAGCTCCGGTGACAAAAAAAATCAGAATCGAAGTGACAGCAAGATCGCCCCAGACGGGCCAGAGCCCTTTTCTGGCACGCTCAAGGTTCTCTGCGTCGGTCGGAAGTTTTTCAGGCTCAGGAGCAGACACATCGCTTCGAAAAACTCCCCATCGCTTCTCACGAATGAATTCCGCGTAAACTATGTATCCCATCGCAATGTTTCCGGCGTAACCGAAGACAGTTGCAAGTTCGAGGAGAACCGGTCGATTGGCAAAATCGGATTGAGCCCATACTGGAATTTCAGGAATCTTTCCGAACGAGAAAAGACCGACAAACAAAGCGCGCCAGTTCATGCCGATTATAAGTGTTGATGCGGAGACACAAGCGAGCAGTATCAAGCAGACCACTACTTGCTGTTTTTCGAGGAAATCATATTTTTGTATCACAGCAATTACAATCGCAACCAATGCAAAGATTAGAGCATAAACTGACGGATTGCCAATGCCAATGATATTCCAGATTAATCTTCCGCATGGCGCGGCAATTGCCGCGAATACCGGTCCTGCAGGAATGAGGTCGGCAAGCAGAATGAAGAGCAGCAACCATCCGGAAGGGCCAGGAAATTGCTTCAACCTTTGAGCTATATTATCTCCGGAAATTGCAGAATACCTCCCGAGAAAATAGAGAAGGAAAAAGGATTTGGTAATTACTGCGAGAAAAATAAGCCAGAGCAAATTGTATTCGCCCCATGCTCCTGCTCGAACGGCAAGTATTGTTTCGCCTGCGCCGATTGTTGCAGACGCAAGAATAGCGCCCGGCCCAAAGTATGATAGAAAACGCAATCCTTTGGGTCTTGGTTCAGGTTCTGGATAATTGAATGACATTATGGAAGATAATTTTACATTTATTCGAGAGTGATTCAAGTGATTAGTTGCAGGAAAATTGTCAGGAATCAAGCACACGCATTACGATTTTGTTCGTGACAATAAATTATCTTTGATTACAATATAGATATGCGGGCGGGAAACATATTGATAGCTATTGGCTTAGCAGTTTACTTAACTGTGAGCGCATTAGCCGGTGAATCTCCTTTGACTTCTGTATGGAGAGCTCTTGATAGAGAATTATCAAAAGGCAATATGCCTGTTGTTGTTTTCAATATTGACGGAACGATTTTGGACAATCGAACTAGATCTATTGCAATCATAAAAGATTTCGCTTCAACTTACAAAGACTCCGAAATTTCTGACTCGATAGTTACAATTTCTCCTGAAGAGATTGATTACTATGTTGTGGAGACATTTAACAAATGCGGCATTCGCAATTTGTTTTTTCTCGAAGCTGCTTTGAGATATTGGGCCGAGAATTTCTTTTCGAATAATTATCTTTTGATGGACAGACCTGTACAGGGCTCTTCGGAATTTGTGCGAAGGCTTTACAACAAAGGAGCTTTTATTGTTTATGTCTCAGGAAGGAGCAAAGAGAAGATGCTTGAGGGAACAATCGCCTCCTTAAAAAAGTGCGGATTTCCGATTGGCGAAGATCGGACAATGCTCGCAATGCTACCGGATAACGATACGATTGTTGTTTTCAAGAAACGAACCTACGAAAATATTTCGAGATTGGGAAAAGTAGTTGCAGCATTCGAAAATGAACCTCAAGAAGTGAATGAGATGAAACGCATTTGGGGCGACGCATTTGTATTTTTGGTTAAACAACCTCATTTTACTGCGGAGCCTATAGACACTTCTATTACAAAAATCGAATCTTTTGATACTGAGTAATATGAAAGATACTCTTCACGAAGACATTCATTTAGCCGGAGCAAATTCACTCGATAGGATCTTGGAACTTCCTACAGGCTACATGATTGGGTCGTCATACAAGATAATTCGAAAACTAGGAATCGGCGCTATGGGAGTTGTATTTCGTGCTGAAGATATTAAATTAAATCGTAATGTTGCATTGAAATTTTTAAATCCGGCAATTGCAGATTCAACGGAAGCTGTCGAATTATTTCGGTCTGAAGCGCGTGCTCTAGCGAAGCTTAATCATCCCAACATTGTTCAGGTATACTCATTTGGCGAAGAAAAAGGCTGGTTATATTTTGCAATGGAATTTGTCGCGGGGCAGACTTTGAGCGAACTGCTTGATGCCGAAGGCAGAATGAGATCTGACAAAATCGGAATCATACTTCGCCAAATTTGCGAAGGACTTGAAGCTTCGCATGAGACAGGAATGATTCACCGCGATTTAAAGCCTGCGAACGTCGTTATCATGCAGGGTGAAAAAGTGAAGGTCATGGATTTTGGACTTGCCGGTGTTGCCGCAACCGCTACAGGCAAGGCCATGGGGACTCCGAGATATATGTCGCCTGAGCAAGCTTTGGGTTTAAAAGTAGATGCGCGCTCGGATCTCTATTCGCTAGGAATTATGGCTTACGAAATGCTGGTTGGAGATGTTCCATTTGAGGGAGAAAATTATCGAAAGACTTTAGAAATGCATGTTCATTCGCCGGTGCCTTCGCCTCGGAGTAGAAAGTCAAATGTGCCGCGCGAATGGGACTTTTTCGTGAAAGACCTGCTTGCGAAGCGGCCGGAGGAAAGACCTTCTACGGCCAGCGACGTAATACGCAGGATCGATGCGCTTCTCGGAACGAAAAATGCCGCAGAAGCAGATACGATGCCGAAAAATCCTAAAGAGGAGGCGGATAGATTTTATCAGAAAGCGCGTGCTCATTTCGAGATTGCAGAATATAGGTCAGTAAGAGATCTTCTCGAAGAAGTTTTTTTTCGAAACAAGGATCACGCGAAAGCATGGAACCTTCTCGGAGCACTTGAATTGAAGTCCAATAATTTTTCTGAATCAACAAAAGCATTTGCAAAAGCTCTTACAATTGATCCGGGTTTTTATGAAACGGCTTTGAACCTTGGCATCTCGCTTCAGAAGCAGAACAGGCATTCTGAAGCAATTTGGGCATTTGAACGCGCAACAAAATTGATGTCGGGAATTGCCGCTCCGTGGATTCATCTCGGAGAATCGAGGCTTGCTTTGCGCGATCTTCCCGGAGCGAAGAAGGCGTGGGAAAGAGCGCTTGATCTGGAACCATCAAATCGAAATATTAAAAAGAGGTATGAAGATTTGAAGCGAGCAATGGCTCTTTGATTCGAATTGCGATTGTTGCTCCATGCGGACCGGTAAATCAGGATTCGCTGAGAGCAGGCAAACGAAATCTTCTTTCACACTTTCCGAATTGTGAATTTATTGAAGCACCAAATTTAGACCGCGAATCAGGGTTTCTTGCTGGTACTGATCAAGAACGAATAGATAGTTTAAGATGGGCTTTTGAGTCTTCAGATGCGGACATAATTTGGATTGCGCGAGGCGGCTTTGGAGCGGTCAGAATTGCATTATGCATGCCTTGGACAGATTTTGCTGCTGAAAGTCGAGCTCGGCTGGTCGGATATTCCGATGCTACTCTGCTTCTTTCGTCTTTTGCTCAAGCCGGCGGAACCGCGATTCATGGCCCTATGATTGCCGCGGATATTGCAAGAGGATTTGAAGATGAAAGAACTTGGAACTCTATCGAAAGATTAATTTTGTCGAATGATAAAAAGTTAAATGACGATTTTCTTTTTGAAGGACGAGTATTGAATAATTTACCCGTGAAGATAGATGGTAGAATTTTGGCAGGAAATTTAACTGTTTTTGCTTCGACTGCCGGAACAAAAATATTTCCATCAACAAAAGATAAAGTGATTTTTCTTGAAGATGTGAATGAAGAACCATACAGAGTTGAACGAGCATTATGCCAGCTTTTATTATCGGGCTTTTTTGATGAAGCCAAAGCAGTAGTATTTGGAAACTTTTCAAATTGCATTGCTGAAACTCCCGAACGCTCGTTTACTATCGATGAAGTTAAAACAAGATTCAGCGAAGAAATTTCAATTCCTGTTCTCGATGGATTTCCTTTTGGACATGCAGGTCCAAATACGGCTTTACCTCTAGATGCAAATGTTAGAATCGAATCGGCTGAAAAAGGCTTTCATGTGAGAATTATTCTAGAAAGATGAATCACGCCCAACACATTTTGCTGGAGTCACAGGCGTCACGCGTCAATGGACGTCACGCGTCAAAGAACGTGCGAAATAATTGAAAAAAGAAAATTGGAAAAATAAAATTTCCAATTTGCACTTTCCAATTTGCACTTTCCAATTTGCACTTTCCAATTTGCA
>Ga0066636_10001909_pt1 | contig 13101 bp, 13 predicted proteins | sample CryGeyCG2014_080_2_FD_62736 | JGI IMG/M metagenome (GOLD analysis project Ga0066636, IMG submission 62736) | Groundwater microbial communities from aquifer - Crystal Geyser CG07_land_8/20/14_0.80 | ecosystem: Environmental > Aquatic > Deep subsurface > Groundwater | place: USA: Utah: Grand...
CGTCCCCTAAAATATATCGGTGAACCGCTCATGCCGGCAATAATTCCGGTATGTTCAAATGGGTCGCCAATAAGTCGAATTAAAATTAGATCACGATTAGGTTCAACTTTATTAATCGTACCGATATATTTGACCGGAAAATGAATTATTGAATCGCCGCGTAGTACTGTCAGGCCGTAGCCGTCTTCCCCGGGAATAAGTTCTTCCGCAGAAATAAATCTTTCGTTATTTGTCTCGCTCAGCGCCGGTAATGAAATTAACGAAAGCGATATAAGAGCCAAAATTAATTTTGCTTTGTAATCAAAATTCATTCGTAGTCTGCACCTCAAAATTTCTTTGAATGAAGATAAACTAGAATCAGACAATAGGCAATCACCAATCGCCTATCGCCTAATAAAAAAGGCGGCAAACCGAAGCAAACTCCGATTGCCGCCAATCCAATTCAAACTCGATAATCGAGTTGAGTTATTATTAAATGTCCTGAGGACGAATTGTCTGACGACCATTCGCCTTTGCTCGAGCGATAGCAGCTTTGATTGACTCAACTGTCGCTTTGTTTGCCGCCTCAACAAAATCACCTGAGACGCGAACTCCACCTGCTTTTGCGACCTCTTTGATTCTGGATGCCAGAACCACCTGAATCGATGCCGGTTTCGATGCCTTCTTTGCCATTATTTATGTCACCTCCCGTCTTTTTTTTCTAGCCATGAACTTTTCAAACTAGCTGAAAATCCATGAAACTTATTGAAAACTACATAGAGTAAAAGAAATAGTCAACAAAAAAATAAAAAAAAATGCTCTACAAGGCATTATTTTCGGCGCTAGCCCTCAAAGGATTCCTTAAAATCGAAGCGTAAACTATTCCGCTTCTTGTCAAAATCGGTCTGCCTATTCCCGAAAACATTTTGCCATTGTAAGATGAACTTCCCAAAATTAAAAACCAATCGGCATTTCTTTTCGAAGTAATATTAATTTTCTTTCCGGCAAAATTCAGCAGACGATTCAATTCAAGTCTCCATTCAGGAGAATCAAAATACAGCGGGAGGTCTGAAGAGCCTCCTGGAACTATTGCGTAATCTCCATTCGGAAGTCCCGAAAGAATTCTAAACGTCAAAATGTCTCCGCTCGCAGTCACAGGCATATTCCATTTTACAGCCGTTTTTGGACCTCCAATTAATTCGCTGATGTAAAAACTTTCAGCAGGATGAAAAAGCAAAAGCGAAATTAAAAACGGCAATCCAATCGCAGTGACAGCAATGAGTTTGTATCTAGGAAACCGTTCCGCAATAGTACCTGCTCCCAAACCGCCTAGAAGAGCCATGACAGCGGCTACAGGCATAAGATGTCTCATCCCTTCACGCAGAAATTCATGAGCCAGAATTCCCGTGATAAATGCAAAGAGCAAAAAAGAGCGGAGCATATTCGAGAGCGGGCCTCGTCTGAAAATTAATTCATACAAAGCAAAAAGAAGAAGAATGGGCGGAAAACCGATTGCAAACCAGACAAAGATATAATGCCATTGAGGGGCGCTGCACGGACCAAAATAAAGAGTAGACGGTCTAATAAGAATTTCACCCGTCTCGGCAGAAGGCATCATTCCTGCAAAATATGTAATGTGGCTCCATAGTGCCGACGGTTCAATTACAAGAACCGGCCACGTCAATAAAAATCCAAAAAAAGTTCCTGCCATAAACAACTTCAGGCGGACATAAAAAGGCAATTCACTTTGAATTCCTTTCCATAACCATATCGGAACTGCAAAAAGAAGTATCGCTCCTGATATTTTTGTTCCGATAGAAAGTCCTGCAAATAATCCCGCAAGTAAAAAATTTCCGTGAGTCCTTGCTGCAAGAATTTCCGAAAGTGATAGAAGAATAAACGACGTAGCTACTGATTCATTGGAAGCCTGAGCTGAGAAAGCGAAAAGAGGCGGAGCTACGAGCAATGAAAGAAGAACAGAGTATGCGGCAAGTTTGCCTCGAGGCCTTCGCACTATAGAATAAACCCTTGTCACCGCTATTGCATAAAGAACTGCAGGAAAAAATCGAATCCAAAAGATTTTTTCTCCGCCGAGAATCAATCCGAACGCAACCAGAATTTTTGCAGGAGAAGGCCGTTCCGTTCCGAACCAGACTGAATAAGTTGGAATGTTTCCATGAAGCCAGCCAATAAAACATTTTGCATCCAGAATCATTCGAGCCTCATCGAACGTGAGCCCGTATGCGTTCAAATGAGAAGTAACAAGAATTAACGACAAAATAAATATTAGAATCGGCGTCAATCCTGCTGAAGGTCTTTCATCCAGAATGGGTAATGGTGCCGGTCTTATAGTTATATAGTTATTCATAATTTATGCGGATTAGATTCACATAACCAGATGTTCGGTTAAAGTAACGACCAATCTCACTCGGGCCGTATCCGCAATTTAACATTTCTTTTATTGCATCTTTTCGTATTCGACTGATGTTTCTATCGCGACTTAATCCACGCATTTCTTTTATTGTAATTTTGAAGTTGGCTGAGTATCGGTTAGCGATATTTTCAATTGTTTCACGTTCTCTGCGATCAAAGCTTTGAATACTCTGTCTGTCTTTCCTTCTCTTATTAATTTTAATTGATTCCTGCATGGTTCCAATAAATGTCTTATAGTTAGGAGTAACTTTCTCTAATCTACTTTTTAGAAGATCCTTATAATTATTTATACCCGCTTTGCCCTCATAACCCGGAACCTTTACAAATGATTTCCATAGGCATTTTTTGCCCATATAATATTTCTCACTGCTCCATAAATATCTTTGCTCTTTTGTTTCCAACCCAGCCCGTCTGGGATTTTCATGTATATAAAATATCAATGACTCCAAATACGAGTCATCCAGCACTATAAAACTTTTATACCGACCTTGAAACAAATGTCCATCCCTTCCATAAATCCGATTGAAATCGTGACTGTATTTCGAATGAACATTGTGTATTACGGAAGATAGCATATCCGATCCTCGACGTATAAGGATGTGAATATGATTAGGCATTAAACAATAAGCTCCAAGATTTCCACGGCTAGCATAAAGCCTATCATCCAACAATTTGAGATAATACTCATAATCTGCTGGGCATTTAAAAATTCTCTGTCGCTCGTTGCCGCGGGCAATAACATGATACCAATAATCTTCAAGATCAATTCTTGGTGGACGTCCCATATTTTCAATATATCATTTAGTCGGTTATTATCAATAACTATATAACTATATAACTATAAGACAGGCACCTAAATTTATGAAAATTCTTATGTTAGCGGATGTGTATCATCCGGACACTATTGGCGGAGCAGGGCGCGTTGCTGCAGAGCTTGCAAACGGTCTGCATAAGCTCAACTGCAATATCCGTGTTATCACACGCGCAACGTCACGAGCTCCTCAATTACGGGAAAGCATAGACGGAATAGAATTTTTTAGGTATCCAATAAATCCTTCAAAACCTTTTTCCTTCATTCAAACAGCGCGAAAAGAAATTGAGAACTGTCTGTCCGTCGCTCTTGAAAATTTCCGGCCTGATATTATAGATTTGCATCAGCCGCTCTCCGCTTATTCGTCTTTCTCTTTACAATACCTCAAGAAAATTCCAAGCGTTTATACATTTCATTCCAGCTGGGCTGATGAATTAGCCGTGCGCGGCGGAATACACGCGCTCTTCTCTCCGATAGCTCGATTAGTTGAAAAACAAGTTTTAAAGAATGCCGATAAGATTGTTGTTCTTTCTGCCTATTCAGAAAAACGCGTGCTTTCAATTAACTCAAAGTGCAGAATAAAAATAATACCAGGTGGAGTCGATCTCGAAAAATTCCCTCTCAAAAAAAATTGTGCGCTTCATTCTCCGCCGGTCATTTTGACGGTTCGCAATCTCGTGAGAAGAATGGGGCTGGATCATCTTATTAATGCCGCAATTATATTGAAAAAAAAAGGCGTGAAATTCGAGCTAAGAATTGGAGGCACCGGCCCGCTGGAAAAAAAATTGCGTTCTGCCGCAGAACCGCTCGAAGATTCCTGCAAATTTCTCGGATACATTCCTGAAGAAAAAATAAGTTCTGTCTATCGCGATGCTGATCTCTTTGTGCTCCCTACAATCGCAATAGAAGGCTTTGGGCTCGTGATTCTCGAATCTTTTGCGTCCGGTACTCCGGTAATAGGAACCGACATTGGAGCCATCCCTGAACTTTTAGAACTCCAGGGAAGCGAATATGTCGTTGAGTCATCAGATGCTCCTGCTCTAGCGAAAAAAATCGAGCTGTTCTTCGAACGTAAAGATAAAATTGCTCCTTCCCAACTTAGAAATATCGCCGAAGAATTTCCTTGGTCTGAGCGCGCAAAAAAAATCCTAGCTCTGTATCATGAATTATCTTTGAAAAAATAACCGTTCATCGTTTTTTAAGAATAAAAATCCGGTGGCTCCCAGAATTAGGAAAAATTGTCCTGGCAACAGGTTCGATCAGGATTGAGAAAAAAGTTATCAATTCCCAAAAAGCTTTTTTCAAGAAAAAAGTATGTAGAACGCGCACGCCTCTATTGACGTCCTCAGAATTAATCCTTCTTCTTCGACTTTGAATTCTTTCAATAATTTTCAGCAAAGGAAGATGCTCTACAGGAATTTCTTCTTCAATCTCAAAACCGCAATCATTAAACTTTTCCCGCCACCATTTTATATTTTGGGGAATGACGTGCGATTGCCATTTCATTCCAACTCGATCTAAAAGTTCGCAAAGAAGCAGCTTTCCGCCGATTCTCAAAATTCGATTCGATTCATGTAAAGACTCAATCTTTTTTTTATCCGGCAAATGCTGAAGAACTGTTATCGCCATAATAAAATCTAGCGAATTTTTTCGAAACGGAATTGTATCTGCACTCCCTATAACTTGCGGCCGAGCTGATTCCGAGATATCCAGTCCCCAAATTCTAAAGCCCTTCTTTCTCAGTCTCTTTATCCATCTGCCTCTGCCGCAACCTATCTCGATCGCAAAGTTGCTCTTTATTCCATTCAAAGCCTTCTCTATAGCTCTCAAATAAATCCTGTCCAAGAATCGATTAAAGCTCTTCGGAAGCCCCGGATAGCAAACTGCCGCAAGATCGTCGTCTACCTCGCTATGAACATTTCTCCAATATTTATTTGTATCAACTTCAGTCATTAACTTTTCCTTTAATACAAATCACCCACGCAAACCTGCGTAAAAATGGAATCGTGTTAAATAAAATTTTTTCCGTTCTCATAAAAATTTGTCGAAGAATGCCATTCTTCATCATCACAAAACCGGGAAAAAGATAATAATAATCAATCTTCATTTCAGAATAAAAAACAACGCATTTTCGCACTAATTCCTTTTCAGAATACCAGTTCGCCATGCCCCGATATCTCTTTCTCAAAAAGCGAATAAAAAAAATAAACGGGTTTCCTCTTATCGGCTCGACAAACGCAAACCGAGCTCCCGGTTTCATCACTCTTGAAAAATCTTTAAAAACAATTTTTAGATCAAGAAACATCAAGACAGAAAAAACTGCGAGACGGTCGAATACATTTTTTCTGAATGGAAGTCGATGCGCATCGGCACAAACATAATTAACTCGATTAGATAAAATTCGCTTCAATTTCAAATTGCTTAGGGCAGAAAAAGACAAGTCGACAAGGACTATTCTTGCTCCGGACTCTGCCATCCGAACAGCATTTCCGCCCATTCCGCAACCTATTTCAAGTAAAGTTGATTTTTTTTCTAAATTTAAAGACTGAATCGCATCCGAGTCAGCCTCGATTCTCTTCAATGATTTTATGCTGTTCGAACTCTGATTCCACTCGAGTTCATAAAACTCTGTAATTTTTTTTACACTATTTTTATTTTTTACTTTATCCATGTATAATTTTTTCTTTCAAAATTCTCTAAAGTTAAACAATTCTAATGCCGAAAATTAAATCAAAGCAATTCCCGTTTAAGGACAGCTTTATTGGAAAGGATTCCATTATGTCGATCGCAGGAGTCATATCAGCTTCACATCAACCTTATTCATACGACAATGAATCTACAACAAAATCGTCCGGTATGCGAGAAGCAAAAGAGCTCACACCTGAAGAAGAAAAAAAAGTTGAAGAACTCAAAGACAGAGATGAAGAGGTTCGCAGGCACGAGCAGGCGCACATTGCGGCGGCGGGGCAATATGTTCGAGGCGGAGCACAGTATGATTACAAGCGGGGACCTGACGGAAATACTTACGCAGTAGGCGGCGAGGTCAAAATAGATACATCCGCAGAGAAAGATCCTAAAGCCACCATACAAAAAATGGAAGTTGTAAAGCGAGCCGCATTAGCCCCAGAGCATCCATCAGCACAAGACAGGAGAGTAGCCTCAGAAGCAGACGCAGTAGCAATGAAAGCTCAACGCGATCTTGCCCAAACAATTTCACAGAGCGAAGGCATCTCGCAATTAGCCGCACTAAAAAAGGCGAATAACGACACATCTCATAAAATCGATCTTGCGGCGTGATGCGTAATTAATGCTGGAGTGCCCTCGCCGCTACCCCTCTCAGAAAGAACGTGTGAAATAATTGAAAATTGATCCCGTATCTAGTAATACGAAAACGAACCGTCGTGTTTCATGAGTTTGATTGTTCGTCTAAGCATAAAATATCCAATCGTAAAAAGTAGAATAGCAAGTATCAAAAGAAAAATTGCAGAGTGCCACGGCAGAGTGCCGTGAAGCATAATTGATCTTGTAATCGAGATTGCATGAGTTGCCGGAAGAAGATTCGAAATAGCTTGAAAAAAATTAGGAAGGAGTGAAACAGGAAAGTAAACTCCGGTTAATATGGATCCGGCTCCGCCGGCCAACGCCATGATTCTGCCCGTAGTACGGATTCTGAGGTCAAATGCGGCTTGAATGAAGCCTGCGCCCAATGCGGCGGATCCTGCAATTATGAATAAAGGTATCAGTAAAAATAATCTGTCATAATGAATATTCACTCCGAACCACATAGCAGCAGCTAAAATAAAGAAAGTTCTGCCCAAAGCTCTAACAGCCTTTATCAAAGATGAAGCAATGACAAACATGAAAACGCTCGGGCCCAGAGTCATCATCGTCTCGAATGTTCCCATTGATATCTCGCTGATAATAAAATTACGCGGAGCGGAAACAATTGCTGAAACGAATCCGTAAAGTCCAACTCCGATAACTGTCACTGTAAAATAATCGTTGCCTTCCAGCAATTCTTTCGGCACCAATTTCCCTACATAAAAAATACCGGCAAAATAAATTACAGCGGTAATAAGTTCAGCTAAAAACGAAAGTCTATACGCCATTCTTCCAGCCGTTTCGCGTTCGACCAAAGCGTAGCATATTTCAAAAAATCTTCTCACCGTTCTTCCTCGGAATTTTCCATAATCTTTTCAAGCTCGGATTGAGAAGTCGGCCTTCCTCGCCACAAAATATTTCCTCTCGAAAGAACAAAAGCGCTTTCAGCGAGCGACGCTAATTCAATGTCATGCCCGGCAATAATAATCGAAAGATCTCTTCTTTGCCGAAATTCGAGAAGTGCCGCAATTAGCGCTTTCTTTGCGGCAATATCAATCGACCGCGTCGGTTCATCAAGAAGAATCACCTGCGGTGAGCCGAGAAATGCTCTGGCAACAGCAAGTTTCAGTTTCATGCCGGTCGTGTAAGTCCAAACAGGCTGACCGACAATTTCAGAACTCAATTCAAGTCTTTCGCATGCCGGAATAATTTCGGAAAGTTTATCTCTTGAAAGCCTGGCGTAAAACCTCAGGTTCTCATATCCGGTAAGTCTTTCCTGAAATTGCCGCTCGTTGGCAGTAATGTATACAACTTTTTCGGCATTACGCCGCACTGCGCCTTTCGTCGGTAATAGAACTCCCGAAATGATTCTAAGAAGAGTTGTTTTCCCCGAGCCATTGCGGCCGAAGAAGCAGTGAAAAGTATTCGGACTTATTTCATAATTTATATTCGACAATGCTCTGATAAATTTTTTTTGGGAAAAAGGGCGCCAAAAAGACGAACGTCTCTGAAATTCCATGCAAACATTTTCTAGTTTAACAAAATGATTCAGTTCTTCAGTCCTCTGCGTATTATTTCCATCTCTAGAATTTTTTGCTCGTTCTTCAAATATTTTTTCCAAAATTCTTTTTTCTGTCTCTGCAATAATTCATCAGGAGCATTTCTGCAGATAATCCATAGTTCGCGCAATTTCGGCGGCAAATCTTTCGGAGCCTGATCATTAGGTCTCGCTCTAACCGGCGGAGCAGTCTGAACGGGAGTCGTAGAACCAAATGGGCTCGATGCTGTTCTATTGCCAAAAGGCCCAAAAGGCATTGCGCCCTGCTGAGCGGCAAAAGGCGGTGGAGTAACACTTGCAGGCGCAAACGGAGGTGGAACCGCAGGTGTAAGATAAACTGCAAGTTCCTGAACATTTTCTGCCGCACTCCATTCGTCACTTCCCTCTGCGCAAACCTGAAGATCATGTTTCAATATCTTCTGCAGTTCGAACGCTTCATACGGTCCGGCTACATTTCCGTTAACAAAAGCATAATATCTGCTCACTTGCCAGCTCCCTCTCCAACCATCATCTCTTTAATCGTCTCGATAAGATTAGCCGATGTCAAACCAATTTCCTCTCTGATTATTTTTTGTTCTCCGTGCTCTATAAATCTATCCGGAATTCCGATTCTGCGCGCAGAAACTTTTACTCCGCTGTCGGCAAGAGCTTCTAGCACTGCAGAGCCTGCTCCGGTTTGCAGAGCCGATTCTTCGAAAGTGACAATCCGCCCTGTCTTCTTTGCATACGCAATGACAGTTTCAGTATCAAGAGGCTTGACAAAACGCATATTCACAACTGCAGCTGAAATATTAAAATCTTTATCGAGAATTTCAGCCGCATCGATCGCAAAATTAGCAAGCTGACCAAATGAGAAGATAACCGCATCAGTTCCGTCCCTGATTATTTCAGATTTTCCAAATTCGATTGGCAGAGAAGATGACGCAATAGATGCCGGCCCTCTCGGAAACCTCAGCGCTACAGGTTTTCTAAGCTGTAGCGCAAACTCCAGCATTGCGGATAATTCTTTGTCGTTTCGAGGAGTCATCACCGTCATGTTGGGAATCATTCTGAGATATCCAATATCAAAAGCGCCCTGATGAGTCTCTCCGTCATCGCCGACAATGCCGCCTCTGTCGATTGCAAAGACCACAGGCAGATTTTGAATGCAAACATCATGAATTATCATATCGAAAGCGCGCTGAAGAAAAGTCGAGTAGATCGTCACAATCGGTTTGTATCCATTCGCCGCCATTCCTGCGGCTGAAACAACAGCATGCCCCTCCGCTATTCCGACATCAAAACATCTCTTCGGAAATTTCTCGGCAAATCGATTCAATCCCGTTCCGCTCAACATTGCCGCAGTGAATGCAACTATCTTCTCGTCTTTTTCAGCAAGTTTAATCAAAGTGTCGGAAAAAATTCGAGTCCACGAAAGTTTTGCAGGAGAAGTTTCAATGACTCTATCGCCTGTCCTCGGATCAACTCCCTTCACTGCCGCATGGCCGCGTTCAGGATCGCCTAGAGCCCAATCCGAACCTTTTCCTTTCGAGCTTCTAACATGCAGTAGAACCGGAGTTCTCAGAGGCTTAATGCGTTCGAGAATAGTAATAAGCTCCTTCAGATTATGCGCGTTGACAGGTCCGTAATAAGTGAAACCCAGTTCTTCGAAAAGAAGGCTCGGCAGAATCATATTCTTCACGCCCTCTTTTAGTTTCGTCGCCTTCTGCAGAATCGCCTGTCCAATCTTCGCCGCGGCAGGAAATCTTTTATCGATGAGCACCTTCTCGTTTAATTGCGAAATCAATTCCTCGATATCGTCTTTTGCTTTGAAGTAAAACGGAGAAGTCATAATTTTGTTTAAGTATTGAGATAACGCTCCGACATTTCCGGCAATCGACATTGCATTGTCATTTAGAATTACAAGCATATCTGTCTTCAAAGCTCCTGCATTGTTCAGTCCTTCGAAAGCTAGTCCGCCTGTCATCGAGCCGTCGCCGATAATTGCGACTACTTTCTCATTTCCTCCGCTAAGGTCGCGAGCCATTGCAAAACCGAGTGCGGCGGATATCGACGTAGAAGCGTGCCCCGCTCCAAATACATCATAAATGCTTTCGTTGCGCTTTAGAAAACCTGAAATGCCTTTATGCGTACGCAATGTTTTAAATGCTTCTCGCCTGCCTGTTATTATCTTGTGAGCATAAGCCTGATGTCCAACGTCCCAGATTATCTTATCGCGCGGAGTATTAAAAACTTTATGAACCGCAAGAGCGAGTTCAACCGCGCCAGTAGAACTGCCGTAATGTCCTCCGGTCTGAATCATCGTCTCTGCGATATAATTGCGAATTTCCTCTGCTAATTGATTCAGCTCTTCAATATTCAAAGAGCGTATATCAGCCGGATCGTTTATTTTTTGGAGCAAACTCATTTCTGCATTCAACCCCGATTCTTAAATCAATTCTCGCGTTTCAAAACATAACTTATCAAAGAGAATAAAATCGTATTCTCTTTTCCGAGTTTATTCAAGCCGTTGAAAGACTCTTCGATCAATCCGCATGCTTTCTTTTTAGATTCTTCTAGTCCGATAATAGCCGGATATGTGCTCTTCCCTTTTGCGCTGTCCGCGCCGACAGGTTTGCCCATCAGAAGAGAAGTTGATTCGACATCGAGAATGTCATCTACAATTTGAAATGCAAGTCCTGCGGATTGTCCGACTTTTTCCAAAAGTTTCACTTCATCCGACGAGGCGTCCATTACAACAGCGCCGGCAAGTATTGCTCCTTGAATCAGAGCCGCAGTCTTGTGTTCATGAATCATGACAAGCTCGTCCGAAGAAACTCCGCGTTTTTCTCCAAGAATATCCAATGCCTGTCCCATCACCATCCCGTCAATGCCAGAGGCGCGGCGCAAAATTTCAATAACAGCTCGTCTCCGTTTCAATTCGGTTTTATTGAGCGCCGAGAATGCCTTCAGTATGAGATAAATTCCAGCTGTCACAGCAATAGGCACACCGAATTTAATGTGGCAAGAGAGCCTGCCGCGACGCAAGGAATCGTTATCCATTACGGGCAAATCATCGTGAATTAGCGAATACGTATGAATGTATTCGAACGCAGAGGCTACAGCGATAATATCTTTAGCTTCAATTTCTTCCCCCGATTGAGTCTTTAGCCGGAAATTTTTTTTATGCCAATCAGCATTAATATCTTCGTTTGAAAAAGCTATTGCCGAGGCAAGAACCAGAGCAGGCCTAAGTCTCTTTCCTCCGACTTTCAATGAATATAGCGCGGCTGAAGCGCATTTAGAATTCGCAACTAAACTAAAATCGCGTTCCGAAAAATCTAAAATTAAATCGGAAGTAAATTTAAGAAAATTATTAATTTTATTTGCAGTGTCTTTAGTCACTTTTTTTCTATTAACTATTTTTCTTCGCCGGCTGAAAGTTTTTCAATTCTTAGCCTAGCAGACTCTAAGATTTTTTCGCATTCCTTGTGCAAATGAATCCCTTCTTCGTAAAGTTGCAATGCATCTTCAAGAGGAACGTCTTCGCGCTCTAATAGTCCTGCAGTCTCTTCCAGCCGCTTTAGCTTTGACTCAAAAGACTCTGTCTTCTCTTCCTTCTTCATCTCTTCACCTCTTCCCCGGATTCTATCACTTCGCATTCAGCAAATCCTTTATGAAATTTTACAAAAACTTTATCTTGAATTCCAAGTTCTGCTCCGTTCTTCACTGCCTTTCCATTCTTCATTACTACAGAATATCCGCGTCTCAAAATAGAATCCGGATTCACTCCGGCTAATCTTGCCCCTAATAACTTCAGTTTCTGATTCTTTGAATCCTGAAATAAACGAATACTATGTTTAAGTCTAACTTTTAAGGAATCGGTTTTAGAACTTCGCTCCGCAATTTTATGCAGAGGCGAGGACAACTCGATTCTGTTCATCAATGAATCCATTCTGCTCTTCACTGAATCAATTCGTCCGGAAATTAACGCATCGATCGATTCCCTGATTCGATCTGTCTTCTCAATTCTGAGTTTCAGAGTGCTATCGGGCGAACGAAGAGTTCGTCCGAGCATACTGCATCGTTCGAAAGCAGACCGAACAATTTTTCCGCTGCGCTCTGCAAGACGAAAACTCAATTTCGTTAAAGCCGCCTTGATATCTTCAACCGAAGGCGTCGCCAATTCAGCGGCTTCAGTCGGAGTCGCTGCGCGCCGGTCTGCAACAAGATCTGCAATCGTGGTATCGGTTTCGTGGCCGACCGCGGAGATTATAGGAACAGGCATTGCTGAAATTGCTCGAGCGACAATCTCGGTATTGAAGCCCCACAGGCTCTCGATCGAGCCGCCGCCTCTGCCGACAATTACAACATCAACATCTCCATATTTAGCCATTCTTTCAAGTCCTGCCGCTATCGACGGAGCTGAAGACTCGCCCTCCACCGCTACCGATTCGAGAATTACGGTAGCGAGCGGGAACCTGCGCGAAAGCACATTCAAAATATCCTGAAGCCCTGCGCTCTCTTTTGAAGCAACCACGCCAATTCGCCGTGGAAATGCCGGTAGAGCCCTTTTTCTTTCTTGAGAAGTCAATCCTTCTGCAATAAGTTTTTTCTTAAGCTCCTCGAATTTTTTCCATAAAATTCCGGAACCGCTCTTCGTCATAGAACGCACATAAAGCTGATAATTTCCTCTCTGGGAATAAACTGTGACATTGCCATTGGCAATAACTTCCATTCCGTCGGAAGGAGTAAAATCTATCTTTCTATTTTCCGGCGAGAAAAAAACACATGTGATCTGAGCCTCCTCATCCTTCAAAGAAAAATACATGTGTTTTCCGAGATGATGTTTAAAATTGGAAAGCTCGCCGATGACTGAAACATTCTGTAAATTCGAATCCGAATCGATAAGATCTTTTATTTTACGAGTAAGCTGAGCTACTGTTTCAGGGCGTTCTTCGTCAGACTTCGCCTGAAATAGCGGAAGCGTATCGGAATCGAATTCAGAAGAGACAGTCAT
>Ga0066636_10001910_pt1 | contig 13100 bp, 10 predicted proteins | sample CryGeyCG2014_080_2_FD_62736 | JGI IMG/M metagenome (GOLD analysis project Ga0066636, IMG submission 62736) | Groundwater microbial communities from aquifer - Crystal Geyser CG07_land_8/20/14_0.80 | ecosystem: Environmental > Aquatic > Deep subsurface > Groundwater | place: USA: Utah: Grand...
AATATGTTTAATGATCGGTTTATTTGAATTATCCATATATCAGCAGTCTCTTTAGCGCTATTGTGCGACTGCTTCTATATTCATAATAACAGGGCAAAAACGTGTGTCAATAGCTAAAATCCCTGTTCCCCACGCTTTTTGTCTCTATAAAAAAAACGAGAGACATGTCAGAGGGACATGTCTCGAAAAATACATATGTGATCAATTACCCGAGCGATAGCGAAGGGTGAAGATGAAACTTTAGTTTCATCGCCTACTTGATCATAATTATTGACTACGGCATCATTGTGCCAAGATAATTGACAAGGAACTAGAAAGGATTGGAAAGGAACTATAACCGATGGTCGGGAGAAAGGTTGGGCTGCTGCTATATTGAAAGGAAATGAACCCCTGCAAGCATATTGTTCCACCCCGAGCCGTTATGTGCAACCCAATCTTCTCCCAATTTTATTATAAACCATCAAAAAGCCTTGTCAATAAAAAAAACCGCTAGGTCCCCTACCCTAACGGCTATCTACTTTATTAATTCTTTGAATTTTTCCCAGAGAGATTTACTAACTTCTGGAACTTCTTCTTTAAGTTCTTGTTTTTCTTTTTGGAACTCTTCCTCAATCATTGGTTTTCTTTTTTCCATTTCTTCTTTCACTCTTGGTTCTATCTCTTTTTTGATCCAGCTTGCCATTTTTGGCCAGATATTTTTCATAAACCAGTTATACATTTTTTGCCAGGTGGGTAGTATATCTTCTTTCCAAATTTTTTCTATAATTCCTGGTAATTCTTTTTGGCCGACTTCAACTGTTTTCTCTCCAATTGCTTTCACTTCCTCAAGAGTCTCAGGCGCCTTGATGCTCTTTTGAGGAGACTCTTGAGTTAAGCCGAGAGCCGGCAAAATTAAGCCAACAAATATTGATATTATAATTATTTTTTTAATTATCATTAGGAATTAGAAATTAGAAATTAGAAATTTTGCGTCACTTATTCTCTTTAAAGTTTTTTCTTTGCCTAATATTGCAGCTATTTCGAAGGGGCCGGCCGAAGCTTCTTTACCCGTTAAAGCCACTCTTAAGGGCCACAAAAGCCTTCCCCTATCCCCTGCCTGCGCAGGCAGGCCTGCCTCCTCAGCTCTTAAGAGTAAAATTTTTTCTAAATTTTCCCGAGTCCAGTTTTCAACTACTACATCAGATAAAGTTTTTTCTGATTTTTCAAGAGATTCTTTAACTTCTTCATCTGACATCTTTTCCCATTTTAACAAATCCTTGCTATATTTTAAACTATCTCTAAAAAAGAAATCAGTCAACTCAGAAATTTCAGATAATTTCTTTAGTCTTTCTTGATAGAGGGCGAAAATTTTCTTTAAAGTGTCAAAAGAAATTTCCTCACCGGTTTCTCTAATAATATATTGGCTGGCGAGGAAACCGGAGTCATCTCCAAAAAGTTTTAGGTCTTTACCTTCTACTTTTCCAATTAACCCCGCCTCAATTAAATAAGGAATACATAGCTCAGTTATTTTTTCAATTGATCTTTGACGAATATAAAATCCGTTTAAATAATCCAACCTTTTAATATTTAAAACTGCTCCAGCTTTCTGGACTCTTTCCAAGGAGAACTCTTTGATTAAAGAAGGCAAAGAGTAAATTTCTCTTTCTCCGCCCGGATTCCAACCTAAAAATGCCATAAAATTAATTAGGGCTTCGGCTAAATACCCTTCTTTTTTGTATTGAGAAACCGAAACTGAGCCATGCCTTTTGCTCAATTTTGTTCGGTCTTGGCCTAAAATTAAGGGCAAATGAGCATAAAGTGGTCGCGGAAAGCCTAAAGCTTCCTGTAAAAGAATTTGCTTTGGAGTATTGGAGAGATGTTCTTCTCCTCTAATGACATGACTGATTTTCATTTCAAAATCATCAACCACCACAGCAAAATTATAAAGAGGATTGCTTAAGTTTTTGGCAATAACAAGGTCACCCATTAAAGAAGCGTCAAACTCCACCTTTCCCCGAATCAAGTCCTCAAAATCTACTTTTTTTGGGGGCATTCTAAATCTGATCACTGTCGGTTTTCCCTCAGTCAATCCTTTTTTTACCTCTTCCGGAGAAAGCTGAGCGCACTTGCCATTGTAGTGCGGCGCTTCTCCTATTGATAATTGATATTGTCTTTGGGCTTCCAAATCCTTCTCTGAGCAAAAACAATAATAAGCTTGATTCTCTTGAATCAGTTTTTCTAAATATTTAGCATAGATATTTAATCTTTGACTTTGGCGGTAAGGACCTTCGTTCCATTCAATCCCCAGCCATTTGAGATTTTCAATAATATCTTTTTCAAAACGAGGGTCCGATCTTTCAGCGTCGGTATCCTCAATCCTTAAAATAAAACTACCTTGGTGCGATTGGGCAAAGAGAAAATTAAAAAGAGCAGTTCTAGCTGACCCAATATGTAAAAACCCGGTTGGCGACGGGGCAATTCTCACCCTAACCTCGCCAGGCTTAAAGAATTTAAAATCGTTAGCTGGCATATTTCTAATTTTAGCTTAACATAATCTTTCCCAACTTCAACCAGCGAGCGAGGCGAAGCCGAGCGAAGATGTCAATGAGGCAAAGCCTCATTGACCAGCGAGATAGCTGTAAATGTAAGCAGCTATTATTTTGGCAGCTTGAGGTTTGGAAAATTCACGAGCTGCTTTTTGAAGCCGTTCCAACTCTTCTGGGCGAGAAAAGAGATATTTGAGTTTTTCTAAGAAGAAATGAGAAGTAAAATTAGCTTCCTCCATTACTATTGCTGCTCCTCCTTCAGCATAAGCATAAGCATTTTTTACTTGATGGTTTTGAGCAGCTTCCGGCAAAGGAATCAAAATAGAAGGCTTGCCCCAAGCAGCTATTTCAAAAAGACTACCCGACCCCGCCCGGCTGACAATTAGATCGCAGACCGCGTAAGCCTGTTTTAACTCTTCTTCTTTCAGGAAAGGAAAAAGACGATAATTTTTATCTAAACCTTCGGGCAAGATAGCTTTACTTTCTGCTTTTACTTCTGGGAAATTTTTCTCTCCGCATTGGTGCAAAACATAAAAATTCTCAAGAAGCTCTGCTAAAATCTCTAAAATTTTATCATTTACCCTTTGAGCTCCTTGGGAGCCGCCCAAGATTAGAATTACAGGCTTCTCCCCGCTTAACTTAAAAAATTCTCTACCTTTTTCTCTTGAACTTTCTAAAATTTCTCTACGAATAGGGTTGCCAACTTGAATCATTTTCTTTGGAGGGAAATATTCTGTTCTGGGGAAAGAAACAAAAATTTCCAGAGCGAATCTCGAGATGAATCTATTGGCCAGGCCCGGAGTAACATCCGACTCGTGGAGAAAAATCGGGACTCTTAATAGCCAACTGGAAATCACGCCAGGAATTGAGCCGAATCCTCCTTTGCTAAAAATTAAATCAGGAGCTAGAAAGAAAACATAAAAGAAAGCCTGAAAAATACCCATCGGAATTTTAAGAAGAACGTCCGTCAAATTTTGGAATATGGTTTTCCAATCCATATATCTCCGAACTTTTCCAGCCAGCACGGTTTTAATCTTAATTCCTTCTTGGGAAAGCAAAATTGAGCCAAAGTCGTCTTTTGGGCCGATGTAATAAAATTGCAAGTCCTTTTGAGGACTAAGCCTTCTGATTTCTCTAACAATGCCGATAATGGGCAAAATGTGACCGCCGGTACCACCGCCGGTAAATAATATTTTCATGTCACCTGCGACTAATATTTAATAATATCCCCATTCCAATTAATTCTGACATAAGAGCTGATCCTCCATAACTAACAAACGGCAAGGGAATGCCCGTCAGGGGTAAAATTCCTATCATTGCTGCCAAGTTAGTAAAGCCTTGGAGACAAACCCAAACAGTTAATCCCAGAGCAGCCAGCTGAGAAAATTTGTCCTCTTTCCTTTTAGCGATTCTAAACCCTCTCCACAAAATCAGCAAGAAAATAAGAATCAAAATAGCAGCTCCAATAAATCCGGTTTCTTCAGCAAAAATGGCAAAAATCGAATCTGACATTGACTGAGGCAAAAACCCATACCTTTGACGCGACAAGCCCAAGCCCAAGCCAAATAAGCCGCCCGACCCGACCGTAATTAAAGCCTGTTTTATCTGGTAGCCAATTCCCATGGGGTCAATTTCGGGATTAAGAAAAACTAATAATCTATTCAATCTATAAGGAGCAAGTTTTATTAAGGCCAATAATCCCCCTCCGCCAATCAAAATTATAAGAATGCTGTGCCAGAGGGGAGTTTGGGCTAAAAAATACATTAGAGCAGCTGAAATCACAATTACTCCCAAGGTACTAATATCTGGCTGGAGGACCAAAAACAAGCTAATTATACCAACAACTAATAAGAAAGCAATAAAAGTCTGGCTAAACCCCCTTGTTTTTGAGGTGCGGCTGGCCAACCAGGCTGCTAAATAAAGAATAAAAGTGAGTTTTAAAAATTCCGAGGGCTGAAAAGAAAACAAACCAAAAGAAACCCATCTGGCCGCTCCGCCAGCTTCAGAGCCAATTTTAGGCAAAAAGACCATACTCAAAAAGACCAAATTTACCAAAAGTAAGGCTGGAGCCCATTTTTTAAAGAAATCAAGCCTGACCCTAAAAGCAAGAAAGCCCAAAATTAACCCTGGGATTAAGCCAAAAACAATTTGATGATTTAAAAAATAATAAGTATTTCCGAATCTTTCTTCAGAAAGAGAAGCTGAAACACTGGCTAAGATTAAAATCCCTAAAATTATTAGAGCCAGAACCGCTCCAGCCAAAAAAATATCAGGCTGACCCCTTCGATCTTTTACTAAATTTCTTAACATATTAGTCAATGAAACTATTGTTTCATTTCCACCTTCGTTTTCGCTGCGCAAAAACTTGCTTTTTAAATAAATTACCTTTTTCTTTGTAATCTTTAAAAATACTAAAACTGGTTGAGGCGCAAGATAAGAGGCAGATTTTTCCCTTCCGAGTATTTTTATAAGCGAGTTTGACGGCATCTCGCATATTGTCCGTAAAGAAATGCCTAGGTACTTCCCTTCCCAGAGCTTGTTTCACTATTTCGCGCCAGATTTTTTCTCCGGTAGTTGGGAATAAAATTAGATTTTTTATGTTTTTATTTTCTAAAACACTTTTGGCTAATTTTTTAAAATCAATTTTTCTATCAAAACCGCCCAGCATAATGGTCTCAACTTTCTTGCCCAGGGCTTTTATTGCGAAGATGGCAGTTTCCGGAATAGTTGATAAGGCATCGTTGTAAAAAGTAATTCCTTTATACGTTCCGACCAATTCCAATCTATGAGGTAAAGATTTAAATTCTTTGAGCGCTTTTTCAATAGTTTCTGGAGGGATTTTAAATATCTTTCCCACGGCTCTAGCCGCTGCCTTATCTAATTCGTAATACTCTCCTTTTATCGGGATTTTTTCAGCTTTTGTTTTTTTAGCAAATTCTTTAACCAGTTTATCTCCCGAATTGAAAACCAAATAATCATTTTTAGTTTGGTAAAGAGTAATGTTGGCTTTTGCCCGTGCGTATTCAGCAAAACTCTTGTAGTAATCTAGATGTTCAGGATAGATATTAAGCAAAACGGCAATATGGGGACTTTTTTTCAGGTTGTACAACTGATGGCTGGAAAGTTCATAAACGTAAACATCTTTTGGAGTGGCCGGGAATAGAAAATTTAATGCCGGCCTTCCGATGTTGCCCACTAAATGCGCCCTTAGGCCGCTTTCCTTTAAAACCCGATAAATCATTGAGGCGGTCGTGCTCTTGCCCTTGGTGCCAGTAACTCCGATAATCTTCCCCGGACAATTATCAAAGAAAATTTCAGTTTGAGTAGTAATTTTCTTCAAAACTGACTCGGGCAAAATTTTAAAAGGGACTCCCGGCGACTTAATTATTACATCGTAACCCTCAAGGGCTTTAAGGTAATTCGGTCCAAGATGTGGTTTAATGTTTGGAAATTGAAAATTGGAAATTGGAAATTGTTTCTTGTCAGCTATCCCGATGACTTTCTTCGGAAAGAGTTTTCTCAAAAACTCAAAGTTATCCTTCCCTTCCCTGCCAAACCCCAAAATTAAAACTTTTTTATTCTTTAATTCATTTATCTTCATTTAACCAAACAAAGTGAAGGTTTAAGAAGAGAATAAAATTCTCTTCGCTTTAAGTATTTTTTTGAACGCTTTTGGTAAATTATGTTGGCTATTCCAATCATTTAAGATTTTTTTTGATTCTTTATCTAAATTAAGATATTTGGGTAGAATTTTTTCTTGAAAATATTGGAGAAGAAGAGGTAATTTGACTCTCCTTTGCTTGAGGCTTCGGAGGGCAAGGTAAAAAACAACTAAACTTTCTTTTTTGGTGCCGACACATTCAAAAGGCTTGAATCCCCTCTTCCCTATTAGTTGTTGCATTATTGGCAACAGATTTTCGTTATTAAACAAATTTTTACCAAAAATTTTTAGTAGCTCTTTTTCTTTAACAAAAGGATGAAGACAGGCAAAAATGAACAAGCATTTTGAACACTCTCCACACCATTTCTTAGTGGGCAATTTGGTCCCAGAGGCAGTTTTGTAGGCCTCATTACAGCTTAGAAAAACTGAGAAGTATTTTTTATATTTGCTGAACAATTTAGCTATCTGAATTTCATATAAGGGCCGAAGAAAGCTGAAATATTCAAGGTTTTTTGCCAAATATTTTTTCGAGTATTTTCTGAATTTCTTCTCGAAATCAAAACTTTTAGACCACTGGTGATTAATGGTTTTTCCTAAATATTTCACATTTCCCTCGTTGGAACTCCTTTCATTTGAAAAAGCAATGTATTTTTGACCAAAAATTACAGCACAAAGAACGCTTAAAAAAGCTAAATAAGCTGAAAAGGGCGTATGGCCATTTAAGAATCCCTGGCGATTTAATTCCAATAGTTTTTCATCAATTTTCCGCCTAACAATTATTGGTTTTTTACACTCCCCCACTTTCATTATTTCAGCCGCAGCCTCAGTTGGGTTTAAGGAAAAACAATTAATATTTTTTCCAGCTTTTTTCAAAATTTCTAAAGTAACCGCCGAATCCTTACCGCCACCCACCGCCACCAATACTTTTCCAATACGCCTTAACACGACGATCGTCGTGTTAAGGCGTATTTCTTTTGTTGTTGTTTTTATGGTGAGGAAGTTGGGTTTTCTGAAATCGATTTTGTTTTCGTAAAAAAATTGACCCATGCCATTTATTATTAAATCCTTCCACCACTTGATTTGTTCTGAATTTAGCGGGCTAGCTTTAATTTCTATTACCGGCGAACAGGTTGCTTTCCAATAACTGGGAATTTCCATAAGACCAAGATTAAATACTAAATTATTTAATACTCTATCCCCCACTCTTTCGATTTGAGATTTATCAACATTTTCAATAACAACTTTGGGCTTAAAATAAATATCAGGCTCAACTCTGAAAGAAAAAAGAATTTCTAAATTATTTTTAGAAATCCCGTAAGAGTAATTTTCGTAAACGAATTTTGGATATTTTTTTCTTAGATTTAACATTTTATCCCAAAAGGCGCATGGCTACTCCTAAAATTGCCAGAACCACACTAATTATCCAAAATCGCATTGTCACCTGATGGGCTGGCCAACCACGGGCTTCAAAATGATGATGAATGGGTGTGGCAAGCCAGATTTTTTTATGGCGGAATTTTTTAGACAACAGCTGCAAAATCATTGAACCGACCTCTATCACTAAAAGTCCGGCAATGATTGGTAAGACAACTACCGAATCTGTTAAAAAGGCAACAACAGCCATAGTGGTAGTTAATCCTAAAATTCCGGTTTCTCCCATATAAAAACGGGCCGGCGGAATGTTAAACCATAAAAAAGCAAAGAGGGTGCCAGCGATTACGGCACAAAAAGTGGCTAAGTCCGCTTTACCTTGAGCAAAAGCGATAATAGCAAAAGCTCCAAAGATAGAGGCAAAAACTCCCCCAGCTAATCCATCTAAGCCATCAATCACACCGCCTGCCCAAGAGCCAACGGTTACTAAAACAAAAAGGGGTATCATCCAAATCCCGATTGGAAAAACAAATCCTTCGGGGAAATTTTTTAATAAAGGAATATGAATAGTGTCCCAGCCTAATTGATAATAAAACCAGAAGCCCCCGATTAACCCAATAATAATAACCATTAGCAGTCTCCGCTTAAAAGTTATGCCGCCACCAATGTATTTTCCTTTACCGCAAACCTGAAGAATATCATCAGAAAGTCCCACCAAGGAAGCAGCAATTAAAGTAAATAAAGGAAGCCAGGTTTCACTTCTTGATAAAAAGTTTAATTTTTTAACCCACCAAATATCGCAAAAATTAGCCAAAGCAAAAAACAAAAAAACAACAAACAAGACCGACACCCAAATTAGCACTCCCCCGCCCCGCGGTACGCTTGTCTCCCTGTCTTTATGTAGGGAATAGATAACTTCTGCTTCGTCGCCAGTAATGGTTTTAGTTCTGGCTTCTTTTTTCCAAAATTTAAATTTTTTTAGCAACTCTATTAAGGCCGGCGCCCAAAACAAAGCTGCCACTGCCGATATTCCAGATAGAAGAAAAAGCTTTATTATATTAAAAGTAACAATACTCATTGACCAATGGCGAGCCAATCGATAAGTTTTTGGGTTTCTACAATTCGAGCCGCGGCCGAAGGAGCGCCTAAAATCACGTTAATATATTTGTTTTCCTTTCCGTCTTCTAAAACCAAAAGCATACATCCTTCAGCTTCGTCAGTGTAGCCAGTTTTTCCTCCTAAAATCTTAAATTTTTCTGGCATTGCTAAGTCTGAAGTTCCATTTTCAGTCGGATAAGGACCTTGGCTTACCGAAATCTCAAAAATCTTTGGATATTTTTTGAGTATATATTGAGTAATTTTTGTTAGATCTTCAGCGGTTGAGTGGTTAAAACAAGCGATATTGGCAGGCTCATAATGTATGCCCTTAGGATCCAAACCGGTAGGATTTACAAAGTGGGTGTTCTCTAGCTCCAATTCCTCAGCTTTTAAATTCATTTTTTCTACGAAGTTTTCAGTCCCAACAAGTTCAGCGAGAGCAAAAGCAGCGTCATTGCTGGAATAAATCAACATCAACTCTAATGCTCTTTCCAGTAGTAGTTTATCGCCCGCTTTTAAATTGCCAAAAATTGGAACATCTTCTTGGCTCGCCGCCTCTTCAGAGACGGTTATCAAATTGGAAAAATCATAATCATTTATCGAGCCCATTTTAATGGGCGAAGATGGAGATGAATCTTTAGATTCATCGACCTCGGTGGTATTTTCAAAAACAATTATCGCCGTCATTAATTTAGTTAAAGAGGCAATCGGCAAGGGTTGGTTAATATTATTTTTTAAAAGAATTTTTTCGCTTTTTAATGAAACAGCCGCTCGGGCCTGGAGCTCAAGCTCGGGCCTTTCCGGTTTTTGAGGAATTTTAACTAAAGAGATTTCTTCAATCGGCTGAGAAATTTGAGCATAGAAAACACCTTCCAGGTTTTCCTGGAAAGTATTTATGCCCCACCAAAGGGGCAAACTAAAAAGAAAAGAAATTAATAGAATCTTTGCTCCTTTCATTTTCGTTTTTCACTTTTCGCTTTACGTTTTTCGCTTATTTTTATATGGAGCTCTTTAAGCTGTTTTTCGTCTACTTCAGCGGGAGCTTGCATCATTAAATCCCGATTGTCGCCGGTTTTCGGAAAAGCCATTACTTCTCGGATATTGGGCTCATTTAGGACTACAGATAAAAACCTATCAATCCCGGGAGCGATGCCGCCGTGTGGCGGCACGCCGTAACTAAAGGATTCAAAATAATTACTGAATTTCTTTTTAGTTTCTTCTTTTTTGTGCCCAAGAACTTCAAAAACTGCCGTTAAAATATCAAGATTGGTAGTTCTGATGCTCCCTCCGCCAATTTCGTAGCCATTTAAAACAAAATCATATTGATAAGCTAAAATCTTTTCCGGGTTTTTCTTAATTTCCCTAACGTTTTCAACTTGGGGCTTAGTAAAGGGATGATGCATCGCTCTCCATTCTTTTTTTTGCCATTCAAACGCCGAGCGAGAGCGAGGCGAGAGAAGAGGTTTTACCTCTTCGAACATTGGGAAATTTACTACAAAACAAAAAGCTAATTCCTCTGGATTTTGTTTGTTTTGCCTCAGGTCGGGCTTATCGGACTGATATTTTTTCATTACATTTCTATATTCTAAGCGCGGGAAAGGGATTTTTAAAATTCTTTTTTCTGGGAATAATTTTTTAACTAAGCTTATATATAATCTTTCTATCAGGTCCAAAACGTCTTGCTGGCTTACGAAGGACATCTCAATATCCAGTTGGGTGTGCTCGGCTTGTCTGTCGGCGCGAGGATCTTCGTCACGGAAGCATCTGGCAATCTGGAAATATTTTTCTAAACCCGCCACCATCAGAAGTTGTTTATACTGCTGGGGCGATTGGGGTAAGGCATAAAATTTGCCTGGCTGCAGTCTTGAAGGAACTAAAAAATCCCTGGCACCTTCGGGAGTGGACTTGGTTAAAATGGGAGTTTCTACCTCAATAAACCCCTCGTTAATCAAAAAATCTCTCATAAAATGAATAACTTTCTGGCGGTAAATTAAGTTTCTCTTCAGCCTTTCTCGTCTAAGGTCCAAATAGCGATATTTTAGTCTTTTTTCTTCGTTTATTTCGTAGCCCGAACCATCAATAGTAAAAGGCAAAGTTTTTGCCTTAGATAGCACTTCTAAATTTTCTGCCTCTAACTCGATTTTTCCGGTTTCAATTTTAGGATTTTGCATTCCCTTTGGCCTTTCTTTTATTTCTCCTTCAACGCAAATTACCCACTCGGGCCTAAGCTCTTTTGCTGCTTCAGGGTTACAAACCAATTGCAACACGCCCGATCTATCTCTCAAGTCAATAAAAAGAATCTTTCCGTGAGACCTTACGGCGTTTACCCAACCGCAAACCTTGACTGTTTCTCCTATATGTTTTGGCGTGTCAATGTTTAAAATTCGGTTCATTCTTTTTTATTCTCGAAGATAACTTTTAATTTTTTCAACTATTTCTTGGGGAGTTCAAAGAGATAAATCTCTTTTCACCCTTCGCTCGCCCGAGCGAGGCGAAGCCGAGCGAAGGGTAAAGATGAAAGTTTATCTTTCATCGACTAGTAGTTGCTTTATTTTCGCAACTATTTCGCTCGGAGTATAATTTGTCTTAATTAAATAATCTTTGGCGCCGAGCTTTAAGGCTTGTTTTTTAGTCTCCGGGTCATCATAATTTGAGAAAGCAACCACTGGCGTAGCGGCAATTTCGGGATCTTGTCTCAGCCAGCCCAAGAAGGTAATTCCATTTTCTCTGGGAAGTAAAATATCAAGAACAATTAAATCTGGCCTTTCTTTTTTAACCATCTTTAGCCCCTCTTTTGATTCAAATGCCAAAAGCACTTCAAACCCTGCCTGAGAAAATTTCTCTTTGTACATTTCAGCCAAAATTTTTTCATCTTCTATAAGCAATATTTTCTTTAGCATAAATTTTATTTCATTGGCAATTCTATATAAAAAGTTGAACCTTTGTCTTTACCTTTGCTTTTTGCCCAGACTTTGCCATCGTGGGCTTCAATAAACTTTCTGGCCACATAAAGCCCGAGCCCAACTCCTTCGGTATATAGCCTGGTACCGGCTGCGCCCCGGGAAAAACTTTCAAACATTTTAGACAGTTCAGCTTTTGTCATTCCTGCTCCCGTATCAGATACTTCAATTTTGCATTTTGCATCTTGCATTTCGCATTTTATTGTTATTCCGCCTTTTTCAGTATATCTGATGGCATTGTCTATCACGTTCATAACAACCTGTCGGAATTGATCTTTATCCACCGAAATCTTAGGCAAGGGTTTTTTGGGTTTTTCCCATTTCAAATAAAGGCCTTTTTCTTTAGCGATATTGCTTAATTCTTCTAGTACGCTGGAAATCAAACTTTCCAAAGATAATTTTTCCAATTTTGTCTCCATTCTGCCAGCCTCAATCCGAGAAACACTTAAAAGGTCGTTAACTAATTTTATCAATCTTTCGTTAGAAGCATAAATATTATTTAAGGGGCCTCCCATATTTTCTGGCAGCTTGCCATAAGTTCCTTCATTTATCATTGAAATATATCCCTTAATTGCGGTTAAAGGTGTTCTTAATTGGTGAGAGGCAATAGAAATAAACTCTGACTTAGCTTTATCCAATTTTTTCAGATCTTCATAGGCCTCTCTTAATTCTTGAGTGGCTTTTTCCACTTCTCTTTCCAATTTTTTACTAAAACCCCTTACTTCAGAATATAATTTAGCATTTTGAAGGGCAATTGAGGCCTGGTTAGCTAAATTAGTTAAAAGTTCAATGTCTTGAGTTGAATAGGGTTCGCCAGATAATTTGTTTCCTAAAACAATCATTCCTATAATTTTCTCTTCAATAAAAAGCGGCAGACAAAGGGCAGCCTCAATCCTTTTCATATTCGATTGTAAAGTTTGTAATCTTCCCTTCTCTTCTTTTTCTGTTGTATCACGAACAATTAGAGAAAGCTCTTCATAAACCAATGGCTTTTGGGTTCTTTCCAGCCAGACAGTTAAGAAGTTATCTTTAACCAAAGAAATGCCATTTTCTTCACGGAATCCAATATTCTTTTGGATACGGTATTCGCCGTCCCCCGGCTCTCTCAAAAGTGTCACTGCCTTATCCAATTTCATCGTATTTATCAAGGTATTAATGATTAAAGAAGAGAGCTTGTCTAATTCCAAGAATTTGGTTAATCTTTTTCCCAAATCCGTCAAGACCGTCTGATAAGAATAAAATGTGTAATAAAAATATCTTGAAGCCCACTTTTCAAAAAACCGAAAGACAAATTGAAACAGTAGAATGCCAATGATTAAAATTAAAGAGGAGGCAACATTTATTGGAACTGGCACGACCAATTCATTGTTTAGGAGAAGCAAAAGAAGCGCAATGGCGATGACTACAATAAAAGAAAGAACATAAACCGCTCCTTTACCAATTACTATTCTTATATCCATCAGTCGATAACGGGTAATCGCATAT
>Ga0066636_10001912_pt1 | contig 13086 bp, 14 predicted proteins | sample CryGeyCG2014_080_2_FD_62736 | JGI IMG/M metagenome (GOLD analysis project Ga0066636, IMG submission 62736) | Groundwater microbial communities from aquifer - Crystal Geyser CG07_land_8/20/14_0.80 | ecosystem: Environmental > Aquatic > Deep subsurface > Groundwater | place: USA: Utah: Grand...
CTACCTTCTTTTTAACTTTTTCTCAATCTTATCCCAAGTAACAAGTATCGCAACCGAAACAAAAGGTGATGAATAGGTTCCTGAAACGGTTCCGATAAGAAGAGCAACAGCAAACCATTTTATTGTTTCTCCCCCTAAAAGAATTAAGGCAAGAAGCATGAATATTATGGTAAAAGAATTATTGATTGACCGCGCCATTGTTTCGGAGGTGGCCAGATTAGCCAGATTGTAAAGATCCCCTCCAACTTTCTTTTTAAGCTCTCTCACCCGGTCGTAATTAACGATTGTGTCATGCACCGAAAAAGAAAGAATGGTAAGAAGAGAGGTGACAAACAGAAAATCAACCTCTGCCCCGTAAAAATGACCTAAGAGAGCAAAGCTGCCGATTAAAACAAAACTGTCATGGAACATCCCCAAAACCGCTGAAAGTCCAAATTTGAAACTCTTAAACCGCCAGGCAACCCACAAAAGAATTCCGGAGGCAGACATAATCAAGGCAATCACGGTTTTTTTCACCAAATCCGGACCGATTGAAGGGCCAACGCTCTCAAAACGAATCTGTTCCACTTTTGGATCGCTAAATTCTTGCGTCTCATGAAAAGTTTTTATCTGGCCATCGGGAAAACGATATTCAATAATCGTCCCTCCGGTAAAATCGATGCCGTATTTTAAACCCCATTTGCCAAAACCGAAGATTCCCGCTCCGATCACCATGCCAGATATCAAAAGGTAAAGCCAGCGATATTTCATCCAGTCAATCATTTTCTTTTCTCCTTAACCAAGACCCTTAACAAATTTCTGGAAACCACTATTCCCGTAAAAAGGCTGATTCCTATTCCTAACGCCAGAGTAATGGCAAATCCCCTGACCGGGCCTGAGGTGTGCAAAAAATTCCAATCTAAGGGATTGGCTAAAACAAAGGCGGTGACCAAAGTGGCAATATTAGCATCCCGGATCGAATCCCAAGCCCGACCGAAGGAAACCTCCAGAGCGTCTGCAACCGTGATATGCTTGCCCTTTTCTTCCTTAAACCTTTCAAAAATCAGGATATTGGAATCAACCGCCATTCCGACCGAAAGCATAAATCCGGCGATTCCGGGAAGAGTAACCACCACCGGAATCAGTTTATAAAGAGCCAAAGTTAAAACCCCAAAAACCACAAGGCCGATATCGGCCACTAACCCGAGTTTGCCGTAAACCAAAAACATAAAAAAGACAACCATGATAAGCCCGATCGCCCCGGCCTTAACACTTTTGGCAATTGATTCTGCCCCTAAAGTTGCCCCGACCGTTCTTTCTTCAACCAAAGAAACCGGAACCGGTAAAGCTCCGGCATTAAGCTGAATCGACAAATTCTTAGCCTCATCAAGGGAAAAATTTCCCGTAATCTGGGCCTGACCACCCGCAATCTTCTCCTGAACCACGGGCGCGGAAACCAATTCATTATCTAAAACTATGGCCACCTTCTTGCCGACATTTTCTCCGGTTATTTTCTCAAATTTATCGGCCCCCGCCTGGGTAAAAGAAATGGAAACCGCAGGTTTACCGGTATTCCTGTCAAAAACAACCGAACTTTCGGCCAAATCTGCTCCGGTTAAATCCGTAGGCACCAGGGTTGATGAGGGCGTGGCATTTTTTTCCACCGGCAAATCCACCACTTTCATAAAAACAAGCTGGGCGGTTTTACCGATTATACTTTGGGCCTGCTTCGTATCTTTGATGCCGGGCAATTCAACCATAACCCGGTCATGCCCCTCAAAATTGGAGGTTTGGACATTTGGCTCCGAAATTCCAAAAAAGTTTACCCGTCTTTCAATAACGTTTCTTAAAGAAGTAATGGCCAAAGATTTTTTCTCGGCCGCAATTTTGCCAGTATCGGCTTCAAAAACCAAATGGCTGCCACCGGCCAAATCCAGCCCCAGTCTTAAATTAAACTTGGATTGAAAGGGAGAGTCCACATACAAAGCGCCTAAAAAAAGAGCAAAAATTAAAATCAGTTTTTTGGCAGGAGTCATACCATTAGCCCACGAGGTCTTCTTCGTCACCAATAATCATAATTCTGCTTTTAGCTAAGATTCCAGAAAGGAAGGGGTCACGGCGTTTTTTCCTAAATTCAAATTCTTCCTTAGTCATCACGGTGTAGTTAATCTCCTTACCGCGCCTGCTTTCTTCAACCCTGATAATAGCCGCCAGTTCCGGCAAAACCACTTCCCCAACCACCAAAACATCAACCTCTTCTTCGTGTTTTCTGGGAGTTCTGCGGCCAAAGCTTCCGGAAAACATCACGAAATTCACCTTGCCAATTTTATTTCTGTTCTTGATAATTTCTGCTCCCAGACCGGTTGTTTTGGAAACAATGGCCAGGATATCATCAAAAAGAGGGTAGTCGCGCCTGACCCAATAGTAAACCCTGTTTCCCCGAGCTTCCTTTTTCAAGATTCCCGCCTCTTCCAATCTTTGCAGCTCTCGTCTAACCGCATTGATCTCTTCTTTAATTTCCCTGACAATTCCCCGAACATGATACATTTCCCTTAAATCCGCAAAGAAGAGTTCCAAAATTTTAATCCTGACTTTCGAAGTAATAATGTCGCTAAATGCAGCCATAACTTTCTTGAGGGCAGTCCTTCTTCGCTAAAGCTTCGAAGGATTAATATTTCACTTCATTTCCAACCGGCACAACCTCGATCCAAATCCGACCTCTGACAAAAGATATTTCTTTACCGGCCTTATCCGTAAACTTGGTCCGGCCAGTCGCCGAGGCCTTGCTCCAAGCTCCTTCGCTTACCTGGCCGTTTTGAAATACCAGGGCTTTCCCGGTTCCGATAGTTGTATAGAACAAATGCAGTTCTTTGTCAACCCGACCTTCCTCTTTGGCAAAAATCACCACCACGTTTTTGGCAGATAACTGTTCGCCATTCTCCAGATCTTTGTGTTCCTTACCACCATTAAACCTCAAGTAGCGATTGTTGGCCGTATCATATTTCCACTCTACGTCATAGCCCGGCATGCTGGTCCAAAAATTAAGCGAAATGTCGCTGGCCGTTGGACTTACGGTTTTATCATCAATAAACTTCCAGGACGTGTAGCTTTTGTTCCAGGCAACGCCGTTTTTATCTTCAAACTCAAAGCCTCTTTTGGTTGCCTCGGCATAAATTTCATCGGTCCGGCCGATTTTCTGATGTTCAACGTCCAAATCCATTCGCCTGTCATCAGTCAAAAGGGCCGGGTAGCCGGTGTTGGTTGCTCCGTTCATATCACTACCCCATTGGCCATTTATCCAGCCGATTTTTTCCAGAAGTTTATAGGCATCAACTTTAGAGTTGATATCCCCAGATGGCTTAACCCCACCCGGGCAGTTATCGCAGATATTATTAGCCCCGCCCCAGTGGACAAAAAGCGGGTTAGTCCCATATTCGGCAGCATAGTTAATGTAGTAAACCCGGGCGCTTCTGACCGGGCCAATCGTGTAGTCATCCGCCGCCACCCCGCAGTAAAAAACCGTCAAAAATCTGGTAATCCCGCCTTCGGCAACAATCTCATAAACGATGTCCGAGCGGGAAAGTCCGGATTGGGAACGGGAAGCAATGTGATTTTCGATCATGGCGACAATCGGCCTTCTTTTTTCCCAAATATCCTTTTCCTGTTTGGTAAATTTCTCGCCGTTTATCGGGCAAGCTTCGGTCTTGGGCAGGCTGGGGTCAATTTTAGGTTTTGGGGCGCTGCCTGTCTGGGGAACAACGCTCTTGCTTGAAACCCGGCTGAATACCAAAACAGAAACTCCGGTTGAAAGCAAAAAAAGTCCGACAAAAGAAACCACAATCATGAAAGTCTTGGTTTGAATGATTGTTTTTAGTTTTTCCATCAAACTACCTTTTCTAAAGCTTTCTTTTCTTCGGCCGACAGCTCCAGTTCGCATTTCCCTTTTTTAATCGGCTTAATATACAATCTAGTCCTTTCCCGGGTATGAAGGCAAGTGATAATTGCTCCTGAATCATCTCCGTCAAGAATAGCTAAAGAAAAACTGTGGTCTCCGCCAATTTCTTTAAAAGGATTGAATCTGACAATTCCGATTTTTTGAACATGGCTTTTACCCTGAAGCTCTAATCTTTTGATTTCCCGAGCAGCCACTGCCACCGCCTGCTCATTATCTTTCTGAAGTTTCAAAATCTTGGTCAATATTTTGATCAGTTCGCCTTCCCCTGTATCTTTAGTCAGTTTGTGCAAAAAGCGGTAAAGGCCAAAAAACAGAATGCTTAGAACCAAAAGCCAAACACCGGTCACGACCGAGGCAATTAACATAACTGTTATGATAATATCAAAGTACGGTGGCAAAACAAAGAACCAGAAAACAAAAAGAAAATCCGCACTGGCCTTACGCTCATGTCAAGGGGCAAAAAAATATAGGTCTTGAAGCTAAAAATGATGAAGTTGGGCATAGAAAAAGTGCCGATATTTCGGCACAAGAAGCTCAGGCTCGCAGCATCAAGCACGACCTGGTAAGAAGCCTAATCCTCATTAGCTTCATCTTGTGCCTAGAACTGGTGATATACTTAGCCTGGAAATAATTTTTCTGCCTTTGGGAAGGAGGTGAAGTAAAGTATGGCAATGTATTGTGTCAAATGCCGCGCCAAGAAAGAAGGAAAGAATGCCCAATCCGTGACGATGAAGAACGGCAAGAAAGCAACCAAAGCTGTTTGTGAAACTTGCGGCACGACCATGTTCAGAATCGGCGGTTAACCGATTTTTGAGTACCTAAAAACAAAAGGGTTTCCTGCGAAGCTTTAGCGAAGTAGGATCTTTTTTGTTGTGTTGTCAATATAAAATTGTCACCGGCCCGTCAAGAGTACAGCCGATTTCCACCGGAGGTATCGGCATATAAAGTAAATTGGGAAACTACCAGCAATTCCCCGCCGGCATCCTTCAGAGATAAATTCATTTTGTCTGATTTTCCCCACCACTTTGCCGTCTACCGCCCTCTTTACCTGCGCTTTTTTGACCCTCTGCACCACCAACTTCATTGGCCCATTTTAACAGAAAAATTAGAACAAATATGCTATAATACAGCTGCTCTGGAGGAAGGATGATCGCCCCACGTCGCGTAAAGCTATGTGGGGAGGAAAGTCCAGGCAGCAAAAGGCAGGAGATTCGGCGTAAGCCGGAACCCGAAACTCCGTCTAAAACGGGGTGAAGGGCTGGTTAGAGCAACAGTGACGATTCTTGGGTTAGCCTAAAGCTTACCTAGGGGTGAAACGGGCAATCCCCTCCGCTGCAATCCACGAACGACCCGTTATTAGGTCGCCTTTCCGAGGGTCAAAGTTTGGAGCATTAGACAGATGATCGTCTGAAAACAGAACCTGGCTTACTACCCTCCAGAGCACTAATAACCTCACATCTACTTCTGCGCCAGATATTCTTTAAGAAGAACCTGGGAAGTGATCAGAACCGGAACGGAGATGATAATTCCGACAATGCCCGCCAGCTTGGCCCCGATGGCCAGAGCCAACAAAATGACAACCGGCGAAATCCCGACTGATTTTTCCATAATTTTGGGAACCAACAAATAATTTTCCAATTGATGCACCAGAAGCCCCAAAGCCGCTACTGCCAAACCCATCAGGGGGGAAATTCCCAGTCCAATAATAATTGAGGGAATCGCGGCAATTATCGGACCCAGGGTGGGAACAATCTCCAAAAGCCCGGCCAAAATAGCTAAAGGTAAAGCATACGGAATTCCCAAAAGTACCAGTCCCAAAAAAGTCGCCAGGCCAATGGCAAACATCACCAGCAATTGCCCTCTGGCCCAACCGCCTAATTTAAATTCCAGTTTGTCAATAGTCTTGGCCGTCTTTTGGCCTTTTTCCTCTCCCAAGAATCCAATTAATTGAACACTCAATTTTTCCCTGGCCAAAAGAAGGTAAAAGGCAAAGACCAAAGAGCCAACCGCCATGACAAAATTGGAGAAAAAAGACACTCCGACTTTTAACACCTGGCCGGGAAGCTGAATTACCGGGGCCAGAGCGTTGTTAATCAGTTGTTCCCCTACCGCAGTTGAAATCCCGATATTGTGCAAGTAGTTGGGTAAACCGCTGACAAAGCTTGAGGTTTCTTCAACCAGGGGAGTAATTAAGGAAGCAGTGGCGGCCCCGAAAACTCCAAAAACCAGAATATAGACCAAAAACACTGCCAGCCCCCGCGGGATTTTAAATTTGGTTAAGCAGGTTACCAACGGATTTAAGATCGCCATAATCAAGAGGGCTACAAAGAGGCCTAAAATTATCTCTTTAACCGAATAAAGAAACCACAAAAGTAGCAGAAAGGCAGCCGTAAAAATAATTGTTTTATGGGAAACCTCAACTTTTCTGATCACGCTTCGTATTGTACCATTTTTTGACCATTTCTTCCACGTTTTTGACGTAGTCCTCTTTCGAGATATCAAACCAGCAAATTCTTTTATCTTTTTTAAACCACGTCAGCTGGCGCTTGGCATAACGCTTTTCCTCATTTCTCCAGCTGTCAATTGCCTCTTTTCTGGTCCTGGTGCCTAAGAAATAATCCCTCCATTGCCGGTAACCCAAAGAGCTCATTGACTGGTGCTGCCATTTGACTCCGAGCATAAGAAGTTTCTTAATCTCAAGCTCCAGCCCCTGTTTTACCCTCTGGGCCACTCTTTTGTCGATTCTGGCCGCTAAGACGTCTTTCGGGACGGTTAGGCCAATAAACAAAACACTCCGCGCCTTTTTGGGGGCCAAAATTTTGAGGGGCTTATGGGTCTTTTCCATACTCCAGGAGGCAATCTCTATGCCCCGGATCAGCCGTCTGGGGTTGGCTTTATCCGATTGATTTAAAGAACCGGCCCGAATCGGATCAAGCTGGGCCAGGATTTCAAAAAGCGCTTCGGGGGTTTTCCTTTCCAGGTTTTTCCTTAAAACCGGATTTCGGGGAACAAAAGCCGTAGGAATTCCGTCCACCACACCTTTAATGTAAAGCCCAGTGCCACCCACCAGAATAGGCAGCTTTTTGACCCTGGTAATATCCTTAATCGCCTTTTGGGCAAATTTTAAGTATCTGCCCACACTAAACTCGCGTTTGGGGTCAACCAGATCATACCCCCAAATTTTAATGCCGCCCACATCGTAAAATCCCTTACGGTCATACCTTGAACTTTTAAGCAGGTCTTTACCGGTCCCAATATCTAATTTTTTAAAAACCTGCCGGGAGTCGGCCGATACCAGCTCCCCCCCCAAAATATCCGCCAAATAAAAAGCCAAAGAAGTCTTGCCGGTTCCGGTTTGGCCGCAAACGACTAATAATTTAGCTACTGGCGCTGGCATATTTTTTTAAAGCAAAATTCCAAAACCTTAAGGCCAAAAAAAGCGCAAAAACACCTAAGGCCACTGACCAGACAACGCCGGAAAAAGAGATTAAACCTAAAGCGGCCTTAGCCGGAAAAGCCATCATTACTCCAACCGGAATTAAAAAAGTCAAAATTCCTTTGGCCGGGCCTTTATAAATATCTATCGGAAATCGGGTAAAATTCGTCAGATCCCGATAAACCATAATCGTATAGTCAACTTCAAGAGTAATGATTCCCAAAGCCAAAACCGCGATGTGGAAAGCCGTGGCAAGAATCAAGCCGTTAAAAACCAGCAGGATGTAGTATGTGGCATGCAGTATGCCGGGGTGCAATAAAGAACCGATATAAGCTACGGCAAAGATAAGCGGCGGAATAGTGACTAAATCAATGATGTCTGCCCCGCCCATTAAAGACCGAAAAAGGGCGTTAACCGGTTTAACCAAGACCAAGTCAAAATTTCCGGAAATAACCTGCGGCCGGAAACGGTAGACTTCCCTGAAGAAAAACTGGGAAAGGGTATCAATCAGGCTGAAAGTTAGAAAAAAGAGGAGGGTTTGATTTAAGTCGTAGCCGGCCAGACGGTTGGTCCCTTTTAACAGAAAAAAGATAAAACCGAAAAAAAAGATAAATCTTAAGAGTTTACCTAATAAAAATATCCCGAAGCCGACTCTTTGGGTTAAAACTGCCAAAAAAGCGTTTTTGCTCATCAGCCACCAAATTTTTGAATATCTAAAAACTGTTTTCATTTTCATCTGCCTTCTGCCGAATAATTCTTAATCCCCTTTAGCCAGACAACTTTTACCGCCAAAATTAAAATCAAAATCCAAACCCCAGCCATACCCAAACCACCGACTAAAGTAAGACCCCCGATTTTACCCAAATAAACCTGGAGCGGAAAAAACAAAAGATAGGGAAACGGCAGACAATAAAGCGCTTTCTGGAAAGCCGCAGGAAAAATATCCAAAGGGAACACGCCGCCGGAGGCAAACTCTGTAATAATGGCGATAAACAAAAACTGGGCGGCCCAGCCGTTTTCAGGCATCCAGAAAGTCACCAGATTCACCAAGAAAAGAAGGCAGAAAAATAAAACCACAGCGAAACCAACAGAAAGCGCTGTTGAAACCAAAATTAAAAAATCGGTCTGAATAAAAATCTGAGGCCGGAAAATAAAATAAAGAACGATAACTTCCACGGCGGCAAAACTCAAATTTAAAAGTTTACTCGCCGCATCCCGGCTGGCCCAATACTTAAAATAACTGATAGGTTTAACAAGGTAGTTAGTTATTTCGCCATTAGCAATTTCTCCGGCCATATCCACCACCCGAGCCGAAAGCACGATGGCTCTTAAAACCAAAATCCCAAAAACATAAGTTAAGATTTTTTCCCGATTGTAGCCGAAAACCTGCCGGGAGGGATCCGCAAAAACACTGCTCCATAAGAAATAAACCAAAATAATCTGCATGATGTTTCTGACCCGCCACATTATAAAATTTAGACGGTAAGCAAACTCCTGGGCAAAAGAAATTTTGAAGATTTGCCAATATTTATTCATCTGGCTAGCCCACCCTTAAAAACCCGGCGGATAACCTCTTCAATCGGAATCTCCTCAATCGTTAAGTCGTTTACCGGAAAGTTTTGTAAAATCTCGGCGGCTGCCACAGCCGCAGTCGAGCGTGGCACGGAAAGGATTACTTCCGGAAAAGCTAATTTCTTTACCGTCCCGATTGTTTCTATTTTCTTAATATCTCCTTCTTGGGCCAGGAAAAGCTTGATAACCTTTTCTTTGGCAAATCTTTCCACCAGCTCCCCAAAAATTCCGTCAAACAGAATCCGGCCGTCGTCAATTACAATTACGCGTCTGGCCAAATTCACCAAATTATCCATGTTGTGAGAACTCAAAAGAACAGTAGCCTGGTTTTTTTTGTTGTATTCATAGATAAAATCCCGCATTTTTTGCTGGCCAATTAAATCCAAACCAATGGTCGGCTCATCCAAAAAAAGCACCCTGGGCTTGTGCAAAAGCGCGGCCACTAATTCCAATCTCATCCGCTGACCCAAAGAAAGTCTCCTCACTTGGATCGTAAGCAAGCTTCCTACCTCAAGCAAATCAACCAATTCCTCAAGATTTTTTTCATAATCTCTTTTGGGGATTTCGTAAATTTCCCGATTTAACTCAAAAGTCTCAATGGCCGGCAAGTCCCACCAAAGCTGATTTTTCTGACCCATTACCAGAGAGATTTGTTTTAAAAATTCACGGCGTTTCTCCCAGGGATCGTATTCCAAAACCTGAACAAAGCCGGAGGTGGGGTACAAAAGCCCGGAAAGAGTTTTTAAAGTTGTCGTTTTACCCGCTCCGTTCGGGCCGATAAAACCGACCAGTTCTCCGGGCTGAATAGTAAAAGAAATTCCCCTTAAGGCATGAATTGTCTTTTTCTTGGGAGAAAAAACCGATTTAACCGAACCCATGAACCCCGGCTCCTTTTGGGTTATTTCAAAATTCTTAACCAGCCTATCAACAATTATGGCCCGATCCATCAAGCAAAGTATAGCACGAAGATTCTAGCGACTAACTTGCCTCTTAAGCTTCTTTCCGGGAGTAAACCTCGGAGAACGGTGGGCTTTAATGGTCACTAACTTATCGGTCTTGGGAATCTTGACGGTTTTACCTTTCATGGAGATTGCTCTGAAAGTTCCAAATCCGGAAAGAACCACCTTTTCACCTTTAGCTAAAACCCGGCCAACCTCGTTTAAAAAAACATCAACGGCTTCAACCGCTGCTTTCCGGGTCAGGTGGGCTTTCATGGCCACCAGCCCAACCAATTCATTCTTTGTCATACCTAGCCAGAAGCATATACCAAATTAAGCTCAAATGTCAAGCAAAGCGCAGATCCCGCGAAACTTTAGTGAAGCGGCAGAATCTTTTTCATTTAGCGGAAGTTGTTTCCGAAGCTCGAGTTTCCCGAATAGTTGTCACTTTAATCTGGCCGGCATATTCGGCCTCTTTTTCCAAACGTCCGGCAATATCATGAGCCAAAACAGTTAATTTATCATCATCAACCTCTTCCGGTTTGACAATTACCCGAACGTCCCGACCGGCTTGGAAAGCGTAAACCGTTTCTACCCCCGGGAAAGAGGCGGCAATCTCTTCAATTTTGGTCATTCTTTTGATATATTCCTCATGCGGCTCGTACCTCGCCCCCGGCCTGGAGCCGGAAATGGCATCGGCAATCCAAACAACGGTTGACTCAACCGAAGAAAAGGGCTTGTCCTCATGATGCTCCGCTACAGAGGCGATTATCTCTTTGGGCAGACCATATTTTTTAAGAATATTAACTCCCAGCTCGACATGGGTTCCTTCTTCTTCGGTCACCACCTTGCCGATATCGTGCAGCAAACAGCCCAAGCGGACAATATCCACATCGGCTTCAATCTCCGCCGCAATCGAAACTCCAATTTTGGTCTCTTCAATTGTATGAATTGCCAAATTTTGGCCGTACGAAGTCCTGAATTTATATCGTCCGATCAGTTTCACCAAATCCAATGGTAGATTAAAAACCCCGCAATCATGGACAATCCTTTTGCCCTCTTCCAGTAAAATCTCCTCCATCTGGGCCCTCACCTGTTTGATAATTTCCTCAATTCGGGAGGGCTGAATCCGGGTGTCTTTAATCAGAGTTTCTAGGGCCCGCCTGGCAATTTCGCGTCTGATTGAATCAAACGAAGAGATCCTGATTTCGTTCGTTTCGTCAATCTCAATTTCCACTCCGGCTTCTTTTTCGAAAGCCCGGATATTTCTGCCTCCCGCTCCGATTATCCGGCCCTTAACGTCTTCATCTGGAAGATGAATGGCGGAAACGGTATATTCCGCCACATACGAAGTCGCCCCATGCTTCATCGCATCAACCAAAATCTCCTTAGCCTTTTCGGAAGCATCCTCTTTTATCCTTTCTTCAGCTGCCCGAATTTTTTTGGCAATTTCGGAAGTTAAATCTTTCTGGACCTCATCCAGAAGTTGCTTTTTGGCCTCATCCACCGTCAGGTGGGCCACACTAGTTAATTTTTTTAAATAATCATCTTTCGCAGCCATAACCATCTTTGGAGAATATTTTCATATTCTTTGACTCCTTGGGCCTATTCTAGCACTTCCACCACACTTTTTTCAATCACTTCCCAACTAAAGCCCTTACCCGCCAGATATTGGGACATTTTCCGGTGAGCCTCACGCCCAGGCAGGTTTTTCCACTTGTAAGCTTTCCTAGCCAGCAGTTCTTTGGCCATTTTTTCTTCATCAATTTTTTCTTCCCCCAAAACTTCGTTTATTGTTTCCTGTTTTATTCCCTTAATTCTTAATTCATTATTCAAAATTCTTTTCGGCTTCGGCCGAAAGGCTTGCCTTTGCCCCACCCACCAAGCAGCGAATTTTTTATCATCGATCAAATTAAGTTGCTTAAGTTTCTTAAGTAACTTATCAAACAAACTAATATGAACTTTTTTTCTTCTTAGCCAAAGGCGTATTTCTTTTTCGCTCCTTGGTCTTAGGGTGGCAAATTTAAGCAGTTTATCCAGCGTTTTTTGAAACTCGGCCTTTTTGATTATTGTTTCTACTTCCGCTTCACTTAACTCTTGCTCTACTTTTAATCCCAGGGTCACATAATTCTCCAGATCAATTCCAAAACCGAATTTACCATCCAGATAAACGTTGACCCTCTTACCGTTTCTCTGCGGCTTTATTGAAGTGACTGTGGGCATAAAACTAGTTTACTCTTCTTTTTCTTCTACTAATTCTTTAGGAAGCTTTTTGCCAGAGGCCACCATCTCCCGAATCTTTTTCTCTATCTCTTCCGCAAATTTAGTGTGTTCTTTAAGATAGGCTTTTGCCGCTTCTTTGCCTTGAGCAATTGGTTTGCCGCCATAATTAAAAAATGAACCGGATTTGGCAATTAAACCTAATTCCACCGCCACATCCAAAACTCCGGTTTTGGATATTCCTTCAGTTTCCATTATGTCAAATTCGGCAATTCTTAATGGAGGAGCCACTTTATTCTTAACCACCCTGGCCCTATGACGGGACCCGATTACTCTTTCCCCGTCTTTTAAGACCTCAATTCTTCTTACATCAATTCTGACCGATGAATAAAATTTAAGAGCCAGACCCCCCGAAGTTGTTTCGGGATTGCCAAACATGACTCCGATTTTTTGTCTTAACTGATTTGTAAAGATTAATACTGTCTTTGATTTTGAAATTGCCCCGGTTAACTTTCTTAGGGCCTGACTCATTAAACGGGCCTGCATCCCCATCACGGCATCTCCCATCTCTCCTTCAAGTTCTGCACGAGGTACAAGTGCTGCGACTGAATCGATAACAATAACATCCAAGGCCCCTGATCTTATAAGGGTTTCGGTAATTTCCAACGCCTGTTCACCGGTATCGGGTTGGCTCATGAGTAAATCATCTAAATCAACGCCAATAATTTCTGCCCTTCGCGGATCAAGAGCATGTTCGGCATCGACAAAGGCACACTGGCCGCCCTTTCTTTGAGCTTCGGCGATCACCGATAGCGCCAAAGTAGTTTTACCCGACGCTTCCGGCCCATAAATTTCAGTAATCCTGCCCCGTGGTAGGCCCCCAATACCAAGAGCCAAATCCAAGGCAATCGATCCCGTCGGAATCACCTCGACTTTAAACTTTTGTTCGCCCGTCTGTCCGCCAAGACGCATAATTGAACCCCGGC
>Ga0066636_10001914_pt1 | contig 13082 bp, 11 predicted proteins | sample CryGeyCG2014_080_2_FD_62736 | JGI IMG/M metagenome (GOLD analysis project Ga0066636, IMG submission 62736) | Groundwater microbial communities from aquifer - Crystal Geyser CG07_land_8/20/14_0.80 | ecosystem: Environmental > Aquatic > Deep subsurface > Groundwater | place: USA: Utah: Grand...
ATAATAAAAACGATCGAAAATTTTTAGAAGACCGGAAGATTAGAGGATTGGAGGATTAACCCTATATTTTAAGGATTTTTCTTTTAAAGCCAATCTTCTATTCTTCTAATCTTCTACTCCTCTCTTTTTTTGACCAGGTTCCTGTAGACCCCCGGTTCGGAGCCTTCGATCAAAACCGCTTTGGCCGTTCTTTTAAAAAAATCCACCGGCCCGGCCCAGCCTATCGCGGCATAGCCGTAGCCGTCATTCCTCATCTGCTCCAGGGTCTTTAAAAGAAGGGCTTTCCCCACGCCCGTCTTTCTCCGGCTTCCCAGAACGCCTATGGGGCCGAAAAAACCCCGGCAAGTCGCGTCATAACAGGCGAAGCCTAATATTTTTCCGTTCTTCACGGCCAGGAAACATTTGGAAGGGACCTGGGACAGCGCCACATCGCATTCGGAGACCCACGAGGGGGAAAAGTTCTTTTTAACCCAGCTTGTGACGGTTTCTTTTTCCGGCGCTATGGCCCTCTTTATGAAGATCCCGCTCTTTTCAAGCCCGGCGCAGTCAAAATTTTCAAGGTCGTAAAGTTTTACAAGCATATCGGCCATAAGTTCCTCACTCGGTCACGGTAATTTTTTTGCTCTCGTTACCCAGCTCGAGGCTGTCGTCTATTTTTTCCTCTTTGCCGGTTTTTTTCTTTTTCGTCTCTTTTTTCAGCGGATTTCCCTCTTCGTCGAATTTATAGGTCTGGAAAGGCTTGTCCTTGCTTTCGTTTTTATAGTCCTTGGACATATCCTTGATTTTTTTCCTGGTTTTTTTGGCCGGCTTCTTTTTTACCTTTCCTTTCATAGGGTCGCCTTTTTCATTGAATTTATAGCTGGTTTCATCCTGTTTTTCGAAAACATAATTCGCTTTTTTGCCCTTTTTTTTCGGGGCTGGTTTTTTATTGAAAGCTTTCCCTTCCTTTTTTACATTGGAAACCCCTTTTATTTTAACCACCTCGGTGGACCTTTCAAGGTCGTCCACCGCCGCCGACGGTCCGGCCGCCAGCGCTAAAAAAAGACCGCAGATAAAAACTTTTTCCGGTATTTTCATTTTTCCTCCGATTTCGCCTCGGGCCCCGGCGCCAAGCCGCGGACCGTTATCTCTTTTTCAAAAAATTTTCCGCCGCCCTTACCGAAGCTTCCAGAAGACAGGCCAGGGTAACGGGACCGACTCCGCCCGGCACGGGCGTCATGGCGCCGGCTGTCTCCTTCAAATCGTCAAAATCCGCGTCCCCGCACATTTTGCCGGATTCGTCCAAATTCGTTCCAACGTCTATTATCGTCTGATTTTCTCCGGCCATCTCCTTCTTGAGCCACTTGGCTCTGCCTATGGCCAGCACTATTATCTCCGCCCCCCTGAGGTGCTCCCTTATCTCCCTCGTCCTGGAATGACAGAGCGTCACGGTGGCGTCGAGACAGGTCAGCATATGCGAAACAGGCTTTCCTATGACGGAAGAGCGCCCGACCACGGTTATCTTTTTCCCCGACGGGTCTATGCCGTAATGCTTCATGATCCTTATGACCGCCAGCGCGGTGCAGGGGGAGAAAAAAAGGCCGCTTTCGGCATCCTTAATGCTTTTACCGGTAAAGAGCCTGCCCATATTCAGCGAGGAAAGAGCGTCGACGTCCTTTTCCGCCGGGATAGCGTCCCAGAACGACAAGTCGTCAAAACCCGCGGGAAGAGGCCTTTCCACCATCACAGCGTCGAAATCCGGATTCCGGCCCAGAGAAGATAAAAGATTTAAAAGGCCTTTTTGTCCTTCTTTTTCGTCCGGCGAAAAAACCTTGCAGGCTATCCCCAGCTTTTCGCACATCTTTATTTTTCTTTTCACGTAAACGGCGGAGGGAGAGTTCTCAAAGTAATTTATCACGGCGAGGGCCGGCTTGCTGCCTCTCGCTTTTTCCAGCTCCGTTATTCTCCCCGGCAGGGTTTCCAAAATGGACCGTGAAAGGGGTTTCCCTTCAAGAAGTTTCATCCGGTCACCCGCTTGCCCCGACTCGCCGGGGCCTTTTTCTTTTTTGAATCGCCCTGCGGGCTATAAACGGGTGACCGGATCATAAAAAAATTTTACATTATTTTCGCTCCATAAAAACATTTCTTTTTCACGAAAACATTTCCTCCCCCGGAGCGCGATAAACCTGAATCCTTCAGTTGCCGAAGGATTCGCCGTTGCGGCTGCCACCTATTCATGCTGAAAGGAGCGGCTTTGAGCCGCTGAACAGGTGGCAGGGTAAACCGGGAAAATCGGCTTTTTAGGTTTGACTTCCGGCTCGCAAAATTATATTATAATTATATAGGAAAAAAACCCGGCCTGCCGGGTTTTCAGCCCGGCAAAAGCTCTCTGCAAAAGATGAAACAATTTTTTAATACGCGGATTTTAAATTTTGGTCCGCCGGTTTTTTAAAAAAAGTTATTAACACAAAAAATCCTTAAAAAACAAGCATTTTTTTTAAAAAACAACACTTATTAACACTTGTGGATAAACTGTGGAAAACCTGGATAATCTAAAAGAAATTTGGAAAAAAGTTGTAGACGGCCTGGAGCTTGAAATAGGCAAAGATCCGGTTGAAATGTGGATAAAGCCGCTCAAGCCTCTGGTGCTGGAAGAAGATCTCCTTAAAATAGAGGTTCCAAACTCTATTTTCCGCAACAATATTTCCGAAAAATACGAAAAAAACATCGTTGAAATACTCCGGAAAGAACTGAACAAAACCGTTTCCCTGGACTATCTGATCTCCGGCATAGAAGACAGGAAGGAGCCCTTTCATTACCCGTCTCCGGTCCCGCCCCCGTCGCAGCATGGCGCGGCGAAGGTCGTTTCCTATATAAACCTTTACTACACCTTCGACGCCATCGTGGTGGGAGACTTCAACCGCTTTTCCTATAACATAGCCAAAAACGTGGCCCAGGCCCCGGGAACAAATCAGAACCCTTTTTTCATGTACAGCGAGCCCGGAATGGGGAAAACCCATTTTCTTCACGCCATAGGCAATGAAATACTTAAAGCCCGGCCCGGCAATAAAATACTTTATCTTTCCGCGGAAAGCTTCGTAAACGAATACATTACGGCCATACAGGAAAAAAACCAGGACGCCTTCAGGAATAAATACCGGAACCTGGACTGCCTGCTTCTCGACGATATACAGTTCATAGTAAAAAAAGAGAAGAGCGAGGAGGAGTTCTTTCACACTTTCAACGCTCTTTTCGACTCAAAAAAACAGATAGTGGTGACCTCGGACAGGAAACCCAACGACCTTGAACTGAACGAAAGGCTCATCTCAAGGTTTAAATCCGGCGTAATAGCGGACATCGGCAAACCCGAATACGAATCCAAGGTGGCCATCCTCAACGAGGAAAACGAGAAAAACAAATTCAATATCCCGCAGGATATAATAAATTTCGTGGCGGAAAAGGTTACGGACAATATAAGAAGCCTTAAGGGCTGTATTTCCACTATAGGCCACTACTCAAGCCAGAATAACGTATATCCCTCCATAGATTTGGCTCAAAATCTTATAAAAGATTACATAATCCCCGGCGGCGACTCCTATATGAGGGATAAGGTAAAGATAGAGACCATAAAGGAGATGGTTTCGGAGACCTACGGAGTATCGGCGGAAGAGCTGGCCTCCAAAAGCCGTACGGAAAGGGTTTCTTTCGCGAGACAGATAGCCATCTACCTGGCCTGCTCCCTGACCGATAAGTCTCTGCCGGAAATAGGCGACGATTTTAACAAAGATCATTCGACCGTGATATATTCAAGGGATAAAATAACGCAGTTAATGAATAACGATCCCTTTTTCAGCGAGCAGGTAAACTCTGTAGTTAATAAAATAAAGAGTAAAAAAAGTTGAAAAACTGTTAAAAAGCCCGCTAGCTGTTGAAAATGTTGATAAAAAAGACAACTTGTTGATAAAAACCCGTTCGGTTATCAACACTTTTAACACTATAAACACTGCTTAAAGAGAGGATGATGAATATGAAAATAACTTCAAACAAAGAGAGTTTGATAAAAGGCATTCAGGTGATACAGTCGGCCGTTACCAGTAAAGCGGGAGCCCTGCCGGTGCTCCAGAATTTTCTAATAGAAACCGATGAAAACGGCCTAAAACTGGTCTCAACCGACCTGGAAATGGCAATTAAACATTTCATAAAAGTAGACATAAAGAACGACGGAAGCGTGACCATTCCGATGAAAAAGTTCGTGGACGTGGTTCAGAATCTGGACAAAGAAGAGGTTAATATTTTCGTGGACGAGGCCTCCAAAATAGCCATAAACAGCGGAAAAGCAAAAATTAAGATAGGAGGTCTTCCCAAAAGCGATTATCCCCTTATTCCCGACATAGAAGAAAAAGATTCTTTTAAGATAAAAGCGCTCGATATCATGAATATGATAGAAAAGACGGTTTTTTCTTCGGCCGCGGACGATGAACGGCATTTTTTGAATGGTCTTCTCTGGAAAAATGAAAAAGGCGTTTTTTCTATCGTGGCCACGGACGGGAGAAGACTGGCTGTAACGTGGAAGGAAGGACTTAAAATAAAAAAAGACTTTAAGGTTATAATCCCCTCTAAAATAATGAACGAATTGGTGAAATTCATAAAAACCAACGTAAAAGACGAAAAAGAGGAGATGACGGTCGGGCTTTCGACCAATCAGGTCGGCTTTAAATTCGGAAAGACCGTTTTTATTTCAAGGCTTATAGAAGGGAATTTCCCGGCCTACGAACAGATAATTCCCAAGACTACGGAGTTCAAGGCGGAAGTGAACGCGGAGAAATTGCTGGCGGCCACCAAGAGGGCCGCTATTTGCTCGAACGACAGAGGCGGGGCCGTAAAATACACTCTTAAAAAGAACGTGCTTATAGTTAACGCCTCCTCCCAGACAATGGATTTCGAGGACGAGCTCGACATAGATTTCAGCGGCAAGGAGTTTCAGATAAGCTATAATCCGAAGTTCATAACGGACATACTTAAAAACGTGGGCTCCAAAAAAGTGACCTTCGAGTTCACGGGACCGGCGACGCCCAGCATAGTCAAAAGCGCCGCCGACGCCGAGCTGCTGTATATCGTTATGCCTTTAAGAGCCCAGTGACTCAGCCTCTTCTCCCTTAAAACCCTGCGGGAGGTCCGCTGCCGTTGCGCAGGACGGAAGGCGTATCATAAGAAACGGCGTCTCGTGAGGAGGGGGGAGGGAGTTGCTTCAGCGGGCGCGGTTTAGGCGATGGAAAAAACAGCCGGTATTATGAAACGGGGTAACATGTTTCTAACCAGAAAAAGCAGCAGATGGGCCAACGCGTCCAGTCTTATCGCCTCGAGAAGTCTCTTCGGCGGAATAAAGCCGGAAAACCTGGTGATTTTAAAAACGGTCTGGGAGAAGGAGATGTCCGGGTTCGCCAAATATTGCGAGCTCGAAGGCGTGGAAAAGAATTTCGTAGTGGTAAAGGCCGCCAACTCGGTGGTCGCCAGCGAACTCTTCCTGAGAAGGGACGAAATACTTAAAAATCTTAACAAGCACTTCAGGGCCAGATGGATAAAAGGCCTGAGAATAACGAGCAAGTGAAAAAGGAGACGGCATGCCGGAATCTCAAAAAGTTTTAAAGGAGAAAGCTGAAATGGGAACCAACGAAAAAACCAATTATAACGCTTCAAAGATACAGGTTCTGGAAGGGCTTGAGGCCGTAAGAAGACGGCCCGCAATGTATATCGGCTCCACGGGCGTCACGGGACTGCACCATCTCGTTTACGAAGTCGTGGATAATTCGATAGATGAAATTTTAGCCGGCGGCTGCAATAAAATAGACGTCGTTCTCAAGGACGACAATGTTTGTTCCGTTTCAGACAACGGCCGCGGGATCCCCGTAGACCCGATGAAGGACGTAAAAGATCCCAAGCTCAAGAACAAATCGGCCCTTGAGGTCGTTTTGACCGTCCTGCATGCGGGGGGGAAATTCGATACCGGCGGGTACAAGATTTCCGGAGGGCTCCACGGCGTGGGGGTTTCGGTCGTAAACGCCCTTTCCGAATGGCTGGAGGTGGAAGTGAGGCGCGACGGGAAGGTCTGGTTCCAGGCTTTCGACAGAGGCAAGCCGAGAGACGCGGTAAAGACAATAGGCCAGACGCAGGATCACGGCACCACCGTCACTTTCAAGACCGACGCCCAGGTTTTCACGGAGGGGATCTTTTCGTTCGACGTGCTTTCCAACAGGCTCAGAGAGCTGGCCTTTTTGAATCCCGGCGCCAGGATAAACATAATAGACGAAAGGGAAGACAAAAAGCACATTTTTTATTTTGAAGGCGGGATAAAACAGTTCGCCAAGTTTTTAAACACCAACAAGACCGTGCTCCACGCCGAACCCATTTACATCAACAAGACCGAAGGGGACTCCATGCTGGAGCTGGCCATACAATACAACAGGGATTATTCCGAAAACGTTTTTTCCTTCGTCAATAACATAAAAACCACAGAAGGAGGGACGCACGTTTCCGGTTTCAGGTCCGCTTTGACCAGGGTCATAAACGACTACATAAAAAAGTACGATCTTCTCAAGGACAAAGAATACAACGTGACGGGCGACGATTTGAGGGAGGGTCTCACCGTCGTTATCTCGGTCAAGATTCCCCATCCACAGTTCGAAGGGCAGACAAAAACCAAGCTGGGAAATTCCGACGTCGAAGGAATTGTGAAGTCGCTTACCGGAGAGGCGCTTTCCGTCTTTTTCGAGGAAAATCCCTCCACCGCCAAAGCCGTATGCAATAAGGCTATAGACGCCGCGGCCGCGAGAGAAGCGGCCAGGAAAGCGAAAGAGCTGGCCAGGAGAAAAGGGTCCCTCATGGACAGCGGCCTGCCGGGAAAGCTGGCCGACTGCCAGGAAAGGGATCCGGAAAAAAGCGAACTTTTCATAGTCGAAGGAGACTCGGCCGGCGGTTCCGCCAAACAGGGGCGCGACAGGGTTTTCCAGGCCATACTTCCGCTCAGGGGAAAGATATTGAACGTCGAGAAATCCCAGATGGTCAAGATAATTTCCAACGAACAGATAAGGACCCTCATCTCGGCGATCGGGACGGGGATAGGAGAGGGAGAAGACGGGTTCAACATGGAGAAGCTCAGGTACGGGAAGATAATAATAATGGCCGACGCCGACGTCGACGGTCAGCATATAAGGACGCTTTTCCTGACCCTGCTTTACAGACAGATGCGGCCGCTGATAGAAAAAGGCCACGTTTATATCGCCCAGCCTCCGCTGTACAAGGTAAAAAAAGGAAAATTCGAAAGCTATTTCGACAGCGAGGAAAAGCTCAGCTCCTGGATATTTAAAGAGGCCCTGGGGGCCATTTCCGTGAAAGGGCAGAAAGGCAAAAAACTCGAATCCAAAGAGGTTTCGGAACTCCTGGCGCTTATTTCCTCCTCGGATGCCGCCGTAAGAAAGCTGGAGCTTAAAAATCTCACGCTGGCCGACTACTTCCGGTTCGCGAAGGAAGGCCCTCTGCCCATTTACAGGGTGGAGCTCTCTCCGGAGAACTACAAGTACTGCTATACCGAAGCGGAATGGCTGGCCTACGAGAACGAATATATAGAAAAAAGGAAAGCCGAGATAATGAAAGAAACCAAGCAGGAAAACCCTGAACTGGAAGAGGACCTCGGGCCCGAGTTCCAGACGCTGGGAGAATTCGCCAGGCTTTCCGGCATAGCCGCCAAACTTAAAAATTTCGGCTGCTCTCTGGAGCAGTACCGCGTGGAAGAGGAAAAAAGAAAAGAGCCGGTTTTCACGCTTGAGACCGAGAAGGGGGAAACCAGGGCTTACGATCTCAGGTCCCTGAACGAGCTCGTGGTCAAAGAGGGATCCGCCGGGGCGAACATACAGCGGTATAAAGGTCTGGGAGAAATGAATCCGGAACAGCTCTGGGAAACGACCATGAACCCCCAGACAAGGAAGCTTTTAAGGGTTTCCCTGGAAGATCCGGCCGAAGCCGAGGCGATGTTCACCACGCTCATGGGCGACCAGGTGGAACCCAGAAGGGCTTTCATTGAACAGAACGCCCTTGAGGTTAAGAATTTGGATATATAAGAAAGGCGTAAGGCAGAAGGCGCAAGGCAAAATTCTTCCGCCGCTTTCAGCCTTCCGCCTGTCGTCTTCGGCCTGTTTATTAAGGAGAACTTATGAGCGACAAGGAAAAAAACGTCAGCGACAATCTTTTTTCAAACATAATAGAGAGGGACATCAGCGAGGAAATGAAGTCCTCGTATATAGATTATTCCATGAGCGTCATCGTGGGCCGGGCCCTTCCCGATGTGCGGGACGGCCTGAAGCCGGTCCACAGAAGGGTTCTCTATACCATGCACGACATGGGGCTGAAGCATAACAAACCTTTCAAAAAATCCGCCCGCATAGTCGGCGACGTTATGGGAAAATATCATCCGCACGGCGACGCGGCCATTTATGACACGCTGGTCAGGATGGCCCAGGAGTTTTCGCTCAGGTATACGCTTGTGGACGGGCAGGGGAACTTCGGTTCGGTGGACGGAGATCCGCCGGCCGCCATGAGGTACACCGAGGCCAGGCTTTCGCAGATAGCCGACGAGCTCATAGCGGACATAGACAAGGACACGGTTAAATTCGTCCCAAATTACGACGGCTCCATGACGGAACCGTCGGTGCTTCCCGGCAAGCTGCCGAATTTGCTGGTGAACGGTTCTTCTGGTATAGCCGTGGGCATGGCTACCAATATTCCGACGCATAATCTTGTCGAGGTTTGCGACGCCGCGATAGCCGTGGTGGAAAACCCCGAAATACAGATAAAAGACCTGATGAAGATAATGAAAGGGCCGGATTTTCCGACGGCCGGCATAATAAGGGGCAGACAGGGCATAAAGGATTATTTTGAGACCGGCAGGGGCTCGGTTCATATGCAGGCCAGGGCCGAGATAGAGGAAATAAAGGGCAACCGGCAGGCGATTATCGTGACCGAGATCCCCTACCAGGTAAACAAGTCGGCGCTTATAGAGTCCATAGCCGAACTGGTAAAAGAAAAGAAGATTCCGGACATTTCCGATATAAGGGACGAATCCGACAGGCGCGGCATGAGGATAGTTATAGAGGTCAAGAGGGACGGCAACGCGCAGGTGGTGCTGAACCAGCTTTACAAGCATACCCAGATGGAAACCTCCTTCGGCGTGATAATGCTCGCCATAGTGGACGGCAGGCCCAGGGTCCTCACGGTAAAAGAAGTCCTTCAGCAGTACATAAAACACAGAAGGCTGATGATCTACAACAGGACGAAGTACGACCTCAACAGGGCTCTGGCGAGAGCCCATATACTGGAAGGCTACCTGATAGCGCTTAAGAATATAGACGCCGTGGTGGAGATAATAAAGAAAGCCAAGGATGCCCAGGACGCCAAGCTGAAACTCATAAAGCAGTTCGCCCTGAGCGACATTCAGTCCCAGGCCATTCTGGATATGCGGCTCCACCAGCTTACGAGGCTCGAAACGGGCCAGATAGAAGAGGAGCACAAGGCGCTGATGAAACTGATAGGAGAACTGCGCTCCATCCTGGCCGACCCGAAAAAGATCCTGAAAATAATAGTCGAAGAACTGAAACAGCTTAAGGAAAAGTACGGCGACAAGAGGAAGACGGAAATAGCCGGAGAAGCCACGGATCTGGACATAGAAGACCTTATCCCCGAAGAAAACGTGGTCATAACCATAACCCACAGCGGGTACATAAAAAGGATTCCGTCCGACACCTACAAAGTGCAGGGCAGGGGAGGCAAGGGAGTCAACGGCTCCGACCTTAAGGAAGAGGATTTCATAGAACGCCTGTTCGTGACTTCCAGCCACGCCACCATTCTCATGTTCACCACGCGCGGCAAGGTTTACGCCATAAAGGGCTACGAGATACCCGAAGGCAACAGGACGTCCAGGGGCAAGGCTATAGTCAACCTCCTCCCCGTAAAGGACGAAAAAATAACCTCGATAATATCCATCGAATCTTTCGAGGAAAAAAAGAGCCAGCAGAGTTTTCTGGTAATGTGCACGAGGAAAGGGAACATAAAGAAAACGCCCATCTCGGATTTCGCGCACATAAGGAAATCAGGGATAAACGCCATAACCCTCGAGGACGGCGACATCCTCACCAGCGTGGCCCATACCGACGGGAAATACGAGATAATGATAGGCACGAAGGAAGGCATGTCCATACGCTTCAACGAAAGCCAGGTCCGCTCCATGGGAAGGAACGCCATGGGAGTAAGGGGCATAAGGCTTTCGAAGGAAGACATAGTGGTGGGCATGGAAGTCGCGCCCGGCAACACGAAAAAGACCATCCTCACGGTCTGCGAGAACGGCTACGGGAAGCGGACCGAACTTAACGAGTACAGGAACCAGCACCGAGGCGGCAGCGGCGTCATAACCATAAAGGCCACCGACAGGAACGGGGCCGGCGTCGGGATATATCTTGTCGAGAACGATAACGACCTCATGGTAATGACCGAAAAAGGCAAAGTCATAAGAATGTCCTGCGCGGATATAAGGGTGATAAGCCGGAACACCCAGGGCGTCAGGATAGTTAAACTGGACGAGGGTGACAAAATAGCCAGCGTCGAGCCGGTGGTGAACGAAGACCTGGAAAACGAAGAATTGGAAAAGAAAGAAGAGAAAAAGTAAAAAAAGAAATTAAGATATTGAGAAAATAGACGTTAAGCCGGAGAATCCGGATCGCGGGCTTAATCTTCGGTTTTCCCGTCCCTTAATCACTGAATCTCTTAATCTCTATTTTCTTGCCTATGGACATAATAGAAATAGCCTCGGCGATATTCACTCTTACCCTGGTCATGGACCCCTTGGGAAATATCCCGCTTTTTATAACCGCCCTCAAGAACGTGGAGGAAGGCAGAAAAATAAAGGTCATAACGAGGGAGCTGTTCATCGCCCTCCTTATAATGATATTTTTTCTGTTTTTCGGGAAATGGATAGTCAGGCTTCTTTCCCTGGATATTACCGCGCTTTCCGTGGCCGGCGGGATAGTTCTTTTCCTTATAGCCCTTTCCATGATCTTTCCCTCGCAGCACGGCCCGATATCGGAAACCCCGGACGGGGAACCGTTTATAGTTCCTCTTGCCATCCCCCTGGTGGCCGGCCCCTCGGTTTTGACCACCATACTGATATTCAACATGAAGGACCCCGGAAACCTGCCGACCTGGTTCCTTATAGTTTTCGTTTCCTGGGTAATAAACGTGATAATACTTTCTTTTTCCTCTAAACTGGCCCGCTTCCTGGGGCAGAGGGGGCTTTCCGCCATGGAACGCCTTATGGGGATGATACTGATAACCATCTCGGTGCAGATGCTTTTGACGGGGATAAAAAAATTTATAACGGAATGACAAATAAAAAGGGTTTAAGGTTTTAAGGATATAAGATCGGGGGTTCGGAGGCCTTTTTTGATATTATGAAAAAAACACTCGCATTTTTGTGCTTATTGTCGCCGGCCGGCTTTTTTTGCGCGCAGGAGGCCATGAAATTGAAAGGCGTAAAATCCGACAGGGCTATCTGGATTCCCGATAGCGCAGGCTTCTGAACGGTTTCTCGCGTCTTTTTGTTCCTTATTAACTTGTCAACTTATCAACTTTAAACTTCTATGTTTTCGGGCTTTTGTCGTTGAAATCGTAATAGTACAGGTCCGCCGCTTTTCGGTCCCTGCCTGTAAGAAGCCTGAATCCCAGCAAGGGATGTCTTATAAAAAACCAGTCCCCGAACCTGTCCATTTTCCGGCAGGAAGTCGTTATCCCGGCTTTCCAGAGGGTCCCGTATTTTTTCCCTTTTCTCTTCCCGTAGTCTTTGAGCTTCCTGGCGAAATCAAGGTCTTCCACGCTGATGAGGTTCTCGTTAAATCCGCCAACCGCCCAAAAATCCTCTTTCCGGCACCAGAAAAGGCCCGCGGAGAGATTCCAGTCGAAGCGGAAAATGAAGGGGGCCAGGTAAAGAGCCGTGACGACGAGACCAAGGGACCAGCGTTCCGGCAGGATCAGGGCTCCTCCGCCTATATATTTTCCGGAAGAAAGCCGGGCCTCTATTTCCGACAGCGTGTCCGGCGACATGCGGCTATCCGCGTCCAGCGTCAGAACAATCTCTCCCCCGGCCGCTTTAACGCCGGCGTTCCTTATGGCGGAGAGGCATTTTCTTTCTTCCCTGACAACGGCGGCGCCGTTCTTTATGGCAATTTCTTCGGTCTTGTCCGAACAGCGGTTGAGCGAAACGATCGTCTCGACCTCTCCGGGAAAGGCTTCGGAGGCCTTTTTTATGGAATTCAGGGCGCCCTGAAGGAATTGTTCCTCGTTATGGGCTGGTAGTATTACGGAAAATTTCATTGAAGGGGTTCAGGCCGGCCGCGTTCAGGAGTAATGTTTTGAAAGTATTTCCAGGGCCGTTTCCGGATTCGAAACGTTTAAAAGTATCCGTGAAACCTTGTTTCCGTAAGAGGTGCCGTAAACGGTGGTTATGTTTATGTCGTTCTGGGCGAGTATCCGGGTAAGCTTGAGAAGCTCACCCGGCTTATCTTCGAGGTCTATGGAGAGCATGGAGGTTTCGAGCGTGGTAAAACCGGCTCTGGTGAGGATATAGCTGAATTTCTTATCGGAATCCATGGCTATTTTTATTATTCCCGATTCGTCGTGTATTTCGGAAGCCACCCCGATGATGTTTATCCCTTCATTGGCGAAAAGCTCTATGAATTGGCTCAGCGCGCCGGGCCTGTTCGGAAGAAAGACGGTGTATTGCCTGACCAGTTTTATCGCCATGAATATAGTTTATCAAAAAAAACCCCTATTTGCAAAAAACTGGACAGTAATAAGATTTTAGTTGACAAACGTCAAACAGAGATGTATATTTTTCAAATAACATCGAGGACCCTACTTCAAAGAGAAAAGATTTTCGTATAGGGGAGCTTTTCTTGAGCCACTGTAAAACTTTCAACTTGCCTGCCAAGCGTATCATTCAATTATTTCTTAAATTATCCCATTACTCCAGGAGGAATAAAATGCCTATTAAAAAATTAGGTTCG
>Ga0066636_10001918_pt1 | contig 13079 bp, 11 predicted proteins | sample CryGeyCG2014_080_2_FD_62736 | JGI IMG/M metagenome (GOLD analysis project Ga0066636, IMG submission 62736) | Groundwater microbial communities from aquifer - Crystal Geyser CG07_land_8/20/14_0.80 | ecosystem: Environmental > Aquatic > Deep subsurface > Groundwater | place: USA: Utah: Grand...
AAGTAAGAAAAGCTTACGGTCTGTAGGGGCGCACCCGCGTGTGCGCCCAACCTGAGGGCGGACACATGGGTCCGCCCCTACGGAACATAAATTACCTGTATGAACGCAGTTTGGTATCAAGCCATCCAAGCTTGGTTATGAAGAGGGGCCGGCATCACCGGTCCCGGGAGTAACTCCACGATTTACCGGGAGAGGCGGTCAAAAAACTCCCAGAAGTCCGGGAAGGATTTGGCCACGCAGTCGGGGTCGGTGATGCGCATCCCTGGGGCCTTGAGGCCGGCCACTGCGAAGCTCATGGCGATGCGGTGGTCGTTAAAGGTGTGGATAACGGCGCCGTGCGGCGCCCCGCCCCGGATGACCAGGCCGTCCGCGGTTTCCCGGGCCTCGCGGCTCATTTTCGCCAGTTCCGCCGCCACCGCCTGCAGGCGGTCCGACTCCTTGGGGCGCAGGTGGGCCACCCCGGTGATGACGGTGTCGCCTCGGGCCAAGGCGGCCAGAGAAGGGCCACGGAACCCCGGGCCGATTTCTTCACGCCGGCCGCTTCTGGTGTCAGCACCACCACCCGTCCAGCCCCAGTGGCCTCGCAACACTGATATTACGAATATATCTAAGATGTTAAACAATTATAGGTAGTAGCCAGATATAGAACGGTTGAGAATATTGAGGGGTCAACAAATCTCAGTTCACCGCCTTTTCCGATAAATTTGCTCTTTGGGTTTAGTCTGAAATATAATAACTAAAGAGGCTTGCCACAGGGCAGATTTTGCAGCTTCCTGGGGAGGCGGATCGGTCTCCGGCTCACCCGGAAAGCGATTATCATGATTAGAGGGAGCGCTTTAGGGCATTTCCCCCCAACCAGGGGCGCTGCCGGCAGAGCTTCCCGGAGGTCGTTGATGCGGGTTCTCCTGATCAACCCAGAATTTCCCAGTTCATTCTGGTCGTTGCAGCAGTCGTGCGAACTTTTAGGACGGAAAACCCTCATGCCGCCTTTGGGTCTCCTCACCCTGGCGGCGCTCCTGCCGGGTGACTGGGAGTTGCGCCTGGCCGACCTAAATGTGCGGCCACTCCGCCCCGGCGACTGGGACTGGGCCGAGTTCGTGATGCTCTCCGGCATGATCGTCCAGCGGGAGGGACTGTTAAGCCTCATCCGAGAGGCCAAACAGCGGCGCAAAATTGTGGTGGTCGGCGGCCCCTTTGCCACCTCGGTGCCCCAGGATATCCTGGAGGCTGGCGCCGATTTTCTCGTGCAGGGCGAGGGTGAAACGACCATCCCGCTCTGGTTGGCGGCGTGGCGGGCCGGTGAGACGCACGGCGTGATCGAGCCGGCCGGCCGGCCGGAGATGACCCTCTCGCCGGCGCCCCGGTTTGACCTGCTCAATCTCAACGATTACATCTTACTGGGAATCCAGACTTCCCGGGGGTGTCCGTTCAATTGCGAGTTTTGCGACATCATCAACCTTTACGGCCGGAAGCCCCGCTATAAAAGCCCCGATCAGGTGCTGGCGGAGGTGGAGACTCTCTTTAACCTGGGGTGGAGACGAGAGATTTTTATCTGCGACGACAATTTCATCGGCAACCAAACCCATGCCCGGGCCATCCTCCAAAAACTCATTCCCTGGATGCAGCGCCATGGGGAGCCGTTCAGTTTCTGGACCCAGGTGTCCGCCAATCTTGGGCAAAACGCGGGCCTGGTGGACCTGCTGACCGAGGCCAATTTCGGCAATGTCTTCATCGGAGTCGAGTCTCCGGACGAGGCGGTTTTGGCCGGCAACCGCAAATATCAAAATCTGAAGAATCCCCTGGGTCAATCGTTGACCAACATCAGCGTCAACGGACTGGGGGTGGTCCCCAGCTTTATCATGGGCTTTGATCAGGAGACCAGGGGCGCCGGCGACCGGATCTGCGCCTTTGTGGAACAGCATCACCTGCCCGCGGTCATGCTGAATCTGTTACAGGCGCTCCCCAATACGAGCCTCTGGGACCGGCTCAAGCAGGAAAACCGGCTTACGGCAACCGGGGTTTCCGCCGACATGATCGATGCGAGCTTTAACTTTCTGCCCACCCGCCCAGCCGAGGAGATCGCCGCCGAGTACCTCCGGACGGTGGACTGCCTGTACGAGCCCACCAAATATCTGGCCCGGACCTACCGGTACTATCTGGCCATGAGACCGACTCGCGCCGCCGCCGGGAAGAGCAAAAGCCCGGGGCACGGCAACCAGCAAGATCATTTGCCGTTCCAGGCCCGGCGCGAAGATCTGGTGGCGCTGCTCAAGCTGATCTGGCGCCAGGGGATCGTAGCCGGCTACCGGCGGCAATTCTGGCGGCAGTTAGTGGGGATTTACCGGCAAAACCCCAGCCGCCTGGCCAAATATCTGGCCCAATGCGCCATGGGGGAAAATCTCTTCCAGATCCGGGCAAGCCTGCTGGCCCGAGCGGGCCGGCCCAGGCCGGGCAAAAAAGCGCCGGCTTAACCAGAGGACCCAGATGGGGTTAACGGGCGGCGACGACACCTGATCGCATCCGAAGAAAATTACCCATAACTCTACCTTGCCAGCCTCGCTTGGTCCGCTTTCCAATCCCCCGAGGCCTGAAACCAATTGGCAGTCAATAGGTAGCAGGCTTTCCAGCCTGTGCAGGCGCAGGCTAAAGCCTGCGGCTACAAAATAGCTCTTTGAACGCAACTCGGCCTGAAACCCCTTAAAGAGAGTTCAATTGCAGCGTTATGGGCTTGGTATCCGCGGCGGGGCCATCGAACTGAATGGGGCCGGGAAAGCGGTAGTGGTCCTCGTGGGACCACTTCTGCCGTTCCTGCTCCAGGAACTTGAAGGCCGGCGACTCCAGGTCCACCTTTTGCTTGGCGATCACCAGTTCCAGGCGCCCCTTGCGCTCTTCCAGGTGCATCAGGGGCGCCAGGGGAATGCCGATGGGCTGCCACTCCGCCACCGGCTGGTGCAGGTCTTTGATGGCCGCCATGTAGCCGGTGGCGCCGTTGGCCAGGAGGCTGTAGGCCGCAAACCCTAAATTATAGCCGTAATCGCAATCGAACTTGGTGGGGAAAGTGCCCCGGCCGTCGTAGCCGTAGTAGTGATTCTGGGTGCGCAAACTGCCCTTGTAAATGCCTTTGGCCTTTTGCTTCCGTAAGTAGGTCGCCACCATTTCCAACAGGATGCGCTCGGTATTGACCATGGCGTATTGAAAATTGCCGTGGCTGTCCCGGGGCAGCAGCAGGCCCTTCTGGAGCAGCCCCGGAAAGCCTAAAAAGACGCGGCTGTCGTAGTCCCGCCAGATGTCGCTGTTATCGATGAGCTGGACCTGTTCCTCATAGGAGAGCTTGTGGAACGACTCGTCTTCCGTAGCCTCGCGGTTATAGCGGGCGATGATGTAACTGATCTTGATGATCAGGACGTTGACTTCGTGGATGAACTCCAGGATGCCCTCGGGAATCAGGATGGTGCCGTAATTCCTGCCCTCCCGGGCCCGGTCGACGATGACGTCGGCGATGAGGCGGACCACGTTGTGGATACTGAGTTCCTTTTCTTCGATCTCTTCCCCGATAAGGATGACGTTGGGATGGGTCTGGAAGGCCACTTCCAGGGCGATGTGGCTGGCGCTGCGGCCCATCAGGCGGTTGAAATGCCAGTACTTCAGGTCTGATTTGCAATCGGAGTTGAGGTTGCCTATTTCCGTAGCAAAGGCCATGCAGGCGGAGTGAAACCCGAAGGGTATCTGGAGCAGCCCCGGCACCTGGAGGTCGCCGTCAATGGTCTTGGGGATGCCGATGACCTGGGCGCCGATGCCCCGGAGATGTTCCGCCAGGAAGGCGGCGTTGGTGTTGGAGTCGTCGCCCCCCACCACCACCAGGCCCGATAGCTGCAAGGCGGCGCAGGTTTCCCGGCACTGCTTCATTTTTTGGGGGGTGTCGATCTTATCCCGGCCGGTACCCAACATGTGAAAGCCGCCTGAATTCAGGTGGTTGGACACCATGCCGGCGGTGATTTCCACGTGCTTAGCGGTGATGATGCCCTTGGGCCCAGCCAGAAAGCCGATCACCTGGCTGTCGGGATGGGCCTGTTTGGCCGCGTGGAACAGGCCGGCGATGACGTTATGGCCCCCCGGGGCCGGCCCCCCGGAGAACACGATGCCCAGACGCCGGGGCTTCCCCGGGCGCGGCGGGCTATCCGGAACGATTTCCACCAGCTTATTCTTGCTGACGAAGGGCAACTGTTCCCGGGCCACCTTGATCACGTCCAGGTCGAAGCCGTCCAGGGGGCGAGTCAGGCCAGCGCCCGCCGTCAGGCGCGGGCACAGGTGCGGTTGGTAGGACCGGCGTTTAGCCAGAAAAGCCGTTTCATTGCCAAGCAGTGCCTCGATCCTGGTCTGCCGGGGTTCGCTTGCCATCACCATCCTCCTTCCCGATTCCTGATCATTTAAGGATAAATCAATATATCGGTGGGGCAGGCCGCGGTGCCTGCCAAGATTCTCAACAATTGGAGGATGGTGGGCCCGGAGGCCCGTCCCACCATCCGATAATATCCTCCCGGCGGCGGATTTTCCCCGGGGACCCGGCTATTTCATCAGTTCCTTTAACCGCCGGACGTTTTCCGCCACGGGCTGGTCGTTGAAGATGCCGGAGCCGGAGACGAAGACGTCCGCCCCGGCGGCCACCAGGTCTCCTAAGGTGTCCGGTTGCACCCCGCCGTCCACCTGGATGAGGACGTCCAATCCCTGCTCGTCGATCATTTGCCGCAGGCGGCGGATCTTGGGGAGGACCCCGGGGATAAAGTTCTGGCCCGAAAACCCGGGGTTCACCGTCATCAACAGGACCATATCCACGTCTTTCAGCACGTATTCCAGGCAGTTCAACGGCGTGGCGGGGTTCAGGGTCACTGTAACTTTGGCGCCGGTCTCCTTGATCTGCTGGATGAGCCGTTCCAGGTGCACCGTGGCTTCCACGTGAATCCCCAGCCAATCGGCCCCGGCCTCCACAAAGGCCTCCACATACCGCTCGGGATTGCTGATCATCAGGTGGACATCCAGGGGGAGCGCGGTGGCCTTGCGGATGGCCCGGGTCACCGCCGGCCCGATGGTGAGGTTGGGGACGAAATGCCCGTCCATGACGTCCACGTGGATCCAATCGACGCCGGCCTGCTCCGCTTCCTTAACCTGCTCCGCCAGCCGGCCGAAATCCGCCGATAAAATCGAGACTGAAAGCTTTCTCATGGGCGCTCCTGTTTTTTCCGGTTGCCGATCGCAGGCGGCAGTATCAGGTCAACTTACCCCTGGCGCCGGGGAAAAATCAAGTTGGGAATGACGCCGGGACAGAATTTTATCTTAAAAATTCTTTTTGAACAAGACCCGGATCAGAACAGCCAACCGTACTTAATCGGCCTGGACCTGCGCGGCGGCGTCCAGGTCAGTCAGCCACAGCAGCTCCCCGTTTTGCGGCCGGATGAGTTGGGCCGGCAGGCGCGCCGGGTCCCGAGGACCGCACAGCACTTCCCATAAGACGCCGGCCTTGGACGGCCCCGCCACCAGGAAGGCCACCACCACCGCCTGGTTGATCAGGGGGGGCGTCAACGTGACCCGGTAGAGGTCCAGTTCGGCCGCCAAGACTGCGGCGGCCCAGCGTTCGCGCTCCTCCAGCGCCGGCGTGCCCGGGAACAGCGAGGCGGTGTGGCCGTCGTCCCCCAGGCCCAGGAGGACCAGGTCCAGGCGCGGGGGCTGTCCGGCAAAAAACTCCCGGAGCTGCGCCTCATATTGCCGGGCCGCGGCGGCCGGGTCTGCGGCGCAGTTCATCGGGTGAATCTGGTCAGCGGGGATGGGCACGCGGTCCAGCCAGGCTTCCTTCGCCAGGCGGGCGTTACTCCGGGGGTCGGTAAGGGGCACGCCGCGCTCATCCCCCCAGAAGACATGCACCCGGTCCCAGGGCGCCTGATCCTTAAAGGGCGAAGCGGCCAGCAGTTCATAGGTGCGCCGGGGGGTGTTGCCGCCCGAGAGGGCCACGCTGAACCGGCCCCGGGCGGCCGCGGCCAGATTCGCCTGCGTCACCAGCAAGGCCGCCGCCGCGTGGCTCAGTGACTCCAGGTCGGGATAGACCCGGATCATGGCTCCACCCTGGTGACCCGGCAGACGGGCTGGTCTTCCTGACATTGGAGAAAGGTGGGGGTCACCCGATGATGGCCGCCTTGGGCCATGAGGGTCTCCGCAATCTCAGAGGGCATAGCCCGATCACTCCTCCTCCCATTGGGTATGGAAGGCGCCGGGAGCATCCAGGCGCTCGTAGGTGTGCGCCCCGAAAAAATCCCGCTGGGCCTGGATCAGGTTGGCCGGGAGCACGGCGCTGCGGTAGGCGTCGAAGTAGCTTAGGGTCACCATCAAGCCCGGGGCCGGCAGCCCCAGGGTGACGGCCACCTTCACCACTTCCCGCAAGTCAGCCTCCCGGCTCAGGAATTCCTTGCCCAAACGGGGGTCCATGAGGAGGTTGGGCAAATCCGCCCTGGCTCGGTAAGCGGTGCGGATGTCTTCCAGGAGCGCCGCCCGGATGATGCACCCCCCCCGCCAGATCCGGGCCACGGCCTCCAGGTCCAGTCCATAGCCATAGACGCTGGAGGCCTTCTGGAGCAGGGCCATGCCCTGGGCGTAGGTGGCGATCATGCCGGCGTACAGGGCGTTTTTCACCTGGCCGAGGCAGCGCTGCCGATCTCCCGGGAAGGCGGGGGTAGGCCCGGTCAGGAACTGGGCCGCCGCCCGCCGTTCCTCCTTGTAGCCCGACATGTCCCGCATGACCACCGCCGCGTCGATGGTGGGCGTCCCCACCCGGAGGTCCATGGCATCCCAGGAGGTCCACATGCCGGTGCCCTTTTGCCTGGCCTTGTCCAGGATCATGTCGATCAGGGGCTTGCCGGTGCGGTCATCCCGACGGGCCAGAATCTTGGCGGTGATTGAAACCAGGAAGGAGTTGAGTTCCTCTCGGTTCCAGCGGTCGTAGAGGGGGGCCAGCTCGGCCGGCGTCAGGCCCAGGCCCCGATTCAGGAGATCATAGGTCTCCCCGATCAGTTCCATGAGGCCGTACTCGATGCCGTTATGGACCATCTTGACATAGTGGCCGGCGGAGCCCGACCCGAGGTAAGTGACGCAGGGGTCGCCGTTGACGCGGGCCGCGGCCGCCTCCAAGATGGGGGCCACCCGGTCGTACATCTCCCGGGAGCCGCCGGGCATCAGGCTGGGACCATAGCGGGCGCCGGCTTCCCCGCCGGAGATCCCCATGCCCATGAAGTTAAGATTTTTCCCGGACAGAAATCTGCCCCGCCGGTTGGTATCGGTAAAATGGGAGTTGCCGCTGTCGATGATCAGATCGCCGGGCTCGAGCAAGGGCAAAAGTTCCCGGAGCACCGCGTCCACCGGGTCGCCGGCCGACACCAGCAGGGTTAAGGCCCGGGGCCGGCGCAGGAGACCGACGAACTCTTGCAGGTCGTATCCGGCCTGGATGGGGCGGGCGCCCACCTCGTTTTCCATAAAGTCCCTAATCTTCCCGGTGGTGCGGTTGTACACCGCCACGGCAAACCCGTGGTCCGCCATGTTCAGGACAAAATTGCGCCCCATGGTCCCCAGGCCGATCAGGCCAATGTCACAATCCTGGTTGCTCATAAAATATCTCTGCTGACCTCTATCTCCCAATATTTTCTTTCATGCCGGTCTCTCCTGTTTTTCCAGGGCCTTGATTTTATCCAGGCGGCGTTTGAACCGGTCCGCCCCCTTGAAGCCGGCCTTCAGGAAGGTTTGAATCAACTCCCAGGCCAGGGCATAACCGGTTACCCGGCCTCCCAGGCACATGATGTTCATGTCGTCGTCCTCCACCCCCTGGTGGGCGGAATAGGGGTCGGTGATCAGGGCCGCCCGCACTCCCGGCACCTTGTTCGCCGCCACGCAGGCGCCCACGCCGCTGCCGCAAACGGCTAGGCCTCGCTCCACCTCGCCTTGGGCCACCGCCCGGGCCAGGGGGGCCACCAAATCGGGGTAATCGTCCTGGGGGGCGTACGTGTAGGCGCCGAAGTCCACCACCTCGTGGCCCAGGGTCTTGAGTTCCTGCCGGAGTTGTTCCTTCAGTTCGAAGCCGCCGTGATCCGCGGCGATGCCCACTCGCATGGCGGTCTCCTTCTGCTGCTGATAAATGCTGTGGTATACAAGGGGCGGGTTTTAAACCCGCCCCTACGCTAATCATTCCATTATAAGCGTCTCAGGATTATCTCCTTCACCAGCTTGACGATGGCGCTCCGGGAGATGTCTTCGTAAGTAAGGAGTTCCGCCGGTTTGCCGGTTTTGGGCTTTTTAGTCACCGCCAGGGCATAGAGGCGCACCGGGTTGGGGGCCAGGGCCGCCATAACCGCCTCACCGATGCCGCCGGCGGGATAATGGTCTTCCACGGTGATGAGGCCTCGAGTGGCTTTGGCGGCCGTAAGCAAGGTGGCCGCGTCCACCGGCTTGACGCTGTAGAGGTCGATGACCCGGATGTTGATGCCCTCTTGCTGCAATTCTGCATAGGCGGCCAGGGCTTCAAACAGGGTGACGCCGGCGCCGATGACCGTCACCAGGTCGCGGTCGCTCTGGCGCACCACCTTGCAGCCGCCAATATAAAATTTCTCCTCGGGGCCGTAGATAATGGGAGTGGCCAGGCGGGTGGTGCGGATATAGACGATGCCATGGTGTTCCAGGGCGGCCTCCACCAGGCGCTCCGTGGCCACGGCGTCGGCGGGGTAGAGCACCACGCTGTCTAAAATCGCCCGGAACATGGCCAGGTCCTCCAGGCCCATCTGGGACGGCCCGTCTTCGCCGATGGAGACCCCGGCGTGGGACCCGCAAAACTTGAGGTTGGGCTCGGAGTACTGGCTCATGCGGATCTGGTCGAAGGCCCGGGAGAAAAAGGCCGCAAAGGTGGAGACGAAGGGGATTTTGCCCCGGGTGGCCAGGCCCAGCCCCGCGCCCGCCATGTTTTGCTCGGCGATGTACATTTCGAAAAACTTCTGGGGGTAGGCGTCCCCGAAGATCCCGGCGTAGGTGGAGTTGCTCACCTCGGCATCCAGGCTCACCAGGTGGGGAAACTGGGGATAGAGCCGTTTTAAGGCGTTGCCGTAGGCCTTCCGGGTGGCCACGGAGTCGCCCGGCTTATAAGACAATTTCTCCGCGGGCTTGGGCTTGACTACGGCGGGCCTCAGGTCTGCGGGCCGACTCACGATCCCCCGGACCGATTTATCCACCGGGCCCAACTCCGGCAGGGCCTGCTCCAGCTCTGCCGGGCTCAGGGTCTTGCCGTGCCAGCCGTTCTTGTCCTCCAGAAACGACACCCCTTTGCCCTTGATGGTCTTAGCGATAATCATGACAGGCTTGCCGGTCACCGTCATGGCCCGCTCAAACGCGGCCAGGACCTCGGGGAAGGAGTGGCCGTCCACTAAAATGGTCTCCCACCCAAAGGCGGCGATGCGGTTCTCGTAGGCCATGAGGTCGTGGCCGAACATGGTTTCGCCCCGCTGGCCCAGCCGGTTGACGTCCAGGATGCCCACCAGGTTGTCCAGCTTATAGTGGGCCGCCAGCTGCATGGTCTCCCACTGGGAGCCCTCGGCCATCTCGCTGTCGCCTAAGAGCACGTAAGTAGTGTAGGGCAGCTTGTCCAGGTACTTGGCGTTCAGGGCGAGCCCTAAGCCGATGGCCAGGCCCTGCCCCAGGGAGCCGGTGGCCGCTTCGGTGTAGCGAAAGCTCATGGTGGGGTGGCCTTCCAGGGGGCTGCCGAAGTGGCGGTAGGTCATGAGGTCCGCGGCCGTCAGCTTGCCGGCCATGGCCCACAGGGTATAAAAGAGGGGGGTGGCGTGACCCTTGGAAAAGATGAGCCGGTCATTGTTGGGGTGCTCGGGGTTATCCAGGTCGTACCGCAAGATGCCCCCGAACATGAGGCCGGCCATCAGTTCGGTGGCCGACAAAGACGACGTGGGGTGGCCGGAGCCGGCCTGGGTGGTCATGGTGAGAATAGAGTAGCGCATCAGGGTGGCCAGTTTCTGCAGGTGCTCCAACTTTTGCGCCTCGGTCATGTCGCACATCCTCCTTGCCGCCTACTTTAAATCTCGTTTCTTTAAACTTAACAACGAAACCCCGTTTGGCAATATCCCGGGGCCACAAAGACGGCTCACTCGCGGTTTACCGGACCCCCTCCCCTAAACTCACCTGCCCCTGGGCCAGGGGGTGGCGCATGAAGATGGCGTCGAGATAACCGGCTTTCCTCGCATCCGGTTCTGGTCTGCCAAGCTCTTTACATCGGTGGCACCGGCGTCTCGCCTGTGCAGGCGCAGGCTAAAGCCTGCGGCTACAAAAAAGCGTTCGTTGAACGTAATTCGTTGTCCATCATACCACAGGAAGCCGTGAGAATCAGGCGGATGCCCCCTTCGCCGGGAATTGCCGGAGCGGCGGCGGTTGATTTTAATGGATTTGCCCGCCTGAGATAATATATGATGCAGGGAAATTGCCTTCTTTTACCTAAGAGCCGCACTATGACAGAGAAGAAAATCGGTTTTGTGGGGACGGACGGCAGGACTCTGCTGGCCGCCCTGGAGACCAGCCGCTCCCGGAGCGAGCTTTATCCCGGGGCCTATCGCGGGGTCGTCGTCAAAGGCACCGGGGCCATGGAGCCCTTTGCCCAGAAAATGGGCTGGCCGGTGGATTTCATCCGGGTGCCCGACAATTCGGCCAACGCTTACTCCGGCGCCTTGATTAAGGCCTTTGAGGAAGAAACCCTGGACGTGGCCCTGGTGATGCCGGAAGGCTTGCTGTTCGAGGGCCTGGTGGACCGGGTGACCGACGCCGGGTTCGGGGACCGCATCATCGGCTGTGCCAAAACCGGGGTGGACTATGAGGCCGACAAGATCGCCGGCAAGCGCTACTGCGAGAAGGCGGGGATCCCGGTGGCCCCGGCCTGGGCGGAAGTTTCGGCCCGGGATTACCCGGCGGTGTTAAAGACCTGCCTGGCCTATATCCACGAATTCGGCGGCGCGGTCCTCAAATATCCTTACAGCGCCGGCGGCAAAGGCGCCCGGATCATGCTCAACACCTGGGACGTCAAAGAGGTCTACGACGGCTTGATGAAGGACTACCAGGAGGCCTACACCCGGGGCTGCGGGAAAAAATCCCCCTGGCCCCTGCTCATCGAGGCCCGCATGTCCGGGGTGGAAATCAGTTTCACCATCCTGGTGGATAAGCACGGCCATTATCAAATTCTGCCCACCGCCATGGACTACCCGGAACGGTTTGCGCGGCCGCCGGGCCTGGACAATCCCATCACCGGCGGCATGGGCTCCATTTCGCCCCACCCCCTGGAATCCCCCGCGCTGCTTTCGCTGGCCGACGAAACCATCGCCCGGCCCCTCATCCGGCTCATGGCCGAGCAGGGCGCCCTGCGCCCCTGCGTCCTCTACCCGGGCTGTTTCGTCTCCTTTGACGGCAATTTTAACCCCACGGCCATCCGGGTGTGCGAGATCAACATCCGTCCGGGGGAGCCGGAGTTCCAGCCCGTGGTGAAACGGCTGCGCAACCTGGGGGCGCTGGTTTTGGCCATGGCCGACGGCACGCTGGATAAAGTCGTCCCGGAAGTGCGGTCCGGCCAGGTCTCCCTGTGCATCGCCCTGGTGACCGGCCCCGGCGGCCCCAAGCAGCAGAAAGGCTACCCCTGGTCCCTGACCAAGGGCGAAGTAGTGGCGATGGACTTCGACTATTTCGACAAAAAGAAGATCACGGTCATCCCGTCCGCCATGGATTATGCCGAGGGCGCCTTCAAGTCCGGCGGCTCCCGGGTGGCATACCTGCTGGCCAATGCCTCCGTCAAGGCCGGGCAAACCGTGGCCCAGGCCGCCGAACCCCTGCGCCAGAAGCTGCTCAACGCCTTCGACAACGGCAAGATCAGGGTGGTCCCCCGGGAAGATGAGCACGGCAACCGCCTGGCGCTGCGCCGGGATATCGGGGTGCACTACCACCTGGCCGAAGCGCTGAAAAGCAGGGGTTAGGGGTCAGGGGTCAGGGGTCAGGGGAAAAGAGCTGGGCGTATTTTCCTGCTGCTCCAACCTCAATAATCCATAAAGGGCTTCATAAACCGGCCCCTGACCCCCGGCTCATGGTGATGGCAGCGGGGGGCGGGCCCATTCAGCCGGCCGGACCCTTGTCCGCCAGGTAGCGGTAGATGGCCCCGTCGTATGCGTGGGTCAGCTTGAAGACCTTGCGGGCCAGATTGAAGCGGGTGGCGAGGTTGGTGGCGCCTTTATTCAGCTTCATTTCGGCCATGATATGGGGATAGTCCGCCGGGTCCACCACCACGGTCACGGCCTGGTAGTTTTTGGCCGCGGCCCTGAGCAGCGCGGGGCCGCCGATGTCGATGTTCTCGATGGCGTCCTCCAGGGTGCAGCCGGGCCTGGCCACGGTTTTTTCGAACTGGTAGAGGTTGACCACCACCAGGTCGATGGGGACGATGCCGTGGGCGGCCATCTGCTCCTGGTGACTCGTGAGGTCCCGGCGGCCCAGGATGCCGCCGTGGACCTTAGGGTGCAGGGTCTTGACCCGGCCGTCCAACATCTCGGGGAAGCCGGTGAAGTCCGAGACCTCCACCACGGGGACCCCGTGGTCCCTCAGGAGCCTGGCGGTGCCGCCGGTGGACAGGATTTCTATCTGGTAGCCCGCCAGGAATTTGGCGAATTCCACCAGGCCGCTCTTCTCGGTGACGCTCATCAAGGCCCGGGATATGGGTTTCATGGGGTTCCTCCGTGATCAAATTTTCTGCGTGGTTAGCTCCAGGGTGATGATTAATCGGCGCACTTATACCGAGTTGCGGTCAAAAATTTACAGACGAAACGTAGGGGCGCACCCATGTGTGCGCCCTCAGGGGGGGACACATGGGTCCCCCCCTACAAAACTTGTCCATTGAGCGCTAATCGGTATTAAGCAGTCTCTTCTTAACCCCCCTTCCCCTCGTTTTATACCATACAATTTGCGAATCACAACCCTAGTCGGCCTCCAGATCGGCGGTCGATTCGTAGCCTTCCACCAGGTTC
>Ga0066636_10001932_pt1 | contig 13048 bp, 10 predicted proteins | sample CryGeyCG2014_080_2_FD_62736 | JGI IMG/M metagenome (GOLD analysis project Ga0066636, IMG submission 62736) | Groundwater microbial communities from aquifer - Crystal Geyser CG07_land_8/20/14_0.80 | ecosystem: Environmental > Aquatic > Deep subsurface > Groundwater | place: USA: Utah: Grand...
CCTACCATATGTAAATGTAGTTTACTTTACGCCAAAATTGTCCTTTGAAGGTCAAACTCATCAACCTCATCCCCTTAAACCCATGTAATTTTCAAGGTACCTTCCGATCGCAAACTTTTTACCATAACCTCAACAAATGAAGGTCAGCTTACTAAGTAGAGATCAACCTTTCATTTTAACTTAGTTTAATTTTATCAAATACTATGAAATTTTAAAAAAGTATTCGCTACTTGCGTTTGATTTTAAAAATACATATTTCGTTCGTTTGCAATAACAAAGTAAAATGGGTAAAGTCTCTCGGGAAGGGGTTTTTAAACCTCCTCGAGTAAGAATCCCCTGAACCCTGGACTGCAACGTTCCAGTGCAGGCTTGTGCCAGGGTCAGGGCAGGCTCTTTAAAAGCAGAGTAGATTTCATAATCGCCAATATTTTCAGTGAGCCAAAGATAGCGACCTCTTTAAAAGTACAGTTTTCAAGGTACAATCCGGAGGGCAATTATTCTACTATATTAATGGCATCTTTCTACTTAACTTATAGCTTTTAGTGAAATTTTTCTATGCCAGCCCATATCTAAAAGTTCATTAAAGCGTTTTTGACCAAGAACTTCCATCAAGATTTGTATAGTTTTGTCCCTAAATTTAGTCCAATCTTTTTCTGTTGCCGGGTATGTGCCGTGAGCAAGTATGGATCTATTCCTCATTCTAACCAAACCTTCCATTGACTCGTAGATTTTTACGATCGTGTCGTTTTCATCTACAATTTTTAAAAGAGTTATTTGATTATCTAAACCTAAATTGCCTTCAGGTAACTGTCTTCCCTCCAGGTTGGTGAACTTATACTCTAATTCCTCTCTCGTGATACCTAATTTTTTGACAAAACTATTATAATCAGGATGCTCTGTTGATTTAAGATCTTTACCGTACAATTTTAAAGATGCACTCATCTCAAGGCATCTGTAAAGTCTTGCAATTGCATCATCATATTTTGCCTGCTTTTCCGAGCCCCTTCTAAGTGCACTTAAATATATATCCACAAGTCGAAATTCATCTACGATGTTATAGGAATTTTTCCATTTTGAATCGAGCTGCTTTAAAAACTCAAGATTTTTATCAATGTTTTCTGGTAGCCAATTGGATATGTTGAATCTTTTGAAATCATTTACTGTATCTTCTAATCTTTTGCTCAGAGTATGTTTTAGTTTTTCAGGAACAGCACTATGAAGAAAAGCGTCCCAATCTCTATATATTGAAATCAAATCTATAAGTAACTCAATTCTTTTTGAAGTTGCGAGATCCTTTATCGATTTTAGTAAATTTTCACAGGTTTTTAAGGCAGCCTCATAGAAGTGAGAGTTAAATAGCTCTTCGATTAATTGGAGTTCAATATCTCCATAGCATTCAAAGGGATTCTCGATTTTTCTTAGCCTGTCAGTAAAAGGAACAGTCTTCCCTTTGATATCTTTCCCGTGCATATAAACCATTGGTAAGCGATAATAAAAGGCAGCAAGAGAGAGCGAAGATATCATTATTTTTCTGCCGCCTGTTGGATCTACTACTGTTTTACTTTTCTTTGATAAATTACTTAAAATTTCCCTTATAATTCCATAATTTTTTATAGCATCGTATTCTGTTATTTCAGTGAAAGAGATTTTAGGGTTTAATTTTTTAATATCAGGGTCATTTGCAACTTCATCAGCATTTTTTCTGCTTTCTCCTGAATGCAAGAGATAAATTTTTCTAGGTTTCAAACAAAGAATACTCAAAATTAAAGGTTCTGCCTGAAGACCGACTGTCAGAAGAAGATTATCAGGTTTAAATTCTTCTGAAACCTTTTTGTTTTCTTCAAGTAACGGCAAATATTTTTTCTCGTATTTAAAAAGTTTTTTCTTGACTATCGCAAGATTAGCAGGATCAGCAATGGGTTTATCTTCAGGACCTAAAGAATCCAAAAAAAGTTTAAAGTTTGTTGATATTTCTTCAAGAACCTCACCTGGAATAATGTTTCCTATCTCTTTCTTGATTTTATTCAAGATGTTGCTCATATAGTTCCTCTGCCATAAATATCGGCAAATTCAACAGATATATTTATTTTAAAATTCTCCAATATTTTAGTTTCCTTTCCCAATCTTTCTTTTGCTTCATTTTTTGCTTTTTCTATTTCATCTTTTGGAATACCCGAAGAGATTTCTAAAATGATTTTGTTAGTTCCATTTTCTTTTTTAATAATTACATCTTCAATCTTTTCGTGGAAGTCATAATGATCTGGTGATTGCTTGAAAAAGTAGTAAATTCTATCTAATGCTTCCTCAAGTTCTTTATAGCAAAGATTATTTTTAGTGACCAAGTTAATTATTTCTTGTGTTTTATCCATGCCTTTTTTGCCATCTTTTTGCACATCCATCTTTGTTAGGTCGTTAAGTCCATTATTTATACAATTTTTTATTTCAATTGTATCAACAGAATTTAATAATGCTTTAGCAAGTGAAATGGCTTTATCTTTTCCAGCTTTGTTCCAATTAACCTGCAGCTCCTTTACTGTATCTCCCATTAGCATCTTTTTGCCCATATCACAAGCATCCGCAAGTCTTAAAAGAGAAGTTATAAGGTTTAATTTAAGGGTTTTTCCATTATTTTTAGGATCTTTTATTTTATACCCTTTAGACCCATTGATAGCAGTTTCTTCTACAAAGCAAACAGCTTTTTTAATTAATTGGCATTCTTCTACATTATTTGTTCTAAAGGCGGATTCATTTTCAATAAATTTCTCACCATCATGAAATGCACATATTGTCCTCACAGCTTTCCATATATCTTCAGTAAATACGCCGTCTTTTTTAAAAATCTTGCCTTCTTGATCTTTTATCTTTATTGCACTCAATATGCCATGAATTTTTCTTACCTCTGTCCAATGGAATTTATCTCCGTAGCCAGTCATACCAATATCATGGAACATTGCACCAAGGGCAAGTATTAACTTCTCTTCAGGCTGTAAAACTATACCAAATTCCTTTACTATTTGTGATGCTTTTTTCAAAACCTCACCGCTGTGTTCAATATCATGATTAACAAACTCAGGATAGACATTTAATCCCCATAGCCACCGCATCTTCCAATTAACTTCAAGGTCATTAGACAAAAGGATATCATTCTGGATGAAATTTACAAAAGCTTTACAAAGAGGAATTTCGTCATCAGCCTTCATAATCTGTCCAAATTCATCTAAAGCTTTACTCAAATTTATAAAACTTTTAAGCCCTGTTTTGATTATTTCGGAAGCCGCTGAAGAAATCTCACTAATGAGTTTGCAAGGAGAATATGAGGTTTCTTCCCCTTTAATTTTAAATCTCCTAGTATCATCGTAAAGTGCTATATATCTTATATCGATATCGGTAAAGAACCTTTTTCTAAAGGCAATCTTGAATAAATCAGAGATTTCAATCTTTTGCATTTCAATAAGAACATATTTCCGAATTTCTTTACCAAAATTTGGATCATCTGGTTTTATAAGTGCATTTATATCCCCTTCGTCAACTCCTTCTATAGGCAGGACATGAAGTATATTTATAGCCCCAAAGAAAAGACCTGCAGCATATCCAATAGCACTTTCAGTTTTCCTGCCACCGGCAATAGAGACATACAAATCTGTATCTTTATTAATTGATTCCTTCAATACATAGTAATATATTGCATTTTCAACTTTTTCTTCGGTAGAGGCATTTATGTCATCAACACCAATATCAATGAAAGTATACTCATCGGGCATTTCAACATTATTGAATTTAGGATTATCATTTGCCTTTTTGTATGTTCTTCCGTTATCATCCGTATAAGACATTCTCCCAAGAAAAGAAGTAAGCTGAGTTTTTGCATTCTCTACATTTTGTTTTCTGGTATATAAAACTATTACTTTGTCAAGATGGACCCCTTTTTCAGCCAACTTATACACTACTTCCTGAATAACCCCGGGGGACTCCCCGAGGGTTGCAATAAGCACATTTTTTACGTTTTCTTTCATATTGACTCTTTATATTTGAAAGGAACAAAAAAAGCTAACCCATTTCTTAATATCTTATGCTTGTATTCTGTTGATATGCTACTTTTTTTCCAGTAGTCTGGTGAAACATCAACCAGACATCCCTTTATGGAACCCAAGCCAATAATAGAGCCCTCTTCAAACATCATTATAGACTTCCGTTTGAGCTGAGAATGACTGTACGGTGAATCAAACCATCCTTTTCTTTCTATAAGGGAGTAAAAAGAATTGTCTTTTATTTTGTTTAGTTCGTCATCATCAGCTGGATAATAAAGTGAAAGAAGGTATGCGAAATTATTTAATGCCTCATTTTCTTCTAAAGTACTAATTCCTTTGAAAATGAAATCCCTCTCTTGAAAGGAATCATAAAACTCGATACTAAATTGCCCCAAACCATAGGTTCGCTCCCCCCCAATGCCAAAATCTCCCAAACACTCGAAAGCTTGTTTAATTTCTTCGACATAGCTCTCATTGCATTTACAGAAAACTGAGATTGTGACATAATCTTTCAGAAAAGTCTCCCCTCTGAAAAATAGTTCGGAATTGCTTGAGACCCTATCAATTGAAGAAGAAGGGCGGGTAACAGTGTAGAAAAGCAATGAATATTTATCTGCTTCATTAATAGCATTTTCTAATGTTTCAATTTCTATTCTATCTGCTGAGAGATCTTCTAATAGTCTTTTAAGTTGTAAATCTGGCAAGAATCTTGTCTCTTTATATTTTTTAAGTATTTTTTCTGATTTTTCATGAGCGGCTCCTGAAACTTTGGCTTTTAAGATTGAAATTGGAAACTTTGGCTTTGGGAAAAAATAACCCTCATTCGGACTATTTAAAAAGCCCGATGACAGAACAAATGGGGGATTATCTGTACTAAATTTATTAATTAAATCATCTACAAACTTTTTCCCATAGAGCCTTGCAAAGCTCTGAATTAAGCCACTAAATAACGTATCTGAATGGATATACTCTTTTACTCTTTCAAGTCCTTTTAAATCATCTCCTATATGAAAAGCGCCTTTTTTAGGTTTAAGGCTTATTATCAAGTTTCTCATTCCTTGCCTCCATAATAAGAACTATGGTAAACATAAACTGCCTCGATAAAACGTTTTAATAACATAAAATCTTCAGTGGTTTTAATCTTATTTGCAATACCATAGAAAAAGTCCAAAGTTTCCTTGTCGAGGCTCTTAACGCTTGCAAGATTTATTACAAAAAGTGGCTTTATTAAAACAGTATCTTTTTGGATAGCCGACTCAATATTTGGATTTTTAAATATGGACAAAAGATCGTAAACCTGGTTTTTAGATACTCCATTAAAGACTAAAAGAATTGCAATATCTTCTGAAAATGAAAATAAATTGTCGTAATTCAAAATACCTGATAACGTACCCAAACTTTTACCGGAAATGTCTTTAAAAAGTTCTGTCTTCTTTATTAAATTAACTATTCTTTTTCTCAACGGGCTAAGAAGCTCAGTTACTCTTCTATTGTCTACGCGCCCCTCTCTTTGATTTTCTCTTTTTATGCTTTCTAAGTGAGATGAGATTTTTTCTAAATTTGGTAAGTCTGCTCCACTCATTCTGACAAAATCACTAAAAGAAAAATCCCTTTTATTCTTAAAATATCCTTCAATGTTTATATTGTATGAAAACAAAACCTTTGGGTTGGTTATTGCTTCTAAAAGTTCTTCAATTTTTACAGTCATTTCATACCTCCGAAGTCCTTGTTAAAAACTCAATCCACTTTAACAAAGTGTGAGCAATAGAAATGTCTTTTTCGAAATACTTCTTAGTTAGCTCAGGTTCTATTCTGGAAACAAAAAAGTTTAGATTCCCTCCCTCGAGAGTTCTTTCTGTATCATTCATTAATCTAACTAATGGTAAAACAAAAACTCCCCCCTTTCTTGCCCAGATTAAGAAAATATTTAAAAGTTTCCTTATAAAAAGACGCGGCAAGCCTTCCAATAATAGTATGTTTTCTTTTTCATCGAATTTTCCAAAACAATAGATAAATTCATTAACAAAATTTTTAACTTCCTCGGCTTTACTCCAATTAATTGAAATCTCTACTTTACCATTTTTTTCCTTAAGCCTCAAGGCGGATAAATCGTAGAACATAGTTACACTATCTTTCTTTATTGAACATTTGCCATTTTCATAAAACGGACAACTTGCATAGGAAGTTCTACAACTTCCAGCTTCACATAATTCATGGTTATCTTTAGCATATTCGAGGGCATTCTTTGCCTCTTTTTGGGCTTTGTCAAAAGGAAATTTGTGATGGAGAAGTGAAAAACCGCTAGAAATGGTAATATCAGGGTTTTCGCAAACAAATTTACTGAATGTTCTTTCAATATCATAAGCAAGCTCGACAACTTCGTTCCATGCACCCACTATAAGTAAGTCGTCTCCCCCACTATAAATTATAGAAACTTGTCTCTCATGGAATTCTCTTTTGGGAATCAAAGAAACATTGAAAAAATTCATTTTATTTTTATCCATCGCGCAAATCCAGTTCATATAGTACTTAAAATAATAATCAAGTAACCTCGAAGCCGCAGAGATTTTTGCCAATGAATTATCTCTTATGCCTCTTGAAAAAATTGTACCAAGACTATCAACATCCATTCTTAAAGTCGCAAGCCTTTTTATTCCTATGGAAGAAAGAGCTAAACCAAGAAAAGAAGCAGTATCTTCTTTGCTTAACTCTCCCGAAGGGTTATTGATTTTAAGTTCTGCTTGTTCTCTTTTCTGCACTTCTTCTGCTAGGTCGTTAATTTTAGTTAAATAATTTCCCAAAAGGAGTTTGGAAGGATTCTTTTCATTAAACTTTATAAAATCGAACATATCAAATGAGTTAATAATCCAAACTTTGTCGTAAAATTTGCTATCAATATTATCAATGTTATCCGTTAAACTGTAGGTTGTTCCTTCGATTTCAAATTTTCCATCCATATTTATAACTCCGTTGGCAAGTCTTAGAACATATTTAGCGTTTCCTAAAGCCCCACCCACATTGAACAAGTCTCTGCAGGTTTTACAAGCACGGACTCCGGAAGGAAGCTCTTCCACATCGCTATCTAAGTCGTTATAACAAATTTGACACTCGTCTTCACTTGTCTTTTTGATGGGTTCTTTCGGTTCCAATGTTTCCTTAATAAAATCAGAAAATTTCCTTGCTTTAAGAACTTCCAAATCATTTGCAAGCTTCGCGACACTATCTTCAAAATTTTTCCCTAAAGAAACAGAAGTAACTGAAAGATAGATCAGTCCTCTGAATTTATCAAACAGCCATTTATTAATATCATTTCTGATTTTAACTACAACTTCTTCCGAAACATTTGGTGCTAAAATAAGGAAACCACCTCCGCTTGAATATACAATATTTACATCAGAAAGATTAAAGTTTTCAAGAATTTTATTAACTGTATGCTCCACAAGCACACCTAAGTAAAAAGAACGGGCTCTGTAAGACTTTAAAGCACCCTTCGAAGAAATAGAAAATATAAAATCCTGAATACCTGAAAGATCGCCTCCAATTAGCATTAAAGGAGGGCTTTCCTCGATAGTTCTTTGTGCTAATAGTGAGATAAAAATTGCTCCCAGAATCTTCACGTAATCATAAAAAGGCATGGTTTGGAGATCACTATTTACCGGTAAAAAACCACCATATTTTTCTATAAAAAGCAAAAGTACATTATTGTTTAATTCTTTTCTCTCACAAAGAGCTTTGTAATCTCTTAAAAAAGAACTCTTAAGTGTTTGAGAAATGACACTTTTACTGTCATCAAGCAGTTGTGGGAAAGGAATTTTATCTAAATCTGGATAAATAAAAATATTTTTAAGCTGTTGTCGCTTGCTCAAATAAATTTCAGAAAAAATTGATTTTAAAGGAAGGTCACAATCTTTACCTTGCATCCCAAATGTAGCCGAAAAATTAGAGGGCAAAGAACTACCATTTTTGGAATTTAATATTTTAAATGATTCCTTTAAAGCATTCTTTTCTTCATCTATTAACTCAATCTCTTTCAAATACGCATCGCTTATTCCATATCTTCCCTTTAAAATTTCTACTGTAAATTTGAGAAGTTTGTTTAATAAATTACTATTGTCTTTCATTCCTCACCTCTTCAATGCTGCCCCATCCAAAAGGAAGATATGGAGTTTCTCTATCGTCAACAATGTACCTCCGAGTTTTTGGAAACCTATTCATCTCTGTGTGCCATCTAAAAAAATCGGCTCTAACTGTTTCAATTTGCTCAGGGTTCATCAACAAATAGATGGTTGTGGACAAAAGTCCTGATCCATAACCGATTCGAATAGGATTGTTTTCTATATTATTGTAAAATGTTTTTATTTTAGTATATCCTCTGCTGGAAGCATAAGTCTTTTCTTCATCTATAATTTTAGATGCGAATTTCTTACAAATCCCAAGTAGGTTTGCAAGTTTAAATTTTTCATCGATTTTATCCAAATAATCTCTAATAACTTCGTTTCCGATGTTTTCTCTTATTCGATTTAGTCTATCCTTGAATTGCTTAATTATGAAATTATCAATCTGTATGTTAAAAGTAAGTTCAACCCCTTCTTTTATTCCCTCAAGTGCGATAGGTATATAATGAGATTCGAAGACTTTAGCATTGCATCCCTTTATAATATTACTTATGTTTTTATCTTCTGCATACGCATCACTTATCTTGATTGTCTTTAAAATATCCCAATAAGATTGTTCCTCGTTTTCACCAGTTCCTTTTGCAAGAGCAGAAATGGTGTCAGCAATAATCTTGTCATCTGCCTTTTTATTTGTAGCACCTCGGAGGCTTTCCCCAACTAAATTAACAAATTTGTCGTTGTTAGCGTTTTTAATATTGTCTAAAAAATCATAAAGGATAGCGGTCCTAACAAAGCCCTTTATTGAAGAACCAGGGATGTATGGTATTAAAAACGCATCCTTTATACAAGTTTTAACCGAAGAAGAAGAGGGAAAATTTGCGTTATCTGAATTAAAGAAATACTTAGCTAACCCAGACTTTTCCTTTCCGAACCAGTTATTAATATATAAGAACTGTTGTAACCCATCCTGACTGTTTTTGTTTACAAAATTACAAAATTCTTCAATTTTATTTGTTTCTTTAAGAGCCGTTGCCAACTTAAGCTCGTCAATTACATAAATATTATTTGCATATTTAAAGAACTTCCAGCGATTTAAATCGTTTCCTTGTTTTCCTCCTATAAATACAGGGGAAAGAGTCTTAAGCTTTAAATGATATGTTGCCATAATAGGGTCACCACAGTTTACAAATCACTGTCTTTAAGTTTAAAATCTTCAGTCTTAATTGTTGTTATTATATCCTCGATTTTCTTTTTCTCTTCCTCCCTGGTTTGAGCGAATGATTCCAACTTAAGCTCAGATATTTCAAAAGCAACTTTTCCGTATCCTCTCGAGCCATTGCCACCGAGTGCATCAAGTTCAAGCATTCTGAAAGTACTGAGCAAGTTTTCTAAATCTTCCTTTAAAATACCTTGCCTTCCATCAAGTATTGTATAGATAATTTCGAGACTAAAAATCGAACCTCTTGGAACTCTTTCAATATTGCGTGGATTCGATGCTGCAGTTACCCTATCAAGGGTATTCTCGGTCTTCCATTCGGTATAAAGTAGCTCTGAACTAATATCTTTCAACTTATCAGCATTTTCTAAATAGCAGTCTCTAACGAGCAATAGTGAAGGGAAATTAGTTGCATCTTCTTTTGACCCTCCTTCTTTTTTTCCTGTACTTCCAAAAAGCCTACATATAGGGCAATTAGATGCAGTCTCTGCTGTATTACATTCGTGCCTTTTCCCACCTTTACCTATACTCCTATTAAATTCTATTGTTATTCCATTAACTGTCTGATGATAAAGATGCCTTTCAAGTAAAGACCTAAGTTTTCCTTTCAAAGAACTACCTGGAATATAGGGCTTGTCACTTACTGGGTCTCGTATAACCGGGTTATCTATACCTCCAATTTCAAGTTCACCACCTGGCCCTCCAATGTGGAGTCCTGTTAAGCATCCAATTTTACCAGTGATAACAATCTTGCCAAGCATTCTACCTAATTTCGCTTCGTTGCTTGTTTTCATTTCTTGTGAAGATTCATCTTGCATGTGTTTCCTCCTTTTTATTTATGGAATGCAATAATTGCTTCCCACATCTTTACAAGTTCTTGAAGGTCTTTATACCCTTCTTCTTTGTCTCTTAATTTTTTAAATGCCTCGTCCATAATTTTAATAAGATTACCCCATTCTCCTCGGAGAGTCCCAGTTGCTTTAGTTTCACTGTTTTTGAGATAAATTTTCAAACTCAACACTTCTTGATGATTAAAACCTTCAGGTCGTTGTTTAAAATGATGTTCTATTTTTTTTAAAAAATCTAAAAATTTCCTCAACTGATGCATTTGTTCAGAATGAAGCGCCCTACCACCATACTCTTCTCCAAATTTGACCACATCATCCATTTCGAGCTCAGATAAACCTTTAGAAAGATTCTGAATCTTACCAATAAAATAATTCACATCGGTTTGTCCATGCATACTTGCCTCCTTTATATAAAATTTTATTACTTTATTGTATTACTCTATTAAATATTTTCCAAGCCCAAATGCGGTATTTTTACCTACATGCACATCTTCTCCAAATAATAAGAATGGGATAAAGTTAGAAAAATCTCCTTCAAATGTTATATCTCCCATAAATCCGCCAAGAGTCATTCTCCTGTTTTGTCGTTTCGAATATCTTTCCCAATCGAACCAATATAGATTATCTTGCTTAATTTCTATTTTCTTAGATTCTTCCAAAAGTTCTCTAAAATTAAATACACCATTTAATGGATTTTCTTTTCTTTGCAAAGGATTGCTTCGTTGGGAGTAAAAAAAACTTAAATATTTAATTCTTGTTATGATGCTATTGGTAAAAATAAAAAAAGTTAGATTCTCGGTTAATTGCTCGTTATAGATAACCCTTGCAGGAGTTAAAAATCTTATTATAAGTCTCTTTTCTTCTAAAATTCTTTTAATCTTTCTTTTGTTAAAATAGTTTTGGTTTCTGGTATCTGGGTCGTATAACAACCCCTTCTTTCCATCATAAACTAAGACGGGCTCACTTTCTTCATCAGACTTATAATGAACACTTTTTAATGATAAATGGCCACCGCCCTTTCCTACACCAATGCTCTCAAACTCACTGAAAGCTGCAATAAAATATGGTAAGTCGTCAACATGTTGTCCAATTAAATTAACTCCAACATTCACCTCTTCCCCCTTCTCATAAACATGTAGATTGGCATTAAAAGGTGGTTCTAACACGTATGGATGTGGTACAGTATGTACTTTTTTAAATAGAGTTTCTTCGTTATCTATGTATGTTTCAAATATTTTCATATATGGACAGGAAGATTTGAACATGCAATTTTTACAATCAAAGTTTATAACCGTTGTTTCTTTTTTAAACTTCGATTTTTTACTTGAAGAATTTATTCTCAAAAGAGTGCAAGTTATCCTTTTAAGAGCTGATCCAAAAGCACCCCTAAAAGTAGAGCCTGTGTAAAAAGGAAGAATAACTGTATCGTTGGATTCTAAAACAAAAACAAAAGAAGAAATTGGTAGATGTTTTTTAAGGGCAATATACTTTTTTCTTATTTCTAGTAATTCCTTATCCAAGGTTCCTCTCTTTTTAAATCGTTCTCACTTTATATTTAAACTAAACATCTTCCCTCAAATTAGACAAGAACAATTTTCATTTTAATTTTATAACATTACAAGAACTTGTCAAGCTGTCTAGAATATTTTCGAAAAAATATACGAGCTCAAATTAATTCACGTATGTTAAGATTAAACTATTTTTGATTGTTCCTTTAATCCAGTATTTAAGTTAAATTATAATATCCATTTTCCCTACTCACGAAGTCATGAATTAATTTACAGATTCTTTTATTTCGGAAATAAAATAGATTGTGAATGATTCGAATAATTTCTTTTAACGCCTTTAGTGAGAATTTAGTTTTGTTTACTTGAATTCATAGCTTAAGCCCGTTCTCAATTTAAAAATTTTTAACTTAATTTCGAGTGGCTGTTATTCTTCCATAATCATCCACTTCGATATAAAGATTTTCTGTTCCCCTATAGAGCAAAAGATACAACAGTGCTGGTAATATAAAGAAAATTGCAAGTAACATTGCGAGCAGGCAACTTGCTCGTTTATCACGAGAGAGTTGAACGGCTGTATCAGTTCTACTAACCACATGCCATCCTTGAGTTATGTATTTATTAACTTCCTGATCAAGGATCTTTTTTCTTTCTTCAATAGGTAAAACACTCATATACATACTGACATCTCCATATATTGTACGAAATCTATATGAAAAATTCAAATTATTTGATAAAACTTGTTGAACTTATCTCTTATTTTTTAATTTATCAAGCTCTTATTGAGAGATTTTTCTATTAAAGGCATCAATCACTCAAATTATTTCCCCCGTGCACATTTATAAGTGAGTGGTGGAGTTAGCGCCTTAATCAGAGGCGTTCTCCTTTGCAAGTAAGAAATATAAAAGATAAAATAAATTTGTTTTTTCAGCCGTAAATTATTTAATCAATTGGAATAATTTGATAACGGGACGGAAGGATAGTTACCCCTTCTACCTTTATCGAGGAAATGGAAAGCTCTATTTGCTCATCGAGATTTAATTTCGAGCAACTATTTTTAAGATAAATAATCCTGCTTTCTTGATAAATTCCCTGTGAGTTTCAAATTTTCAATCTTAAACACAAATTTTATTAGATTAAAACGCTTATATCCTTTCTTAATAAAGTAAGGTGACTCTGCTTATCATCACTCCCTTGTATTTTTAAGTATTTCGAGTAGAGTTTCGAGGAGGGTTTTCTCACCTCCTCGATTTAGAATCCCTTTAAAGTCAGGTCACCGTTTCGAGGTCTCTGAAAAAGTATAGAAATAGAATAAAATGTCATGCTGAACTTGTTT
>Ga0066636_10001937_pt1 | contig 13028 bp, 18 predicted proteins | sample CryGeyCG2014_080_2_FD_62736 | JGI IMG/M metagenome (GOLD analysis project Ga0066636, IMG submission 62736) | Groundwater microbial communities from aquifer - Crystal Geyser CG07_land_8/20/14_0.80 | ecosystem: Environmental > Aquatic > Deep subsurface > Groundwater | place: USA: Utah: Grand...
TGTGATAAGCGCTTGTATTTATTATTCATAACTCCTCCTGGAATTCGCCTTTCAGGCGGAGTTATTTTATTTTACTACACCGGTAAACCTTCTTAAGAGCGCTCACCGCCGGAGGCGGTGAATATAGTTGATTATAGCAAAAAATGTTAATTAAATTTCTTAATAATTTTTCTTACTTTTTCTTTTATTTCTTCATCAACTACAATTGCAATGATCCCGTGCTTCCAGTGGCCGTAGAGAACTAATGAGTTGAGAGGGGCAAATAAAATGGCTGGTAAGGTAAGGAGATCTTCTTCTCCATCAACTACAATCCAAGATTTTTCTTTCTTATAAAGAGCCGATTTAATTTTTTCTTTAATAACTTCTGCTGCTTTTAGGTTGATCGTGCCAGGGTTGTTTATCAAGGTCTGACCCTTTTCTATAGTCGACAAAAAAGGGTCAGACCTTATATAGCTTTCTCGTCGCGACCTGTTATCTATCACTTTCACGTCCGGATTAACTCCTTCCTTTAATAAGGAATCAGTAATAATATCCCCAACTGTTATGATCTGGATTGGCTTGACAAACTTGATGAACTTTATAACTTGATGAACTGATTTGTATATTTCCCCTAGCGGTTTTTGCAACGCAGGACGTAAACTCTCAGGCATTTTTATTAGGTTGTAGGGCGTAGGGAGTAGGGCGTAGGACAAACCATTATAATCGATTTCACCAGCTCGAATTCGTTCTGAATTAATTAACTTTCCGTCTTCAGCCAAAACATCTTCTATAATCACAATCGTCATCGGTCGCAATCTATTTTCTTTTCTTAGTTCGTTTATTTTTAATGCGTTAGGAAAAGTTTCTCTCGAAACCACGATCGCATCAATCTCTTTTATTCTGTCAGCCCCACCAGTAAATTCTGAAAAAGGAATCATTTTTACCATCTTTGCTCGATCGTTGCTGAGATGGTAATTTATATAATTATTAATATTTTTTTGTCTAATATCGAACGACTCAATTGTTTCAGATAAAAATTTATTTTTATAGATCTCTTCTGTGGCAATACCAATGGTAATTTTTTTCCCAACCTCAAAAGCTTTCGTTAATAATTTTTTATGTCCAAGATGAAATCTGTCAAACGTACCCCCAAGCACCACGTGATTGAATTTTTGATTTTTGATCTGTATCTTTGATATTTGATCTTTGATATTTGATATAAGGTATGTTGGTACACGATCCTGCCACTTCTTCTCTTGTTTAATCAACTTTCTGATTCTCCATCCTTCATATATTCCTCTTTTATAATAATTAATTTTCAAGACTTTATAACCGGCTTTTTTTAAAATATTATTTGTCCATTCGTTGTGACCTAAAGCTAAATCAAATTCACCTACTTGTTTTTTTAAATTTGTCAGCCATTTTTTATCATTAAAAAAATCGTCAAGGGGGACTATTTTGATCAATCTATCTTCAAATTTTTCTTTATAAGCGACCGCTTTAATAATTTTTTTTCTAGCTTCAAAATCAATAGGATTATTAACGTCTGAGATATTTGCGCTTCCGATTCCAACCACGATTTTATCAGCTTTTTCCAAGGCTCTTTTTATCAAAAAAAGATGACCCTTATGAAAGGGCTGAAAACGGCCGACGATGAGAGCTGTTTTGTGTTTCATAAATTAACCTAATTGATCTAATTATTCTAATTAATCTAATTAATCTAAAAAATTCCCAATAACCAATTAGAAATTAGAAATTTTTTTACTTTAATAGTATACTATACCCATGAAAAGCCCGCTTTCAATCAACCCAAAACAAAATGTTAAGAGAATAACCGAATTCTTGAAAATGACCTTCAAAGAGCAGAAAATTGATAAAGTCGTTATGGGTTTATCCGGAGGAATTGATTCAACCGTGGCCCTTTATTTATTGAAGAAAGTTTTACCTGCGGAAAATATTTTTGCCGTCCAAATGGATTATAATCCGAGGAAAAATATAAATATTGATTTAAATGGAGTTAGCGTTATTAATATTTCAATAAGGAAAATTATCGATGAATTTAAAATTGATGACAAAATTCGACTCGGGAACATAATGGCCAGAGTCCGGATGATTATTCTTTTTGATCTAGCAAAACAATTTAATGCCTTAGTCTGTGGAACGGAAAATAAATCGGAAAAATTGCTTGGTTATTTTACCCGGTTTGGTGATGCGGCTTCCGACCTCGAGCCCCTAAGCCATCTGTATAAAACACAGGTTTACGAGTTAGCCAAATACCTAAAAGTTCCTGAAGAAATAATTAATCAAAAACCAACCGCTGGCCTTTGGAACGGGCAAACCGATGAAGGTGATTTTGGATTTACTTACGAGGAAGCTGACCAAGTTCTAAGCCTAATTTCAGAACATCAAGCACTGGATGACAAAAAAAGATTTCCAAATGCGGAGAAAATAATTAATAGAATGCAAAAAAATCAGTTTAAACAAAAAGTTCCTTATTCCTTAAAGTAAACTCATCAGCTTTTTTTCCATCTCCACAAACTTTGGAGAGGTCAGATCTGCTATTTTTCTAGGACGTGGTAAATTAATTTTTATACAATCGACAACATTTGCTGGTTTTTTACTCAAAACATAAACCCTATCAGAAAGAAATATTGCTTCACGGATGTCGTGAGTAGTAAAAATAATTGACAATTTTAGTTTTTTCCAAATTTCTAATAAGTACAAATGGAGAGAGCTCCTGGTAATTGCATCGAGTGACCCAAAAGGCTCATCTAAGAGCAATATATTCGAATTAAAAGCAATTGTCCTCAGTAATGCCACTTTTTGTTTCATACCCCCAGAAAGGTTGTTAGGATAAAAATTTGAGTATTCAAAAAGGTTAAATTTTTTCAATAAATCTAAAGCTTCTATTTTTACTTGATTTTTTTCCAAACCTTTAATTTCAAATCCCAACATAATATTATCTAAGACTTTAAGCCAAGGAAAAAGCAGTGGTTCTTGAAACATATATCCAAATTTTCCTTGTCTTTGTTTTTCCTCTAATCCATCAATTTTTATTACACCATCATCTTGTTTCAAGATACCGGAAATTACATTAAATAGGGTACTTTTGCCACAACCTGAAGGCCCAATAATACTGACGATTTCGCCCTCATTAACATCCAAAGAAATTTTTCTAATAATGCTTTCTTCAAAAGACAAAGAAAGATTTTTTATTATCAATTTTGGACCCTTTTTCATGGCAGGAATTCATTGGTAAAAGCGTCTTTAACGTTAATCATTTTTTTAATTAGTTTTTGATCAAATAACCACTGAGCATATCTTTTCCAAACTTCTTCCTTCTCTATTCCCCATTTTTTAGCATCTGATTGGTATTCTTGACTCAAGTAAACTTGGCTCTGTTTAACCAAATCCTTATTTAATTCCGGAGCCGATTTGATAAGAATTTGCGCTGCTTCTTTTGGATTCTTTATTGAAAATTTATAACCTTGAGCAACCGCTCTCATAAATTTTGTAACAAATTCTTTTTGATTTTTAACATGATTTTCGTTGGTAATAATTACGGGCGTGTAGTAATCAAGAATCGGATTCAAGTCTTTCAACATAATCGTGTTCAGTTTTATTCCCCGACGTTTTGCTTCAATCCCGTCCCATCCATAAAATATCCACTGGAAATCACTATCCCTTCCTATTGTTTTAAAAAAATCAGTCTCCCCTATGGTGATATTTTTTACTTTGCCGTAGTCTGCTCCTGCTTCATTCATAACAGCCTTAATGACCGTTTCTTCAATTGGAGAGCCCCAACCTCCGTAACGTTTTCCCTCAAAATCTTTAGCCGTCTTTATGTTACTTTTTTGTAACGAGGCAAAGGCTGAAGTATTGTGTTGAATGACCGCCGCAATTGAAACCAAGGGGATCCCGGCAACTCTGGCCTGGATGACGGACTCTTGACTGCTAATACCAAAGTCGGCTTTTCCGGCCGCAACTATTTGATTATTTTCTCCTTCACCCGGTTGTAAAATAGTGACATCAAGATTTTCTTTAGCAAAATAACCTTTTTCACGGGCTACATAAAGACCGGTGTGATTGGTATTTGGAAACCAGTCTAAAAGAACGGTAACTTTTTGTTTTTGAATATTAGATTCTGTTGGTTTACTGATTTTTTTTTCAAAAACAAAACCCAAAACTATTAAAACGACCACCAAAACAATTATTTTTTTTAACATACTGTTAATTCTTAACTTTTAACTCTTAACTTATTAAAGTGCCAGGGAATTGATAGTCTGGCAATAATTTCCACAATTAAAACGCTGGCAATACTTAAAATCGTGATTATTCCGATTACCGCAAAAACCCGATCGGTTAAATAGGATTTTGTCGATCTGATGAGAAGAATCCCCAGTCCCCGATCAGCCCCCATCCACTCGCTGACGACGGCACCAAGAATAGAATAGGCCGCCGCAATCCGCAACCCGGAAAAAAAGGCGGGAAGACTGGCCGGCCATTTTACTAATCTAAATATTTGTTTTTGATTGGCTCCCATTGAGTTTAAAAGACGTAATATTGATGGGTCGACTCCTTGAAATCCGTCAAAAAGATTAATTGTGATCGGAAAAAAACAGACGAGGGCAATGATAATAATTTTTGGTAGCAGTCCAAACCCGAACCAAAGAGTCAAAAGCGGAGCCAGAATAATAAAAGGAATTGTTTGTGAAATAATTAAAAATGGGTAAATAATTTTTTTCATAACCTGAGATCGTTCCATTAATATAGCTATAAAAATACTAATAAAAATCGCTCCAATCAACCCAATTGAGGCTTCAAAAATTGTTGGAACGAGATGAAAAAATATTAACGAACGTGATTGCCAAAATGAATCGATAATCTGGATTGGAGACGGCAATATCCATTGTTCTATATGAAAAAAGCTAACAGAAAACTGCCAAGTTAATAAAACTAAAAAACCGAATAAGATTGGAAAAATATGTTGTTTCATAATTAAAACAAATTACCTTCTATGTTTTTTAGTTTTCTGCTCGATCGTCAACACTCCTTTGGGATTATAAATAATTTTTACATTGGTAAAAACATTTTTTGCCCCTGATTTTATACAAAGGTATTGAGCTTTTTTGACAATTTCCATGAGCGTTTCCAAATCACCTTCCATCGTCGTTTCCATTGGCCCGACTTCATAATTGACACCGGACTTTCTGATCATTTCAATTACCTTGTCAACTATTTCTATTAATTTTTTGTCTGATCTTACTTTAGGTAGTACTTGGAAAGAAATACTTGAGTTATGCATATATTTTCCCTACTCGGAAATATCCGGACAGGTTCCAAGGGTCTCCCAACACTTTAGTTGAGATCTCAGCTGTAATTTAGCTCCCCTAATTTAGCTAATTAAAACAAAAATATTATTCGTTGTCAATCCAGTAAAATATACGTATATGACACGTGCTATTATTTTTGCCAACGGAAATCTGTCTGATTTAAGCCATGCGAAAAAAATAATCAATAAGGAAGACTGTTTGATTGCGGCAGACGGTGCTGTAAAACATATTCTAAAATTAAAACTTATTCCTAAAATAATCATCGGTGACCTAGACTCTACTCCTTTATCTTTACAAAAAGAATTAAAGGTCCAATTTATAAAATACCCGAGAAAAAAAGATAAAACGGATTTTGAATTGGCTGTCGACTATTGTCTTGAAAATAAATTTCAAGAAATTATTATTTTTGGGGTTTTAGGTGACCGGATTGATCACTTAATGGCTAATATATTTTTACTTGCCAAAATTCAAACCGAAAATCCCACAATAAAAATCAAAGTTATTGAAGGGAAAAAAGAAATATTTATATTAAATAAAGAAATAGTCATTAATGGCAAAATTGGTGACGAAATCTCAATTATTCCCGTCGGTGAGAAATTAGAAGATATTTTAACCGATGGATTGGAATATCAACTTGACAATGAAAGTCTGCTTTTTGGATCAACCCGAGGGATCAGTAACGTTATGAATAAAAAGTTAGTAAAAATTAAGGCGTCGGCGGGGATTGCGATGATCGAGCATAACTTACAATAATTTTTCTCCCTCGAAAGTCGCTACCGTTTAATTTTTCAATTGCCATCTTTGCTTCTTCCTCTGTCACCATCTCCACAAACCCAAATCCTTTTGATTTTTTGTCGAAAAACCGGACGATTTCTGCCGTTAAAACCTTACCGACTGTCTTGAAAAGTTCTTCCAGTTCAATATCCTTGACATCAAAATCTAAATTTCCCACAAAAAGCTTTTTGTTCATATTTGTATGATAATTATACTATACTAGATATACATTTTTTATTATGAATATCGGCCAAGAATCATTAGAGCTTCACAAAAAACTTAAAGGAAAAATAACAATTATTCCTAAAATAAAAATCAAAAACGCTCACGATTTATCTCTCGTATACACCCCAGGGGTGGCTTCCGTTAGTCAGCATCTTGCTAACAACAAAGATCAACTCGCCAAATACACAATAAAAAACAATGCTGTAGCTGTTATCTCTGATGGCTCTGCAGTTTTGGGATTAGGTAATATCGGGCCGGAAGGAGCTCTACCGGTCATGGAGGGAAAATGTCTGATTTTTAAAAATTTTGCCAATATTGATGCTTTTCCAATTGTCCTCTCCACTCAAGATCCTGATGAAATTATTAAAACAATAGTTGCCATTGCCCCCAGTTTCGGTGGCATCAATCTTGAAGACATTGCCGCTCCAAAATGTTTTTATATAGAGGAATCTCTTAAAAAACGACTTAATATTCCTGTAGTTCATGACGATCAATGGGGTACGGCAGCTGTTGTGTTAGCTGGCCTAATAAATAGTTTGAAAATTGTTAAGAAAAAAATAGATCAAGTAAAAATTGTCGTTTCGGGGGCCGGTGCGGCTGGTACTTCCATCGTCAGGATATTAAAGGCATATGGTGGAAAAAATATTATAGTTTGCGATCGGCGCGGGATTATTTATCAGGACAGATTAAAGAACTCGCTTGAAAAAGAAAGTCTAGCAAAAATCACTAATCCTAATCAAGAAAAGGGCGATCTTTCTTTTGCATTAAAAAAGGCTGATGTTTTAATCGGTGTTTCCTCAGCTAACTTAGTCACTGCATCAATGGCGACGTCAATGAACAAACGGGCAATAATTTTTGCTATGGCCAATCCTGATCCGGAAATTACGCCAGAGATTGCTAAAAAAGCCGGAGTTTATATCTATGCTTCTGGCCGATCTGATATTCCAAATCAAGTTAATAATGCCTTGGTTTTTCCGGGAATTTTCCGCGGAGCATTAGATAATAAAGTCAAAAAAATAGTTCTGCGAATGTTCATTCAAGCCGCCCAAAATCTGGCCACACTTATCAAATACCCGACTCCGAAAAAAATCATTCCCTCAATCTTTGATAAAGGAGTAGTTAAAACTGTTGCTAGAGCTATTACAGTGTTAAGTTAATTTTTCTATCAATATACTGACGTAAGACGGCCGCGGCTAGAGTTTGATAAGGTAGGCCCGTTTCAATTGATCTGGCTTTAAGTTTTTCTACGTCGCGAACAGATAGACGAATATTTATATTCTTTAGCTTATTCAAAGTATTTTTTGCATACAGTCGTGCTCTCTTTATCTCTTCTTTAATATTTGGAACTGTTTTATATTTTCCAGCCTCAATATCTCTCAAAATTTGCTGTTCTTCGGGATCAAGTTTATACGATTTCATAATAATTTTAAAAAATTTATAATGCTTTCTTATACTTTCTAGTTGCCTTTCTGCTAGGAATAATAGTTTTCAAAAATACTTTTCCATTATCTACAACATGCGGAACATAGTAAATATAATTATTTATTTCTACTACATACACTTTCTGATTTGGATGGTTTTGACTTGGGTTAGATATAATATCTAATACTTCTCCGTTGATAATTTTTATTACAATTTCTTCAAAGCCAATTCCTCTTTCTTTTTTCAGTTTATCATTTTTCCCTTTATCCCACTCATAAAACATGATTAATTGTATGACAATGGATATTAAATGTCAATAGTTGCCTTTTTCGCTTGAGAAGAAGAAGAAGAAGTAAAATAGGAAAATATGGGTTTTTTTGAGAGTGCTCGAAAATTGGGGATTGATTTAAGAAAATATAGGGTTACTACTAAGGGTTTAGAACCTATTGGTGGTGTTGATGATATGAGTATAGGAAAAACTCCAAGAAGAAAATTGTGGTATAAAATATTTAATGGTGATGGCACTGGTAGTGGATATAAAGCTAAAAAACTAAATAATAAGGGGGGGTCGCTCTAATAGTTTTTTCTTCTTTTTCGCAAAAGCATGTTGATTTAAATTTAATTCCACTTAATTTTTTAGTTCTTCTCTTATTCGAGTTAGAGTTTCTAATTGAAATTCCCTCGCATACCATTCTGGCAGATTCCAAAGGTCAACAAAAAGCTGGGCAAGCCCTAGTTTTTTTGATTTCAATAAATATGGATCAGGTCTTAAAATAAAAATATTTGACGGACGTTTATTATTTGGGAATCTTTTGGTAATTTTTTCAATTTTATTGGAATAAAAATAAATATGATCATAATCTGCCGGTGTTTTGTTTAAAAGATAACGAAAAGATGTAAAACCGGTTGAAATAACTTCTGACGGCATCAATCCTTCCCTATCATAAACTGGTAAAGGGCTAAAGGTCGAATAGATAATGTCTTTTTTTAGGTTTCTTCTCGTTGCCCAAAAAAACAGTAGTCTTTCCCAATCAACAACTTTTGATAAAGTCTTATTAATTTTGACAATATTCAGGTTGCGTAGAGGAATTAAGGCGTGATTGACGACACTCGTTGAAAGAGAATATTTTTTTGCTAACTCGGTAATGGTGAAGTCTGGATTTCTTTCCTCAATGACTCGATCAAGAAGCTCCCTCCAGATATATTCTATTTTGAACATAATTTGTCACGGTCTTTTTCTATAATAATAGAAAATAAAATATAAATCAAGAGCATTTTCGCTTGAAAAGAGGTAATATAAGATCCAAGAAATCTTCATGTACCTCGTTATTTAATAAGACTTAACTTGTTCCAGCGGTTTTTTTGCCTTAGGATTTATTTAACTGAAAAATTAACTGTATGATTTGAAGAAAATAACACTTCAAAAGTCTCTAAAAATCCTTGTCTGCCAAGTAATGGAGGAATGTTCTCTTTATCTAAAAAACCAACTGGAACAACCCTTTCCCAATTTCCTATCTTGACTTTTAAATTTTCTTTAAGATAAACCTTTTCCTCTCCACCTATTCCCGCTGTTTTAAATAATCGGCATTCTTTTTTAAGATCGATTTTTAGTCTTTCAGCAAAATATTTTGGTAATAAAGTATAGTCGGCACCGGTATCAACTATCATCCAGATTTCGTACCAAATTTTTTTAACTTCAGAGTATAAAAAAACCTGGACAACCGGTCGAAAAACTTCTTTAAAAATAGATGAAGGTTTCTTTTCAAATGGAAAGGTTAAAGCCATAAAATTAAAGTGTCGGATTTAGGAATATAGGTCATCGCAGGAATCTCTTTTGGATATTTTTTTTCTAATCGATCAACAATTTTATTTGCGATTGTTCCAGTCGTAGCCGTATATACCTTATTAGCAATTAATATTACGTGCTTCCCTTGATATCTTGGATCACTCATAATATTTATCATTGTAATTTTTTTACCATTTTTCATGATTTTAATATACGACTTTAGAAAAATATTGTCAAATCTCATTTTCCGCTTGAAAAGAAGAAGAAGCTTAACAAAGACAGTCTCAATTAAGACTGTCTTTATCTCGTTACCTGAAAACTCCTTACCTGTTCTAATAGTTTTTTTGCTAATGAAGAATTTTATATTAACCTAAATTTATTTAACAAAAAATAGATAATTACCAAAAAGATTGCTCCTTGGATAAAATTCACCGTGAAGGAAAGAAACAAGGTGAAAAGAAAAAGATATAGCTGAGATTTCCCTTCCGACTGAAAGAAGCTGTTAATAAAATAATAAAGCAAAATATAGGCGATTGTAATCATTGGATCAAAATTCATTTCATTCAGACCAACGACATTAATATTGCCACCAATCATTATCATTATTCCTAACAGAAAAGCGGAAATAATATTTGCAATCAGCAAAGATAGTACGATCAATACAATCTTTTTAATAATATCCATTAGTTTAATAAAATCTCAAATAATTTTTAATATTTTTTGTGCTAAAACAAGAATTAATATAATTATTATCGCCTGACCAAAAGGATAAAATGAAGACAAAAATACCGCTAAAAGTATATCTAAAAAGAAAAAAATACCTGTATAGTTCAACTTCAAAATTAATGCAAGCAAAAATATGATAAAAATTAAAGAAAAGGTATTAAGAGCGCTAAAAGCAAAAAAACTATATGTAAAATAATAAATTAAACTCCCAAGCAACCAGCTGGCAATAATTGTCGCCACTCCTATTAGTAAATTTTTTTTATCCATAAATATTTTTATATTTATTTAATAGTATTTAATAAAACCTTTAAGTCTTTTTCATCTAGTCCAAGTGCTATTAGATAACCTGCTAAATCTTCAGAGGCTCCGCTTATTGCTCTATTTTTTTCTTCATTTTTTGGTAATTGTTTTTCCCAGATTGCATTAAAGTTCCCTGCTTGCGAAAGAAGATGATAAGCAGCCGCATACATAGAATCGGCATTAGAACATTCAAACTTATATCCTAAACTCTCTACTATACCTCGATAATCTTGCTCTTCAGCTAATCCATCTCCTGTTACTTTTTGCCTAGCATATTCAAATCCTTCACGAGCTTTTTTGTTTTGAGTTTGTGTTGTTAAGAAATCAGAAATACCCATCTCTAATTTTTGCCCCATCTTCCTTTGTGTAAGAGTGGATGCCTCCGGAACATACACCGGTCCAATAACCAACGATACTTCGGCTCCATTTGCGTCGGGACTAATCATATTAATAATATTAGTCTAATTAATAATATTTTTCAATACTCATTTTCTATATATAATAGATCTCAAACTATTGACTAAGTTCTATTCCGATTCCTTTTTAATAATTTTTTTCAAATATGGTAATAAATGATTATAGGTACTATATATTGGATCATTCGGATTAATTGATACCTTATTTAAGCCTGATAATATTTCACTTCGTTCAACATTCTCAGGTATTTGCACTATTCCATTTAATACCGGTAAAAACGATTGTCCTTCACCACGGACTCTCATCCCTCTTGAAAGATTAACGTCAATCCCTTGAACAATAATTCTAGGGTCATCTTTTAAAAACCAAACGCCGTGGCCTACCTCCTGATATGCTGAAGATGACTGAAGAGCTTTTGTAATCTCAGTTAAAGGAGAATGGCCGTGTACTAAGCGAAAATCATTACCTTTTGTCCCAAAAATTTCAGAATAAGCTACTAATGATTCCGGATTTGTATAAAAACCTAGGTCTTTACTCATATCTCTTTCTAATTGGCGAAGATTGTTCATCGCCGCAATATCGTCCAGCTTGATGATGCCATCTTGCATAATCTGTGAAGCATTATTATTCACTTTTTGAATAACCGTATCACTATTCCAATTGAGCTGATCAAATATTTTTCCTAATTGCCGAATCTCTTCGGACGTGGTTACTGTCTTAGCGCCTCCCCTTGCTTCAATCATGTGAATCAAATATGTTTTAGATTGTTCGTCAATATCCAACATTTTAATTTCATCTGCTGAATTAAATGCATATTGCAATAGTTCAGGCGTGTCAACATGTTGAGATAGTACTCCGTCTGTAACATTGGTCATAAATTTCAGTTTACCCATCAGTCCAGCAAGTTCATCAGAATTAGCGGTAATGATGCTTAATTCCTCATGAGATAATGGTAAACCGCCAGTTACGCCTTTGTTCAATTTCAAAAATTTATTAAACTCATCTTTTAAATAACCAGCATTTTCAAAACCATTTCTTTCTAAAAGTTTTTGGGCTTCTGCAAAATTTCCCTGACCATTTAATTCGCCAACCACCTGTTGAAGTTTGTTTAATCTGGTAGCTTCAGCTATTTTTGGTTCCCAATTACCGGCTCCGGCAATAATTTTTCCTCCTGTTTCATCTTGCAAGCCAACAACTTTTTTCAAAATGTCAAAGCCTGGCGTGGCTGATTCGGAAACTAATTCTGACGAGATTTTTCCAAAGTAATCACCATTAAAAATCACTTTGACATTAGTGTTTACTTTTCCCGTCGCTACGTCAATAACCCCTGATTCTTCAAGAAACGATGATAGAGCTTGCATATCTGAATGCAAATCTGGAACAACTACGACAAAATTTGGATTACCCCCACCTGTAATAGCATTTTTGATTCTTTGTCCTAAATTCGGTCCTTTTAAAATTTGTTCAACCAGCTTATTTTGTAAATCAAGGTTCAATTGTGTACTCAGGTTTGCTATTATTTTTTCGTCAAGATTAGTATTCTTTAGTTCGTTTGTTATTTGTTGAATCTGGGTTCCACTCGTCATTTTTTGTCGATAACGGGTGAGTAGTCTTTGTGTGACGTTTTCAGGCTCAACAATTCCTAAATTAATATCTTTCGCTATATTTGTAGCAACTTCCTGTGCATTATATTCAAGAGCTGACTTGGGCAGGAAAAAATCAACCACTTTCGCTCCTGCAGTTTTTATTTTTGAACCAACATTCAAAGTCGTATCAATAATAGGAGAGACTTTTCTGACCGTATTGGTAACTGTGAATAGACCATCTGAAACTCCGGTTACTAATTTTGTCGCTTTTATAGCTGCAGTTCCTGTTTCTAGGGCCCTGGTTACCGGTGCATTTTTTATAAATCTTGCCGCCAAGGTTTCCGGAGAAATTTTTTGAAAACCTTTCCCTGCGACTGAAATGGTTTTACCACCACCCCTTAAAAGAGCGGAGCGAACACCAGTCTGACCAGCCTGTTCTAGTTTAGCGGCAGTCGACGTCATCTTACCCCCGGCAGCGGA
>Ga0066636_10001952_pt1 | contig 12995 bp, 13 predicted proteins | sample CryGeyCG2014_080_2_FD_62736 | JGI IMG/M metagenome (GOLD analysis project Ga0066636, IMG submission 62736) | Groundwater microbial communities from aquifer - Crystal Geyser CG07_land_8/20/14_0.80 | ecosystem: Environmental > Aquatic > Deep subsurface > Groundwater | place: USA: Utah: Grand...
TGAGGTTCTTTTGGATCGAAGCGTTTCGTATTTTGTCGAGGACCGGCTGGAGACCTGTTTTGCCCTGGATGCCGCCGGCGTGAAGCCGATAGTATACCGTCAACCGTGGAATCGGGCGCTGCATCCCTTCCCGGAAGTCGGTTCATGGGAGGAGCTTCAACGGCTCATCGATATATAAATGGCTCGGATTTATGGATGCAACAAACCTAAAAGACAGGGTTTTTCAGTTTGTGGAATCCCTGTCATCCGAAAAAGGGTATTCCGCTAATACCTGCCGGGCTTATGAGCAGGATCTTGCGGAGTTTGTTGGGTTCATCACGAAAAACCTCGACTCCCTGGATACCCAGGGAAAAAGCCGCCCAAGGACCTTCGATGAAGTGGGTGTGAATGATATTCGTGCCTATCTGGCGATGCTGCACACCAAAAACCAAAAAGCAACAATTGCCAGAAAACTGGCCGCCCTGCGTTCTTTTTACCGTTTTTTGACCAAACACGGAATGGCTCAGATAAACCCGGCCGAACTGGTGCGCACTCCGAAGCAGGGGCATTTCCTTCCCACGTATCTTTCGGTGGACGACATGTTCCGCCTGCTGGATTCTTTGGATACATCACATCTGGCGGGATTGAGGGACCGCGCCATTTTTGAGACCCTTTATTCCACGGGAATCCGCGTCTCGGAACTGACTTTTCTGGATGTTTCCCATGTGGATTTTTCAAAGGGACTGATCCGTGTTCTAGGAAAGGGAAACAAGGAGCGAATCGTTCCCATCGGCAACAAAGCCTTGGAGTCGATTTTGCGCTATAGGGAAAAGCTAGAATCCGATGAAAAGTTACAAAAGGCCAAGAAAGACAAAAAGGGCAATCCGTTGTTCCTGAACAAGGATTTCAGCCGGCTCAGCGCGCGGTCCATTGCACGGATTTTAGATCGAATCGCCCGGGAATGCGGTTTCACAATGGCAATCCATCCCCACGCGCTGCGGCATTCTTTTGCCACCCATATGCTGGATGCCGGTGCTGATTTACGTGCGGTCCAGGAGCTGCTGGGACACCAAAGCCTTTCCACCACCCAGAAGTACACACATGTCAGCATCGACAGACTCATGGAGACCTATGACAAGGCCCATCCCCGGAAATAATTTTTCCAAGAATGATGGCTTCGTAAAAAGTCCATCTGCTGCGTTGCACTGCATCCTTCCTCATTGCGGCGTACCCATATGTACGCCTCATTCCTCAGGATTTGCGCGCCTTGCATCTGAAGCTCTTTACTTTGCCATCCCAATTTTGAGTTTTTACGATTTCATCAAGAATTAGAGGTAAGGAAAATGGATCATCATGTGGCGGATATCCTGATCGAGGCGCTGCCTTATATCCGACGCTTTTCGGGCATGACCCTGGTTATCAAGTACGGCGGACATGCCATGGTCGAGGACCAACTCAAGGAGGATTTTGCACGAGACGCCACCCTGCTCAAGTTGATCGGCATCCACCCTGTCATCGTCCATGGAGGGGGGCCCCAAATCAACGAGGTCATGGACAGAATGGGAATGCAGCCGCGGTTTGTGCGGGGGATGCGCCTTACCGACGAGGCCACCATGGATGTGGTTGAGATGGTCTTGGGTGGGAAGATCAACAAGGCCATCGTGGCCCAGATCAATCGGCACGGAGGAAAAGCCGTCGGTTTGACCGGGAAGGACGGCGGGCTCATCCTCGCTACAAAACTTCACATCGTGCATCAAGAGGATGCCGCCAAACCCCCCGAAATCATCGATCCGGGTTTGGTGGGAAACGTCGCACGAGTGAACGTGGAACTGATCCAGACGCTGTCTTCTAATGGATTCATTCCGGTCATTGCCCCGGTGGGAGCAGGGGAGTCCGGAGAAACTTACAACATCAACGCGGACCTGGTGGCCGGTAAAATCGCCTCGGCCTTGAAAGCTGCCCGCCTCATCTTCCTGACCGATGTGGACGGGGTCTTGGATTCCGATGGAAAACTCATTTCTTCGGTGGACGCGGCTTCGGTTTCCCGGCTGATTACCGAAAAGATCATCTCCGGCGGGATGATCCCCAAGATCGAGTATGCCATGGATGCTCTGGAAAACGGAGTTCAAAAGGTTCAGATCATCAACGGCCGGCGCCGTCACGCCCTGCTTCTCGAGCTTTTTACAGACAAGGGGATCGGTACGGAAATCGCGGCAAAAGCATCTGAAATCAAAAAATAAGAGTGATCATGAAACCATATAAAGAGAGCGACGCATGAATGAGATCATCCATCAGGCGGACCAGGTTTTGGCCTCCACCTACACGAGGCAGCCCCTTCTATTAAATAAGGGCCAGGGGTATCGTCTCTGGGATTCCGAAGGCCGGGAGTATCTCGATTTTATAGGCGGAATCGCCGTGTGCAGCCTGGGACATGCCCACCCGAGAATCGCCAAAGTCCTCTGCGCCCAGGCAAACACGCTGGTTCACGTTTCCAACCTGTACTATACTCAACCTCAGGTGGAACTGGCTTCCCGACTGGTCCAAAACAGCTTCGCCGATCGGGTCTTTTTCTGTAATAGCGGGGCCGAAGCCAATGAGGCGGCCATTAAGCTGGCCCGGCGGTACTTTAAACAAAAGGGGGAGCCCCACCGGTATCGCATTATCACCATGGAACAATCCTTCCATGGCCGTACCATGGCGACCCTTTCAGCCACCGGCCAGAAAAAGGTGAGAGACGGCTTTGAACCCTTGTTGGACGGGTTTGATTTCGTACCTTTCAACGACTTCGATACCCTGTCCCAGGCGGTAGGTCCCAATACCTGTGCCGTGATGCTGGAGCCTGTTCAGGGAGAGGGAGGCGTCCGCTGTGCGGATCCGGCCTATCTTCTGGCGGTCAGGAACCTGTGCGATCAGATGAACCTGCTGCTGATTTTCGATGAAATTCAGACCGGGATGGGGCGTACGGGAAAGCTCTTTGCCTATGAACACTTTGGGATGGTACCGGATATCATGACGTTGGCCAAGGCCCTGGCCAACGGTCTTCCCATAGGTGCCATGCTGGCCAAAGAGAGTGTGGCAAAAGGATTCGGTCCAGGCTCCCATGCCTCCACCTTCGGAGGGACTCCATTGATTTGCGCTGCGGCCCTGGAGGTCATGAAGATATTTGAAGAAGATAAGATCCTTGAAAAGTGCACAGCCACAGGCGCCTATTTTCGAAAAGCCCTCATGGAATTGAAATCACGCCATACATCGGTGATCGACGTTCGGGGGATGGGGCTTCTGCTGGGAGTAGAAATTGCCGGAGAGGGTGACGCCATAGTGGCGGGATGTCGGGAAAGGGGGTTTTTAATCAACTGTATCCAGGAAAAGGTGTTGCGATTTGCCCCGCCGCTGATCATCGATATGGAAGCCATCGACGCCCTCATCCGTTGCCTGGATGAATTGCTCTAGACGAGCACCGGTATCGAGATGAAACGCCTTAAGGGAGAAACGCCCATGAAAAAAGACATCTTGACACTTTTGGGTCTTTCCGCCCGGGAAATGGAGGATCTTTTTCGAATGGCAATCCGGTTGAAGGAGGAAAAAAAGGCCGGCATCACTTCTTCGGCGCTTTCCGGAAAATCTTTGGGTCTTCTTTTCGACAAACCCTCCACCCGAACCCGAATCAGTTTCGAAGCGGCCATGATTCAGCTTGGGGGAACGTCGGTTTTCATCGGCGCCTCGGACAGCCAGATTTCACGGGGCGAACCGGCCAGGGACACGGCGAGGGTGCTATCCCGCTACCTGAACGCTCTGGCCATCCGTACTTTTTCCCAGGACCTGCTCGATGAGTTTGCCGAGTTTTCCACCATCCCTGTAATCAACGCCCTGACGGACCGCTACCATCCCTGCCAGGTACTGAGTGATTTGATGACGGTGATCGAAAAAAAAGGGGGATATCGTGAGATCAAGATCGTATGGGTGGGAGATGGAAACAATGTGGCGCATTCCTGGATCAACGCCGCGGCGGTGTTGGGCTTCGATCTGACGCTGGCATGCCCTCAGGCCTATATGCCCGATGCCCAGGTGATTCAGGATGCCCGGAAACGGGGAAAGACAAATATCGTCCTAACCGATGACCCGGTGAAGGCTGTTGCGGGGGCCGATGTCATCTATACGGATGTGTGGGCCAGCATGGGACAAGAAAGGGAGCATAGTATCCGAAAGACGATTTTCAAACCTTTTTGCGTGAACGAAGCCCTCTTGGAAAAAGCCGAAAGTGATGTGATCGTCATGCATTGCCTCCCGGCACACCGGGGAGAGGAGATCAGCGAGTCGGTCCTGGAAGGGCCGCACTCCGTGGTATGGGATCAATCGGAAAACAAACTGCACATGCACAAGGCCATCTTGTTGAAATGCATCGGATGAAAATGATGCGCCGCAGGCGCAGCATAGACTTTACAAACAGGAGGATCAATTTGGCGATATGAAGGGAAAAATCCATAAAGTGGTGCTGGCCTATTCCGGGGGGCTCGATACCTCCGTAATCTTGAAGTGGCTTATCGAGACTTATGCTTGCGACGTGATCACCTTTTCAGCGGACATCGGCCAGGAAGAAGAACTGGAGTCTATCCCCCAAAAAGCCAAAGCCACCGGCGCATCCAAAGTTTTCGTGGAGGATTTGAAAGAGACCTTCGTCAAGGATTTTGTCTTTCCCGCTTTCCGGGCCAACGCCTTATATGAAGGGCAGTATTTACTGGGGACTTCCCTGGCCCGACCCTTGATTGCAAAGCGCCAGGTGGAGATTGCACGAATGGAAGGGGCGGATGCCGTGAGCCACGGGGCTACAGGCAAAGGGAACGATCAGGTCCGGTTTGAGCTGACCTATCTGGCCTTGGAGCCCGGAATCCGGATCATCGCGCCATGGCGGGAATGGTCTTTCAAATCGAGAAGCGACTTGATGACTTTCGCCAAGATGCACAATATCCCGGTTCCGACAAGCCAGGCCAAGCCTTACAGCGTAGACCGCAACCTGCTGCATATCAGCTATGAAGGAGGTATTCTGGAAGACCCCTGGCAGGCTCCTCCGGAAGATTTATTCACGCTCACCGTGCCTCCTGAAAAGGCGCCGGATAGGCCTGAGGTCACCGAGATTGCCTTTGAAAAGGGTAACCCTGTGGCAGTCGATGGAGAGCGACTTTCTCCTGCATTGCTTTTGGCACGTGTCAACCGCATGGCCGGAAAGCACGGCATCGGACGTGCTGATGTCGTTGAAAACCGATTCGTGGGCATGAAATCCCGGGGGGTCTATGAAACACCGGGCGGAACCCTCCTCAGGGCTGCGCACATCGCCATGGAATCCATCACCATGGACCGGGAAGTGATGCATTTGCGGGATTCTCTTATTACTAAATACAGCGAGATGGTCTATTATGGGTTCTGGTTTTCTCCGGAGATGCAAATACTTCAAAAAGTCATGGATGAGGCCCAGACGGATATCTCGGGTGTCGTCCGTATGAAGCTTTACAAAGGAAACTGCACCGTTTTGGGAAGACGGTCGGACGCTTCTCTTTACCGGGGGGATTTTGCCACATTCGAGGACGATACGGTATATAGCCAGAAAGATGCCGAAGGGTTCATCCGCCTCAATGCGCTTCGGTTGCGCATCCGCAAGATGCTTCAGGAGAAACGATAAGGGCGAAGATATACTATCGCGAGGAAAAAAATGACGGAAAAGCTTTGGGGAGGACGATTCTCGGAACGTACCGATCGGATCGCGGAAGCCTTCACCGCATCCATTGATGTGGACCGACGCCTTTATGCTTATGACATTGAAGGGAGCATTGCCCATTGCAAGACTTTGGCCAAGGCCGGAGTGATCACCCAGCAAGAGGCGGATACCCTGATCCAGGGGCTGATCCGGATTAAAAAGGATATCGAATACCGTAAGTTCGAACTGGATGAAAGTCTGGAAGACATCCACATGAACATTGAGGCCAGGCTCATTCATGATTTGGGAAAAGTCGCCCAGAAGCTGCATACTGCCCGGAGTCGAAACGATCAAATCGTTCTGGACGTAAGGATGTTTCTCAGGGATGAAAGCCTTGCCATCATCCAGGACCTTTTACGTTTGCGGAAAACCGTCGTTAATCTTGCCGAAGCCAACATCGATGCCTTTCTTCCCGGATATACCCACCTGCAGAGGGCGCAGCCGGTTCTATTGTCTCATCACCTTATGGCTTATTATGAGATGTTTACCCGAGATTTCGAACGATTTCAAGAAACGCTGCGCCGCATCGACGTGATGCCTTTGGGAAGCGCCGCGCTGGCCGGAACCACATATCCCATCGATCGTCATTACACCGCAACCCTTCTGCATTTTCCGAAAATCGCTCCCAACAGCATCGACGCGGTTTCGGACCGCGATTTCATCCTGGAGTTTTTATCCGATGCCGCTATAGCCATGGTCCACCTGAGCCGAATGTCGGAAGAGCTGGTTCTCTGGTCTTCTTCGGAGTTTCATTTCATCGAAATTCCGGATGCCTTTGCCACGGGAAGCAGCATCATGCCTCAGAAGAAAAATCCGGATGTTCCCGAACTGACCAGAGGAAAAACCGGGATTGTTTTTGGAAACCTAATGGCGATGCTGACCCTCATGAAGGGCCTTCCCCTCTCCTATAACCGGGATATGCAGGAGGACAAGGTATTGTTGTTCCAGGGGACCGATACCCTCAAGGCTTGCCTGGGAGTCTTCGTTGCGATGCTGCCCAAGATCAAATTCAACGCGGATGTCATGGGACGGGCCACGGCTTCCGGATTCCTCAATGCCACAGACCTGGCCGATTATCTTGTGGCCAAGGGGGTGGTCTTCCGGGACGCTCATCAATGCGTTGGAGAGGCTGTGAAATACGCCTTGTCTCAGGGAAAGGAACTCCAAGAGCTTTCCCTCGATGAGCTCAAATCCTTTTCTTCATCCATCGAAAAGGATATTTACGCGATTCTGGAAACCGAAGCCATGATCAATCGTCGGACCTCTTTTGGAGGGACGGCCAAACGATGTGTTTTATCCGCCATCGAAACAGCCAAAACCGTCCTTGAAAAAGAGGATAAGGATGGGGTTGCCGGCATGCGGAAGGTGCAGAAAGGAGATCCCCTCCCTTAGGGAAGGCTCATGAGAAAATCGGTTCAAGAACGCATGCCCTTTTTTTTAATTTTCGTTTCCGCGATTTTTTTGATACAGGGGTGCGGCATCAAACAGCCTCCGGTCGTTCCGCAGCAGGGTCCTTTGCCGGCCGTCAATGATTTGCGCCTGACCCGGGGACCCCAAGGAATCTGGCTGACCTGGTCCATGCCCGAAACACCGCCGGTGGATCCTTTTAACCTGGCCGGGTTTATAATCCATCGCTCCAAAACGGAAGCAGGAGGCATGGTGTGCCAAGATTGCCCGATCCTGTTCGAGCGCCTAACGCGGGTGCCGATGGAAACTCGGAATGATCCAACAACAGGTGCATTAGTCTTTGTTTTTGAAGACCGGCCGGCAGCGGGTTTCAATTATATATACAAAGTCACTCTGTTGGATAAAGAAGGGCGGGAAGGCCCGGATTCCAATAGAGTGGAAGTGTCTTTTTAGAGTCTATGTTTTTTTAGGTTCATCAAAGTTTTCAAAGCGAGAATAGGATGCATCATTTCAACTACCGAAACGGGGAGCTTTTTTGTGAAGACGTGCCGGTAAAGGCCGTTGTCGAGGCGTCGGGAACTCCATGTTATCTTTACAGTCACGCCACCCTGACGCGCCATTTTCAGGAGTTTTCGAACGCCTTTCAAGGAATGGATCGCCTGGTTTGCTATTCCGCCAAGGCCAACACCAACCTGGCGATCCTGCGGCTTTTTGAAAAGATGGGGGGCGGCCTGGACATCGTCTCGGGAGGCGAGCTGTATCGAGGCCTTGCTGCCGGCTTTTCGGCGGAGTGTATTGTTTACAGTGGTGTGGGAAAGATGGTGGACGAAATCGACTTTGCCCTTGAAGAAGGGATCCTCATGTTCAATGTGGAGTCCATTGAAGAACTCAAGCTTTTAAACGAAAGGGCCAAAACCCTTGGGAAGACGGCGCCCGTTGCATTGCGGGTGAATCCGGATGTGGATCCCAAGACACATCCGTATATTTCCACCGGGCTGAATAAGAACAAGTTCGGCATCGACACGGAAGGAGCCATGGAGGGGTACCGACTGGCCCAGACGCTTTCCAATATTCGTGTTCGGGGAATCGATTGCCACATCGGCTCCCAGATTACCGAATCCACGCCTTTCAAGGATGCCTTGAAGAGCCTGGTGGGACTCGTCCGGAAATTGAAGGATATGGATATCCTCTTGGAGCATATCGACGTGGGGGGGGGCTTAGGGATCATCTACGACGACGAGTCGCCTCCCCTCCCCGTTGAATACGCCCGCGCCATCGTGGGTGCCCTCAAAGGGACCTCCCTGAAGCTGATTTTGGAGCCGGGCCGGGTGATTGTGGGGAATGCCGGTACCTTGATCACCCGGGTGCTTTACCGGAAGAAGGGAAAGGCAAAGGAGTTCGTCATCGTGGATGCCGCCATGAACGACCTCATCCGTCCCTCTTTGTATCACGCATATCATGCCGTGTGGCCGGTGGTTAGAACGCGACGAAAAAAGATCCGTGCCGACGTGGTGGGACCTATTTGTGAAAGCGGGGATTTCCTGGCCGAAGACCGGGAAATGACGGATGCAAAAAAGGGGGAATTGCTGGCCGTGATGAGCGCCGGCGCCTATGGTTTTTCCATGGCGTCCAACTATTGCTCCAGGCCCAGGGTTGCCGAGGTCATGGTGAAGGGCGACCGATTCCATATAGTGCGGGCACGAGAGACTTACGAGGATCTCATCCGGGGGGAATCGATTCCCGCGTTTATCGGAGCGCAATAGCGGTACCGAAAGGGAACTCACCCTTTACCTAACCGAAAAGAGACGATTGAGGCCATGAAAAAAATCTCTTTTTTCAAGATGAGCGGCAGCGGAAACGACTTTATCGTTATCGACAACCAGGGCCCTGTGATTGACGAGGCTTTTCTGACCCGGTTTATCACAGGGGTTTGTCGCAGAAGACTTTCTGCAGGGGCCGACGGTTTAATCCTGGTGGAGCGATCCGGGTGCGCGGATTTCAGGTGGCGCTATTATAATTCCGACGGGAGCCGGGCAGAAATGTGCGGCAACGGGGCCCGATGTGTATCCCGATTTGCCTATTTGAAAGGGATTGCCGGAGCCTCCATGTCTTTTGAGTCGGATACCGGTCTTATGGAGGCCAAAATAATCGGGGACCGCGTGAAAGTCAGAATGCCCATGCCTCATGATATGATCCTGGATGAATCCGTTAAGACAACGGAAGGACTAGTCCGGCTGAGCAGCATCAACACGGGAGTTCCCCACGCCGTGGTGGAGGTTCAGGACCTGGAAGCAGTGGATGTGCGGGCCAGGGGTCGGGAACTGCGGTTTCATCGGCATTTTGCTCCGGCCGGAACCAACGTCAACTTCATTGTTCCCGAAAAGGACGGAGCAATTGCCATAAGGACCTATGAGCGGGGAGTTGAAGATGAAACTTTGGCATGCGGGACCGGCGCCATCGCCAGTGCTTTGTTGACAGCGGTCAAGCAGGGGACGAATTCTCCCATTCGGGTTCTGCCGAAGGGAGGCGGACATTTGACCATCCATTTCAATCGTGAAAAGACCGGTTTTGACGAAGTGTTTCTCGAGGGGGATGCCCGAGTCATTTACGAGGGAACCATGTGGGACGAAGCCTGGAATGAGAAAGGGACAACGAACCAATGATCGCCATCGAAAAGGCGGAACGGATCAAGAGCCTGCCGCCGTATCTGTTCAAGGAACTCGACCGCCAAAAAGAAGAGGTCCACAGTCAGGGAGTCGATATCATCGACCTAGGAGTGGGTGACCCGGACATTCCCACTCCCGGACACATCATCAAAGCACTCAACCGCGCAGCCGCCGACCCGGCCAACCATCGATACCCGTCGTATACGGGGATGGAAGCCTTCAATGCCGCTGCAGCAAGATGGTATCAGAAACGATTCAATGTGGACTTGGATCCTAAGAGGGAAATCGTGACCCTCATCGGTTCCAAGGAGGGGATTGCCCATCTTCCCCTGGCTTTCATTGATCCGGGGGATGTGGCCCTGGTGCCGAATCCGGCGTATCCGGTGTACAATATCGGAGTCCGATTTGCCGGAGGGCATTCCTATTTTATGGATCTGACCCTGCAAAACGAATTCTTGCCCGACCTTGCGGCGATTTCTCCGGAAGTCGCTGAAAAGGCCAAGCTCATGTTCATCAATTACCCCAACAACCCCACCGCGGCCGTTGCTTCCAAGAGTTTTTTTGAAAAAGTGGTGGATTTTGCCCGGATGCATCAAATCATCGTGTGTCACGATGCCGCATATACCGAAATGGCCTTTGACGGGTATCGCCCTGCAAGCTTTCTGGAGGTTCCCGGGGCCAAGGAGATAGGGATCGAGTTTCACAGCCTCTCCAAGACGTATGCGATGACAGGATGGCGGATCGGTTTTGCGGTGGGACGGGCAGAAGTGATCGAGGGTCTGGGGCAGGTGAAGAGCAACATCGACTCCGGCGCATTTCAGGCGATACAACTGGCCGGGATCGTGGCCTTGGAAGGAGATCAGACATGCGTGAATAAAATGAACGCAGAATACCAGGCCCGCAGAGATATTCTGGTAGACGGCCTTTCAAAACTGGGTCTGGCGGTCCAAAAACCGAAGGCGACTTTTTATGTCTGGGTCGGAATTCCTAAAGGTTTTTCATCGACCGCATTTGCCGGCCGTTTGTTGAAAGAAGCGGGCGTGGTGGCAACGCCAGGCAACGGTTTCGGCGGTGCCGGAGAAGGGTATATCCGGATGGCCCTCACCGTGAGCCAAAAGCGGATGCGGGAGGCCGTAGAGAGGCTCGGCGCCATCGACTGGTCGCATGCCTCCTGAAGCGGATGTCTTTCTTTCGGTCGGTTCCAACATGGGGGATCGGCTCGAAAACTGCAAACGCGGCATCGGCGGGCTTACCGAATACAGGTCTACGCAACTGATCGGGCAATCCCGGTTTTACTTGACCGAGCCGGTGAACTATGTAACCCAGGACTGGTTTGTCAATGCGGTGATTCGGATCCGGACCGATTTGGGTCCGCACGAATTGTTAAAAGCCATACGATCGATCCAGCATTGCGCAGGCAGAACATCAGACCCGATAAGGTTCGGGCCCCGGATCCTGGATCTGGATATTTTGATTTATGGAAATTACGTGGGAAAGGACGATGATCTCATCATCCCGCACCCGCGGATGCATGAAAGGCGATTTGTACTGCAACCCATGTGTGATATTGACCCGAACATCGTACATCCGATATTCAAAAAAAGCATGCGGTCCTTGTTGGATGCCTTGCCTGAAGGGTCCCAGCGGGTGAAGCTTTATCCATGAAAATTCTGGTTCTGATCGCTGCCGTATACCTGGGATATCGGTTCCTTCGTCACTGGATGGGCCATGGCACCATAACAAACCGAAAATATTCAGGTCGTGAAAATCGGGAAATCGATGATTTGATGGTCAAAGATCCGGTCTGCGAAGTCTACATTCCCAAGAATGAAGGGATCCGGCTGGTTGCAGACGGCAAGGAGTATTATTTTTGCAGTTCCAGATGCAAAGATACGTTTCTGGAGAATCGGCGGCGGCATTGAAGTTTGATGAACGCATCAACAAGAAAAGAAACGGCATTGGCGGATAAATCCGGTATATTAAGCCCGCCGAATCGGCTGACCCTTTTGCGCATCATCGCGATTCCCGGGATTATCATTCTGTTACATTTTCCGGGGAAGATGACGACGCTTATAGCAGCAATTCTTTTCAGTATTGCGGCCATCACGGACTGGCTGGACGGATACTGGGCACGGCGCTACGGCATGGTTTCGAACTTGGGGAAGGTCATGGATCCGGTGGCGGATAAGCTCCTGATGTCGTCGAGTTTCATCATGCTCACCTACCATGGATGGGTTCCCGCCTGGGTGGTGTGTGCGATCATCGGCAGGGAACTGGCGGTGACGGGATTGCGCAACGTCATTGCGGAAAAAGGGGAGGACCTTTCCGCTTCCATGCTGGGAAAGTATAAAACCGGATTCCAGATTGCTGCCATCATTCCCCTTCTTTTACATTTTCCATATTTAGGCATCCGTTTTCACGCCATCGGAACGGTCTTTCTATGGCTGGCCCTATTTTTCACCATCTGGTCGGGAGCGGACTATTTTATAAGATTTCGAAAATTGCTCAGGGGATGAAGAAAATGGGGTTGACAAAGGGTGCCGGATTGATTACTTAATCCGAAAAAGAGCGGGAATAACTCAGTGGTAGAGTGCGACCTTGCCAAGGTCGAAGTCGCGGGTTCAAATCCCGTTTCCCGCTCCATTTTTTTTGAGGCGGCATAGCCAAGTGGTAAGGCAGCGGTCTGCAAAACCGCTATACTCCGGTTCAAATCCGGATGCCGCCTCCATCCCTCAGAAAGAGCCCCTCGCTTCTGTATAGCCGATGCGTTATGTTATATTTCCCGGATAAAGACAATAATTCATCCCATCTCCGGGAGAAAACGCGGGATATTTTTCCTTTTCCAAGGGCGCGGTAAATCCAATCTTTCTGAAAATATCGATCCGGTTCAAGAAGAGTCATAAACCACTTGCCAAGGAGGCTTGCCATGAATCAAACCAGGGAACAAGCTGCTTTTATTTGTTCGAGGGACACTATCGACGGTGCATACCCCAGCCTGATTTTGGGTATCAATGCCGCCCGGCTGGGAATGGAGGCAAAGGTCTTTTACACTTTCATGGGGTTGCGCTTGCTCCTTAGAGGCGGATTTGAACGTGCCAAGTTCATTCCACCCGGCATTCTCGGGGCTATTCCGGGGATGGCCAGCATCGCCACGGCGATGATGAAAAGCAAGATCGACAAGGCCAACATTCCAA
>Ga0066636_10001955_pt1 | contig 12991 bp, 7 predicted proteins | sample CryGeyCG2014_080_2_FD_62736 | JGI IMG/M metagenome (GOLD analysis project Ga0066636, IMG submission 62736) | Groundwater microbial communities from aquifer - Crystal Geyser CG07_land_8/20/14_0.80 | ecosystem: Environmental > Aquatic > Deep subsurface > Groundwater | place: USA: Utah: Grand...
CACCTCCCAGGGGGGAGGGGTGGGCATCAAGATCTATCCAGGCACGCGGGTCGAGCGTTATGCCTATGAAACAGGATGTCTTGCCGAAGACTTCTCCTGGGCAGCTCCCTATCATGATGAGAAGGCGGAATTTTTCGGCGGCGCCCCTCATATTCCATTGCTTATCCAGCCACAGATGGGATATAAGGAGTTAAATCAGTTAAGATATACATTGATTAGAAAGAAATTGAAGGATCCCATGAACGTCGTCAGAGCGGTCAAGGACGCGTGGGATAAAAATAACCTCAAAAAGGTCTGGACGGTTGCCAAAGGAATCATCCGGACCCGGTTGTCACATTAACATGCTTGGATTATTACTCCAATTTCAGCGGCTCTTCATCCCGGGTTTGATCCTGCTTTTACTCTGGGCGATATACCGGACCATTTTAAAGAAGGATAGGCCCGTCGGCCTGGTTTTGTTTATAGCGCTCATCATCATAGTTGATTATTTTTTTAATACCGGCATATATATTCCAGGCATGGAACAGGGGAGCATAAGGTATTCAGAGGTGATATGCTTCTTCCTGCTGCTTCAGGGTACGAAGACCAAACCGGCAGGCGGACGCAACAACCTTATTGTCTTTCTTACGTGGGTCTATTTTCTTTTATTTTTCTATGCTGCCCTGCGGGCATTTACATTCGGAAACGGCATGAACAATTATCGAAGGATCATCATCCCGCAAATCCTGGCCGCATGGATTTCGTACAAGGGGTTTAATGAACAGGAAGACTACAAACGATTCCTTTTTTTCTTCATGTTCCTTGTCATCATCATCGGGCTTTTTGTATTTTGGGATGCCATTTTCGACCGATGGCTCCTTCACAGTGAAATGCTCCATAAATTTACATATACCAGTGACCGAAGACAGGGAAGGTTCGGCGGTTTCTTTTTGAATCCGAATATCGCCGGAGGCTTCTGCGTGCTGATGCTTCCGTCCATGCTTCTTTTAACGATCAGGCAAAAGACCCTGGTGAAGAGAATTTTCTGCTGGGGTGGGCTTCTTCTTTTTCTGTTTGCCTTAATCAAGACAGAATCTCGGGGCCCCATGCTTGGGTTCGTTCTCGCTCTCCTGTTTCTTGTGGTGATGCCGACCAGACAATTTCCCTTGCGACGTAAGATAGGAGCCCTTATAGTCACCATATTGGTGTTATCCTTTTTCCTGCCCGGATTCTACCAGGCGGCAACCACTCGTTTCGGGTCGTTTGAGAAAGATGAGAGCGAGGATGAGGTGAGCAGGCTTTCGATCTGGGAATTTACAATCAAGGGCCCGATTGCAGACCATCCCTTTTTCGGAATCGGACTTGGCGAGCCCAGATATTTCTGGACGATGATTGATTATGGATTTAAGGATATCTATGAAAAATATCCTCTTCATAATCCTCATAGCTCCTATCTCGAAATAGCCGTCATGTCCGGCTGTATCACCCTAACCGTATTCCTCTGGATCATCGGACTCGTCCTGTCCAGAAACATTGGATTCATCCTCCGGCAGAATGAGCATGAACTCTCACTATGGTTGCTGGGCATGACAAGCGGTATGGTCGGCTTCTTATTTTGCATATCCGTTGACATGCAAATGTTTAACCCAAGTGTCGCTCCTGTATTCTGGGTAATCTTATTTTTGTCGTTTGCCATTTCTTCATCAAATCCAACCGATCGTGAAGAGACACTGATACATAAACCAAATTGAAAGTCTTATGAAAATCGTTATCTTGACGTCCTGCACCACCCCGAATATCTATTTGGTGAACACCCTCACGAGAAGACATCACGTGGTGGGGAAAGTGATTGAAAAAAGGCCGGGTCCATCCACCGCCAAGGAACGATTCAGCGTCCGGATGGATATGATAAAAAAGTACGGTCTTGTCCGGGCGTTAAACAAATTGCTTTACAATAAGTACAGATCGCATTTCATTCATGAAAAGCGTGAGGCCGTATTGAGAAGACGGCTGTTTCCTGGAGACTCGAAGGTAGAGTACGCGGATGATGTCCCGACATTGGAGGTTCCTGACATTAATGATCAAAGTTGTAAGGATTTTATAACACGCCTTCATCCGGATATTATCGCCGTCTGCGGGACCACGGTGCTCAAGCCCGGAGTATTTCAATTATCATCAAAGGGGACCATCAACATCCACGTCGGGATTACTCCGGAATACCGAAGCGCGGATCCGATTTTCTGGGCCTTGTATCATGGTGAACCGGACAAGGTGGGCGTCACCATACACTTCGTGGATCAAGGAATCGATACGGGTGATATTATTTATCAGGAAACAGTGGAGGTGACAAAGGAGGATGATCCGGCAACGATCTATGCAAAATGTATCCAAAGAGGGGCGGAATTGATGTCGCAGGCGATCGAGGACATTGCCGGCGGAACGGTGAAAACGTACCGGAAGGAAGGAGTTGAGGGGAGAGCGCACTTTCACATGGACCTGGGCATTTGGGAATATATGGTATTTCAAAGAAGGTTCAGAAAATTTAAATCCAGCCTATAGGACATACTATCTCTCAGTGTATATTTATCTGTTCTGTCGTCATTGCCCGACCCCCGATCTCAGTCGAGGGCATGCTTGATCGGGCAATCCAGAAAAGAAATCTGGATTCTCCGGTCGAGCCCCGGTAAACCGCCCCGGCAAGCCGAGGGCAAGAGGGCAGGCCGGAGAATGACAATATGTAGCCTTATTTGTGCAAGGCTATATAATAATAAGGACCCGAATGAAACATCTTAAGAACAGCATAAAAAAAATATACGCACGTTCGAGGGGATTATTGTCTCCGACCGAAGAAAAACCCAAGCGATTAATCATCGAAAAGTGCCGTTGGCGAAATGATGCAAGAAGTCCCGTTATCCTGATGATCGATGACCTGGCGAATGCGTGGCACAGCCTGACCGGAAACAACACCTGGGATGCCGGTGGAGATTGGGGAGGGGGATTTTCCCGAAAAGGTTCCGTGTATGAATTCCTACAGGAGCATCTTCTGAGTGGTTATCCCGATGTCAAAATTACCTTTTTTGCCGTTGCCGGGAAGACCAGTCAATATACACACGATAAGCCCTTCTCTTTTGCGGAGCCCCTCAATTTTAACAAGGAGTCAAAGAAGTTCTTCAGGGAATTGAATGAAAATAACCGCTTTGAGATCGCTTATCATGGATACAACCACGGAACACCTGGGGAGACAACCAAAGAGTTTGTTCAAGAGTGGAAAGGCTTCAAATCCGTAGAAGAAGCGTGCCGACAAATTGAAAAGGGCAAGGAAATATTCAAGGCTCTATTCGGCCGCTACCCATTGGGCGGGAAATATGGAGGGTGGGAGTACAACACCTTTGCCGATGAGTCTGTCGATCGTTCTGGCTTTTTATGGTGGTGCAGGGACTGGACCCCAAGGGATATTCGCAACAGGATAGGAGACGCATATTATGAGCCGCAGTTTTTTGGAGAGAACCTGGTTGTGGCGTTTCCTTCCACGATTCATGGATTCCACTGGAGCAAGAAGCAGATAGATAGGTTACTGGAGAAGAAACAAGTCATATCCATCGAAGAACATATCGCGCCAGTCAGGCCCGACGGATTAATCCAGGCGCCCAATGTGATTGATGATATTCATGAACTGAAACGCCTATTTTACTATCTTAGGAATAAGAACGTGTGGTATGCTACGGCATCTGAAGCCGCCGGGTATTTTATAGGATATTCGCAGAGCATCATCTATGACATAAAAGAGCGCAGTTTTAAGATTCGATATACGGGGAGAAGCCGTCAGCCGGATTTGACCCTGTCTATGGATTGCTCTGCGATCTGCGCTCCCGGCAAGCCCTATATTCATATTTTTCTTCCGAACGGGGCTCCTCTGCCGTCCAGCCATTTTCATTATGATCATGCAGGATATAGGCATAGGGTCAATATCCTCCTTCAAGACGGGGAATATACCGTACAGGAATGCCCTAATTCTTAAAAGGATCTTGGAAAGTGTGGAAGACATCTACAGCAGGCTTTAAGTATAAATGCCTTAAGTGTGGTGGTATCGTTACGAAGGGCGAAGTTGTCGCGATCTGCAGCCAATGTGCAGCATCATGGCCCATAGTAGATGGCGTCATATTTTTTGAAACCGCCGATTACTGGGGTGAAATGGGTACAGACGAACTCAATGATATAATCAATACCGCCGGGACCAAAGGATGGAAGGAGGCCATTGAGTCGTGCTATAAGGATTCGGACGAAAGTATGTTTATTTCGATTATGGATCTTAACCGAGCGAGCTGGACCTCCCTTCTCCCCATACCCTACGAGAGCACTGTTTTGGATGTAGGTTCCGGTCTTGGAGCCATAACCCATAGTCTTGCAAATAATTACAGGAAAGTCATTTCCATGGAAGCTGTGCCCGATAGGGTCAGGTTCAGTTCACTCAGAATAAAACAGCAAGCACTGGACGGCGTTGAAATCATTCAAGCCGGCATAATGAATATGCCCTTTCTTGATGAGAGCTTTGACCTGATTATCCTGAATGGAATCCTGGAGTGGGTCGGTGAATGGGATGAGAGCGCTTCGCCTAAAGAGATCCAACTGAATGTCTTAAGGAATATATTCAGATTGTTAAAACCCAATGGAATGCTTCTTATCGGAATTGAGAACAGGATAGGTTACAATATGTTCTTTGGAGGAACGGACCACTCGGGAGTCGGCTATACCAGCCTCATGCCCAGAAAAATGGCGTCGTTATATTTGAAACTTAAGGCGCCTCGGCATCACAGAAAAATCGGGAAAAAGACGGATTACAGGACATATACATACAGCAGAAGAGGCTACATGAAACTCCTCCGGGAAGCCGGATTTAGAGATATCTCTTTTTATACTCCAAATCCAGGCTACAATAGGCCTTACAACATCATCCCCCAAAACAATAAGTATCTTATGAAGGACTTCCATTTGAGTTCCCTTAATTCATCGATTCGGATCGGTGGGTATAATTGGAGGCGAAGGCTTAAGAAAATATTTGTTCAAACAGATCTTATCAATGAACTGGTTTCGGATTTTGTCATTACTGCCAGGAAAAATATATCAGACAGCAGGATGATGGTTTATTCGGAGGAATCTGTCATAGGATGTATCTTGAGGAACATGAAGGACCTTCCGGATCGGGCGGATCTCTCGAATACGGCTTTTTCTCTTTATACGAGGCCGCTGATAAACAAACACGTCTTGACTATATACAACAGGGATGGAACGCAAAAATTAGCTGTGGCCAAGATATCCAATATAAAGCGTGATCATGCATACTATGCTGAGGAAGAATTTAACATTCTTAAAAAACTCCATAGGTGTTTTGAAAATCAGGTCCAGTTTCTTCCATCCATTCCCCAACCACTTTTTGTAAAAAAGATAGGCAATAATATTGTTGCCGTGGAGACCGCCGTCAATGGTGAAAGGTTTTACGATAAGATCATGAAGCCGGATTATTTCAAGGACAAGAAGAAGATCGATCATGACTTGAATATTGTTACAAACTGGATGGTAACATTTTATAAAACGTGGGACGCAACGGGTAACAAAGAGTTCAGAAGGATAGGAAAGGAGTTTTACGATAAACCGGAGTCAGACCAGGTAAGCGTAGACTGCAATGATGGGGACCATGATTGTGACATTCTCCAACACGGCGATTTTTTCACAAAAAACATATTCTTCCAAGAGGGAAAAATTTTTGTAATCGACTGGGAACATGCGGGTCAGGGGTATCCTCCGCTTTTTGATTTTTTTTGTCTGGCTCAAAGCTTCGAGTTTATGCAAGGGATCCATTCTCGGCCAGGCGGCCTGCATATTGCTTCTCTCAAGGATACATTCTTCTCAAGAAACTGGTTCTCCGATATGATATTAAAACATATGATAAATATGGCCAATGCGTTAGGTTTTAATAAGAAAAGGCTGCCACAATACTTTTTTGATTTCCTGATAGTCAGATACAACAGCTTCAGACTGGAAGCTGATAAACGCGATTACCATTTGGTTGAAGTATTCAAAGACCAAATAGACTTCTTCTTGAGAAATAAGGAACAGTTTATTGCGGCATTTCATAATTAAATCCTTCATGAGTCTGAAGTGCTATGAATAAAAAAGATCTTTCATTAACGAGGCAATCGCAAATTCTCATTCTGGGAAGGGTCATCTCCTTTGCGTTCAACTTTATGATCCCGATTGTCGTTGTGCGATATTTGGACATGACCCAGTATGGGATGTACAAACAGTTGTTCATGGTGTTCATGACCCTGTCCTTGCTGCTTCCTTTTGGAATCATTGAGAGCCTTTATTACTTCATTCCTCGCAATAGGGAGGAACAACAGCATTATATATCTCAGACGGTATGGTTTCTATTCCTTACGGGGTCACTCTTTGTGCTCCTGTTCTCAGCCTTCGGGAAAAATTTGTTTTCTATTCTTAATCTTACGCAGTTAAACAAATTTATCATCCCGCTTGCTCTTTATGTCTTTCTGATGTGCCTCGCCCTTCCTCTCGAAAAGCTGCTGCTCATAGAAGGCCGGGTGAAGCTCGTCGCGGCAGGCGGCATCATCTCGGAAGTATCCAAAGGGATATGCATCATCACGGCGACGGTAATGACTCGCGACCTTCGCATAATATTGTACGCGTTGCTGTTATTTTCAGCCATCAGGGTCGCCGTATTTGCGTATTATCTATTCGGCAGGAAATTATTCATTTTCTCCTTCAGAAAATTGGAACGAGAGAAAATTCGTGAACATGTACGCTACTCTTTTGCTTTCGGCTTGTCCGTGGTCATTGGTTCGCTGAGACGATTCCTGGACCAGTACTTTGTGAGCTATCTCTTTTCCGCAAAGGATTTTGCTGTTTACGCCGTGGGCTGCTTCCAATTACCATTATTAAATTTAATTTATGAGACAGTTTCCAATGTGGTCTTGATTCGGGTCTCTGAGTATGAAAAAGAAAAGAACTATAAAAAAATACTTGAAGTCTGGGTGAATAGTTGCAGAAAACTGGGGCTCATTTATTTCCCGGCAACCCTCTTATTTATTGTGGCTTCGAGGGAATTTATCACGGTGATCTTTACGGAGAGTTACGCAGAGAGCGTACCGATCTTTATCATAACGCTTTTGCAGCTTCCCTTTAATGTATTTATTACTCACAGCATATTAAAAGCCTTTGCAGAAAATCGGTTCATTCTGAACGTGAATGTCGTTCTACTCCTGTTGACAGCGCTCCTGGTCTATCTGGGCATTCACTTTTTTGGAATGATTGGGGCGAGCGCAGCCAACCTCACAGCATACGGTCTCAGGCGAATCGCAGAGACAATAAGGATTAAGAGAATTATTGGAGTGCGGCTTCGCGATCTGATACCGTGGAGAATATTTATGAGGATTATGGGAGCCTGCTTATCTTCCGCCATTCCCATATTGGTTCTAAAGAGCGTCATGCATCATTATTTGCCCATACAAATGCTCGTCCTGGAAACTTTACTATTTTCTCTCGTGTACATCATCATCATCTATTTTTCAGGCCTCTTGAATAAGAGTGAAAAAGAAGAGATCCGAAGATTCGTAAACAAGGTAAACTTCCTGTATAAGAAAAGAAACCAGGCCATTTAAAGATACTGCATCATGAATAAATAAGGGCAAACCCCAGGCTCTGCCGGGGGACTCCCAGAGTTTGACAATTCCGGGAGTATGCAGTTAACCGAAATGTTTTACCCCTCACCCTTCCCCTCTCCCACAAGGGGCGAGGGAACTGTCAGTGGGCCTCCCCTCCTTGATGGGAGGGGATTGAGGGGAGGGTGTTTTTAACCGTTTGCGAATAGGCCCCTTTGATGGGCCGGCAAACGTCAAGCCTTCGGCTTTGCCGGAGGTTGATGACCGGCCTTAATGGCCTAATCCATCAAGAGATAACGTGAAACGACTTTTGGGAGCCTGTTCATGTGTGGTATTTGCGGTAAGTTGAGTAAAAACGGGACCAAAATTGGGAAGGATGAAATTATCGGTATGCGTGAAACCTTGACTCATAGAGGTCCCGATGATGCAGGTATTTATGTTGATGACCATATCGGTCTTGGGCACAGGCGCCTCTCCATCATAGATTTAGGGACAAGCAAGCAGCCGATGTGTAACGAAGACGGAACCATATGGATTGTGTATAACGGTGAGGTCTACAATTTCCAGGAGCTCAGGAGCTTTTTGATTGCCAAAGGCCACCGCTTCAAATCTCATGGCGATACGGAAGTCATCTTGCATCTCTATGAAGAACTCGGTGAGGCGTGTGTGGAGAAACTCCGAGGCATGTTTGCCTTTGCCATCTGGGATAAAAAGAACAAAGAGATCTTCTTGGCCAGGGACCGCTTGGGGATCAAGCCTCTTTATTATTACCAGGATGGGAAACAATTTCTTTTTGCATCGGAGATAAAGGCGATTATTCAAAACAGCGAAGTCAAGAAGGAGGTCGATCTGACTTCTCTGCATTATTTCCTTTCTTTCCTGTATGTCCCCGCTCCCCAGACCATGTTTTCTCAGATAAGGAAATTGCTTCCCGGACACACCATGAGCGTAAGAAACGGGAAGATGCATATCAGGAAATACTGGAATCTGGAATTTCATACGCAGCAGGGGAAGACCGAAGCCTACTATATCGAAAGACTTCGGGAACTTCTTACTGAATCGGTCAGGATGCGCCTCATCGCCGATGTGCCGTTGGGCGCCTTTCTGAGCGGAGGAATAGACTCAAGCTCCGTGGTCGCCTTAATGACGGAGACCTCTTCCGAGCCTGTAAAAACATTTTCCATAGGATTTTCTGAAGCAGGCTATAATGAGGCGAACGATGCGGAAATCGTGGCCAGACACTTTCGGTCAAACCATACCGAGGTCATCCTGGATTACGGGAAAGTCATCGAGTTGATTCCTGACTTGCTGGGTCATTTCGATGAGCCCTTTGCTGACTCCTCTGCATTTCCAACGTACCTGGTTTCTCGCCTCGCCGCAGAAAAGGTAAAAGTGGCTCTTTCAGGGGACGGAGGAGATGAGCTGTTTGGCGGCTACTTCTGGTGGCAGAAGAGGCCCCGGTATCAATTGCTCCTGAATCAATTGCCGGAGCCGGTAAAACGGGGTTTGGGCAGAATCGGGAAGGTCTTACCTGAGGGTTTCAAAGGCAAGTATTATTTAGATCGTATACATCTCCCTTATCATCGCTTCCTGCTCAACAACAAGGCCATATTCAACGAGTTCGAAAGGGAGGACCTGTACACCGGCCACCTGAAAGAGCAGTTAAAAGGGACCGATCTGTTTTACTACAATCAGAAGGTCCTGGATGAGATACAGGACAAGAACTGGATGAACAAGATGCAGTTGTATGACATTAATACCTATCTGCCCAACGATATCCTGGTGAAAGTGGACATGATGAGTATGTACAATTCTCTCGAAGTCCGTGTACCTCTGCTGGACCACAAGGTCGTTGAATTTGCCGCAACGATCCCCTCGGAGTATCGCATCCGGAAAGGAATATCAAAATATATTCTCAAGAAATCCATGCAGGACCGTTTACCGGCAGTGATCCTCAAGAAGAAGAAACATGGGTTTCGCATCCCCCTTGCAGAGTGGCTCAAGAATGAGTTGAAGGAGCCGGTCTTTGACCTCCTCCTGGACAAGAAAGCTGAAGAACGGGGCTATTTCTCCAGAGGCTATGTTCAGATGTTGTTAGAAAATTATCAAGCGGGCATGAAGTACAGCTATAAGATTTGGGAACTCTTTGCTCTCGAATCCTGGCTACGAAAGCACTTTCCTTAGAACGGGATGAAAACATTAAGAGTTCTTCATATTGGGAACGGCAATGCCTTCAAGATAAAGGCGATCATCCGGTTTTTCCGGGACCGGGGGCATGATATCCATTTTATACCCATGCCGCCCTCGAAATCTTCCCTGGAGGGAATCGAATATCATTCACTTCCCCCCTTCGGCCGGTTTTCAGAGGTCCAAGTCCTGAGAAATATCCTTTCTGTACGGGAAATGGTAAGGAAGATCAGGCCGGATATCGTACATTGTCATAACGCACGGGGGCCGGGATGGTATGGAGCCTTCAGCGGACATCGCCCTTTGATTATCCACGCCTATGGCGGGGACGTTCTTCCGTATCGGTACCGGATGAAGGATATCTTTTCGAAAATCCTGACAACCTACACGTGCCGGCGTCTGGACATGCTGGTTGTCACCGCAGCTCACATGGTCAAGGGGGCATCCCATCTCAGGATATCGGAAGAGAAGATCAGAGTGATTCCCCGAGGGGTGGACCTGGAACGCTTCAAACCTGATTTGGACACGGCCGTTCTAAGAGAAAAATTAGGGGTTCATCATGCATCGCCGGTTATATTCAGCCCAAGATATCAGATTCATGAGCCCCTTTACAACCTTGATATCATCATACAAGCCTTGCCGCTTGTCAGAAAATCCTATTCCAATGCCGTTTGTATCCAACTGTATGATGGATCAAGGAAGCAGGAGAGGCGTGCTCTTGAAAAAATGGCCGCGGATTCAGGAGTCTTGGAATCCTATAAGCTGATTGAGACCGTTGATAATCAGGAAATGCCTTACTTTTATAATCTTGCCGATATCATGGTCTCGGTCCCTTCTTCGGACGGTTTCCCCGTATCCGTTCTGGAGGCATCCGCCTGCGGCACCCCCATGATCGTGACGGGATTGGATTATACTAAGGAGTGGTTCACAAATGGGGAGAATGGGATCCTGGTCCCTGTGCGGGACCCTGTCTCATTAGCGAATGCAGTGGTGAGGCTTCTCGGAGACAACTCATTGCGGCTCAGGATGATAGAGGAGAACCGGAAACAGGTGGAAGAGAAGGCAGACTATGAAAAGTGTATGATCAAATTGGAAGATCTTTATTATGAATTGTTATCCTGAGAAGCCCAAAATACTCTTGCAGCCCGGCACTATACATAGCGTCATAAGTCAACGACACCTTGTCATTCCCCCACGGTAAATTTGTTCTGCCCGATATAAGCGGGAAATAGAGGGTTTGCTATTTTCATCACACAAGCAAAATCAGACACTTGCGTGAAGAACAAATTTACCCTGGTCATTCCCCGACTCGATCGGGGAATCCAGAAAACATAAGGAGTGGATGCCGGATCAAGTCCGGCATGACAAACAGCCTAAGACTTCGGTCGTTCTGTATAATATGCTTTGAAGATAATGCACAATCATTTAAGACGTTGAGTATAAATGGACTTGAGACAAGCAATAAATCCTCTGGCAGTGGCCAGAAAAGCTCGACGAATTCTGTATCTGAAACAAGCACGGCGCATCTATGAGAATCCGGCCTGCATGGGTAAGGTTCCCTCCCTTTCGGTGAATCGGAAGCACAGGATATTCTTCAGCGGAAGTGAGAACGGGGCGGTCCTTTCCGGCATACCGGCGATTGACGCTCTGAAACAAGATGGCGAAATAAAACTCGCCAATAGACTGCTGGGAAGAAAAATGGACTTGCTTGGCCACGCCTTTGATTTTCAGAATGGTGACATTCAGTGGGACCTGGATCCCGTAACGGGCAAGGAATGGCCCGGCATCTTCTCCTTTGACGTGGTTTTTCACGGGCCGAAAAGGCTGTCGGATATTAAACTTCCCTGGGATCTGGCGAAAATGCAATACCTGTTTATCCTGGGAAAGGCCTTTCATGATACGGGTGACCAAAGATATGCCTCGGAAATCCTGGCCCAGATCGATTCATGGATTGCCCAAAATCCTCCGTTCAAGGGGATCCACTGGATCAGCGCGCTGGAGATCGGGATGCGGGTGAACACCTTCATCCTGGTCTATCCCTTTATAAGAGCTCTCATGGAGCCCCTCTTCCTGCAGCGCTATCTGAGGTCGATCTACCTCCAGGTGCGGTTCATTGAGGATAATCTCTCGGAATTCAGGGTTTCCAATAACCATCTGATTGGCGAGGCCTTCACGCTGGTTTTGGCCGGCCTGTTTTTGGATTCACCACGAAGTCGAAAATGGTATCAAAAAGGCCTTGCTGTCCTGTCTGAGCAGGTGTCAAAACAGGTGCACCCTGATGGTGTAAACAAAGAGCAGAGCCTGAATTATCATCGCTTCTCTCTGGACTACTATTATCTGTTCATCATCCTTCACAGGCAAAACGGGCTGGAATATTCTTCGATGATTGATGCATATACGGAGAAGATGACCGATTTTCTCATGTATTCACTCATGCCGGATGGCTCCGCCCCACAGTTCGGAGATGCCGATGAGGACAGGGGAATCTTCCTGAAGAAAATATGCACCGCTGACTACCGGTCATTGCTGGCCTTGGGGGCTGTGCTGTTTGATCGTTCCGATTTTAAGTTTCTGTGCGGAAGCCTTCCCGATGAGGTTACATGGCTTCTGGGAGAAGAGGGGGTGGAGAAGTACCGTCGGATCAATGCAGCCCCCCCGGAAAAAACCTCAACGGGATTTCCTCAAGGTGGTTACTATATCATGAGAGATGGATGGGACTCTAATGGCCATTATCTGATATTTGATTGCGGGCCCCTGGGTCACGGAAGTGCGGGACACGGACATGCCGATGCTTTGAGCTTTCAATTATGCGCTCACGGATTTAACTACTTTGTTGATCCCGGCACCTATTCCTACAATCTGGATTATGAATGGAGGGATTATTTCAGATCCACAGCCGCGCACAATACCATCACGGTGGACGGGCTGAGCCAATCCGAAATCAACGACAGAATGTCGTGGAAGACTTTTGCACGTTGCAAATGTAACCTGTGGTTAACTACCGATCTGTTCGATATCGTTGACGGGGAACATGACGGCTATTTGAGGCTCGATGATCCCGTCAAACATCGCAGGGTCATATTTTTCAACAAGAAGGGAAACTGGACGATCATCGATCTTCTTTCCGGCCGTGAGACACATACCTTTGATTA